>Ga0209782_1000628_pt1 | contig 16099 bp, 14 predicted proteins | sample WorMetmaBAHAMAS1_FD_187390 | JGI IMG/M metagenome (GOLD analysis project Ga0209782, IMG submission 187390) | Marine gutless worms symbiont microbial communities from Max Planck institute for Marine Microbiology, Germany - Inanidrilus... | ecosystem: Host-associated > Annelida > Digestive system...
CGGCACCCTTGCTATGTTTTGTTTCATTTACGGTGCCTTAATCTTGACTTAGTTGATTGATTGATTGATTGATATTCTGGCATTTGGTACGTAAAGGTATGGCATATTTTAATAATCCGTAAGAAAACTTTCATATGATCACATTATTTCCAAATGTTAATGAAATATTTTGTTATGATCAGAAATTATAGCAGTTTAAATGTTAACATGTGTTTTCTGAAATGAACAAATTATATTTAGGACAGTAAACAATAACAGATAGTCAACAAAATATTGTCATGTATACTGCTATTAATGAGTGAGGGTGCCGAATAGTAGTTGCTATGCTGAAACTTTATCAATGTCACTCACATGTCAAAACTTGCCAAGATTATTGGCTTAGAGAGCTTAAAATCTTTGTGCACAGTTGTGAGAAAGTAAGTTAATAAGCTAAATGTTGTTATTTAATAAGAAATCATGTTTAGATGTCAAGGCCATAGTTCGGAATTCGTGATCATCGGATGATGAATGTTTATTGTTCCTATTTTGGCTAATGATGCATGTCACAAGGTGATGTATTTTGTGGATCTACATTGGTAGATCATTGGTCTTATGTCATATTCTGTGTATTGTTGTGGTTGGTGAGACTTTGAGTAACGGCTATCTAGTAGCTTAACTAGTAATTTAATAAGCATGTAGGTGCTAATGTATGCATTGCATTGTACAGTTTCAATCTGATTACTCAGTATGTGCATGTTGCATTACATAGGAATCTCGGTTCTCTTGAAGGCAAAATGACCAAGCTGCAGAAAGGCCTGAGTCAGGTTGACAACAAAGTGAGCAACCTCAAAAAGACGTTTGAGGAGAGGACAACCGAAGCGGCCAAACTGAAAGTCGAGCTGGAGAAAGAGCAAGAAACGATTGAAGCAGCTGAAAATCTCGTTGGCAAGCTGGAAGGTGAATATCAGCGATGGAATGAGCAGGTTCGTTATGTCTCCAATTAAGATGGTCACATGTAATAGTAACAGTAGAGTTTGTGAAATACGTTATTTATTTCTAAATAATGTATTGTATTTAATTAAAAAATGTGACAAATAATATTTTATATTGGTTTACCTGAAATATTTAAGAATGATCTTTGTAGTATTATGTGCTGTTATGAAACTCATATTTTACTCACATAGCATACAATTCACAGCATCAGTTTACCAGCTTTATAGTGCTTACTGACAACTGTATAATTTAACAGTAAACCAGGTAGCTCCGTTCTTCATCTACTTGTTTTAGAAGAACCTTCGGGAATAATTGAAGCTCACTTCTTACAGTTGTGCCAAAGCACTGAAGACTGTAAAGAACTCTAAGCAGTGACTCCAACCCGGGAAAATAATGCACTGACCTCGTACTTTCTTCAGGCATTAACTGACAATTAATGGAAGAGGCATAATGGAGTAAATTATGCTGTCTGTTTAATGCCATCACTGCTAATGAATTGATAAAATAAGACCTGGCTCATCCAGTGCACTTGAGGCGCTCTATACAAACGTGCTATGTTCATTGTTATTACAAATGATTCTGTCACTTTAGTTAGTAATGAATTTGTGAAAAAGGCCCGACTGACGCAGATGAGAGTTCATCACTTTAGTTGCTGCTGTTAACATGTCTACTAAAGTAATATGATGAAATGCATGAACAGTTGCGTGAGCTGGCGACGGAGCTGAGTGAACTGCCGCTGAAGACGCTGCTTGCTGCTGGATTCATCACATACATGCCGTCTGCACCGGAAGATCAACGACAAGATGTCTTGCGGCACTGGATGAAAGAGACCAACATCAATACATTTGATCTACGCAGGTAACAATGCATGATGTGAAAACTGGCATTGAAGAGATGATGTAAACCGATTGACGTCTCTTTCTGTAGGACACATGAGTCAGTTTGTGGATGAAAAAAATGATAAGGTCACATGAATGATGCCCTCTGATAGCAGTACAAAGAATAATTGCCCATAGAATACTTGTGTGCCAGTTAATTGCCACCCCTTAGGAGCAAGGGGTCAGCCAGCTAAGTTGGGTTCTTTGAAGTTTATGGCACTGTGCAAATCTTTACTATTTTATTGTATTGTTTTGTTAGCATTTTATTGTTATCTGTTGGCATTTTCTGATAGTACTTCTTCAGTTCTGTATGGCACCTTGCTGCCACGTACTGATTTCATGTGTTTATTGACTACTGAGATGCATCTGTGTTCAGTCTGTCATAGACGCACTATAAATATGTAAGTGATGATGATTGAGATGATGAATCCACATTCACCCAGAAAGTGGTTATTAAAATAATGTGTATGCATGTGATTCTTTGTGTTCTGCTTCGTGGATGGTTGTTTTGATCTCAATTGTTTTGGTTTTACTTTCTTTACACAGAAAGTATGATGTGTATACACAATGTACAGATTCCTGAGCACGGAGAGTGAGCAGTTGATTTGGAAGTCTGAGGGTCTGCCGTCTGATGAGCTGAGCATGGAGAATGCAATGGTTATTCTGCAGGTTAATAGTCAGTGCAGCGCCTCTGCTGTTTAGTAGCACAGTGTCGTATTTTAGCGCCAGACACAGCATCTGTGCAGGCTGTATTTGTAAGTAAGTAAGTAAGTCTAGAATTGTTACTCGAATTAGATGAAGCATCTCAGCAATGTTGTATTGTGTCAAAGAATGTACTTGAAAATGTTTGGTAATTAGCTACGTGCTTGCATGCTGGCAAACAACAAAGAATTGTTCTGTTAGTTACGATTTGATGCACATTAGCAGGCCCTTTGTTGTGCACTGTTGGAATTATTAACGTAATTGTAACATTCTTTGATTAAAAAATGATATTTATATTAACAGTTTGGCTATACATGCTATGTGATTTGACATATTGTCAGATCGTACCAAGGATGCCATTGTTTCTGAACATTAATTACGGTGCATTACTGTACACAAAATTTGCTGTGTTCTTTGCCATTCTGTCAGAGTCAGTCATCAAGCATGATTTAAATTATTGCCAGATGAGAAATCTTACAGAGGTTACCATCATTTGTGATATATGACCCTGACTACTGAATGTCTTAGTCATTCGAATTGTATAGCTATCAAAAATGATTTCTATAGCATCATTTTGAGGTTGTGTACACTTATTAGCACTGCTCTTGCTGGCTTTTAATGACCTAAAATGTTAAGTTTATTTAAGTAGAAAATAGAGGAGTTTAAATGTAAAATGTATACACAGTTTTTAATGCTTCTAATATAACATTGGCTGACATTTTAGGGAAATAACAGGTATAAAAAATATGATGTGGAATCGCATGCAGGTTCTCTGCCATGGCTGGATTTTTTTATTATTTATTGGAATAAATTCTGAAATGATGAAATTATAGCAAGTGCATGTTTGTGGCATGTTACAGAACAGTGACTTTGTGGTAAGATAGTTACCAGTAGTCAGTGCTTGAGGCTCTTTTCACTGCTTACAGCTGTCACTTCTTTGTCTGAATGTGTGTTCTGTCACTCACTCAAATGCACCAATATAGGACAGTGTGATTGGATTAGAATATTTTTGATAAGACTGACTGATGCAGATACGTCTACCGAATATGGAATAATTTTCATTTTATTATTCTCCGTCATTTTTTATAGCACTGAGATTCAGTTTTTCTACAGCAAATTAATCTCCCGATAATTTAATCCGGCATTAATTCCGGCAGATAATGATCAGTTTACATAGATGTCGTTTTTCCACCGGCAGTTCGTCAATGAAATCGTCCATTTAGGACGATTTAATTGACGAACTGCCAGTGGAACGTTGTCAGCATGTTGACAGCTGTGAACTGTCAGCCTGTTCAGCTGAGTTCATTTCAGTCAGTTCTACGCTACGCTGTCGTGAACGAGGCTTTAGTAAACTAGCTGTGTGGTGGTGTCGAAAAATTGGTCATTATCTGCCGGATTTAATGCCGGATTAAATTAACGGGAGATTAATTTGCTGTGGAAAAACCGGACCTGAGTGGCATATAACATGTTGATGTACTGTTAAGTAAGTATGCACTCTGACTCAATCTGACACTCATTGTGTATTAGATTTGTTGTTCTCTATAACTACAGTTACTACTGCAGGTAGGTACAGAGAAGAACTTATTTATTACACAGTTATAGTACTCACTAGCAATTTAAACCAGTTTATAGATATTATGTATATGTGCAAAAGTTTTTTTTACAGCGTAACTAAATAGAATTCAGCATTTTTGATATGTGGTTATTTTGCATATAAACAACAGTTGGCATTTGTTACGTGTCTTAAAAATGTATGAAGAGATGTAAATAAACTGTGTTATTACTGTACTGTTGTGATTGTCAGAATATTGTGACTTATTTGCAAAATATTTACTGTAATTTCTGTGGCAGTCTGAGTAGCAATAATATAGTATGATACATGTTAAGTGACTATAGAATACTAATATAAAATAACACCTGATGAGTTGAATGAAGCCGTCCACGGAGTGGCTATTAACTCCTGTTTAGTCTTGTTTAGTATATGATTGTTTGTTACTACAGAGAAGAGGAGCTATACCTTATATTAGTGGGGGTCTGGATTTGTGCATGGAAAGGGAGATGTCCCCAGATTTGAGTATTAGACTTCATAAAATTTTTCGCTTATTGCATTGCTTACTTTATGTGAATCTAGAAGTAGGCGTGTCATGTTTTCACACTGTTTGATTTTGATTTAATGCACAACTCAGTACACCATTTGGCATAATCAGCTGTGCACTTTGCTCATGTTGACACACGTGCATCTTTTTATGCCACTTTCTCCTTTTACTGCAAGTTTTCACCAAATTTAACTTTTTATGCAATCATTAATAGCATGTGCTGACAATTTCTGATGCACTTTTCGACACTTGTTGGTCAAATGTGACATGCTGCTCGTATGTAGCTGCATTGCTGTACACATTGCATGTAAAATGTCAGTACGTCAGTGGTTTGTTTGTTCAGAGTACGTTACGTCCTTTCCTGATTGATCCATCATCCAGAGCAACAGAGTGGTTGAAAGTTCATCTCAAAGACAAGAGGCTGGAAGTTGTCAATCAGCAGGCAATGCACAGCTGATTTCTTGATGGCTTCTTTAGTGACTTTAGGCTTTGCAACATGTGTTACGATGTTTGTTTTAGTGTTTTCAGATATAACTGCATTGACAGACAACATAGGTTTGTACATGAAGACCCCAAAAAGGTTGTGTAGGCAATCTTACTTGTCATGTTTGCCAATATTTCAGTTGCCCATTACAATTTCAAAATGAAAATATACACGAGTATTTGGATGTGATTGTGCTGATATTTTGAAAAAAATAGAAATAGAAATTTTATTTTAAAATGAGCAATTTTAGCATAACAGTCTTTGAGTTTTAAAAATATTTACCACTATATAGCAAAACAACAAAGTAGCATCATATTACCAAACTTCAGTGTAGCTATATTTATGTTACAAATTTTTCAAATATTTGCCGACAAAGCTTGGTTTCAATTGATTGCCTTATTGATGTGTTTTTACAGCAGTTATTCTAAGACCATCCTTGGCACATTGGCTGTCTTCAGCTTAATAATGAACTTTATTTTTAAAAATGTTTTTATGCAGTGTACTTCACCCAAACATAATTATCACTTGTCAAGTGATTTTATCATTGTTCACCTGCTATTTAGCTTTTCTGCTTCTGTCTGAAAATAGAAATCTTTATTATAACAATATACACTTTTAACATTAAAATTTTGAGGTTGTTGAATTTCAGTGGCATAACTCAACTACTGTATGTTACTTTTTGACTTAAATTAATAAAGAGATATATATAAAATTTTATTGCAAAATTCTAGTGGATAGCTTAAATACTAGCAGTAGTCTTAAGGGGTCTACTTTTTATATGTAGAACTATATCTGCATTTTAGATGCTGATGGTTAGTGGACTTTGTATCTTAATTGTTTTCATGTGTATGAAATTATTTCTAGTATTGTTTGTTGACATATTTGCTACTTGGAACCTGTGCATACTCACATCACTTTTTCTGTATACTGCTGTGTAGGATGCCAACTTTGCCACACAGCTGGAGTTGGCTGTGAGGTTTGGCAAGACACTTATCATACAAGAAGTTGATGGTGTGGAACCAATGCTCTATCCACTGCTGCGTGGCGATCTGATTGCTCAGGGTGAGCTTTTATGATCGTATGCACAATTCCGGGGTGTAAGTTTTATGTACATTTTGCAGTATTTTTGCAGTGTTTTGATGCTGTTCTGTGGGTGACAGGAATAGCATTTATCTGATAAAAAGCCTGCTGTGCAGATGCTACAGGTTTAGTTAGGAAGACCTAGCCTAACCTACTGTATCTCCAGAAAACAAATTGCAGACAGTAGTATCAAAAGTAATATATGTAGTTCATGTAGTAGCAGTGCTAACATTTTGCAGTATACAGCGTTAAAGTTTTGTCAGTACAGTGGGTTAACTTAATGCTGATAATTTTAAAATGTTAATTGATATTTGTTTGCTTGATGTGTGAAATTATGCTAGAGGTGATAATGATATGCATTGACAATGAACTTATATACAGAACAATTTGTATTTCTGGACTGTGACATGATGAGAGCATATGTTTGATGAGCAGTTGAATGCTACACATGTAGCTGTATTTGTCTACTGCATGTTGCCATAACTAAAATTTAATTTTAAAAACAAAGCAGACACTTGAGGTGGCATCAGCCACTTTAGCGACAGTTTTATTTGAGTGTGAATTTTCTGCTGGCTGTTAACATTTTTGCATTTTCCAGTTCAGGTTTGTGACAGTCAGCTATCCCATCCCAGCTGTTACTAAGAAATTTTCCACCTAATACCTTGAATGTTGACCGTTCTGGATAGTGTCAAAGAAACCAGCAATCCTATATCTAGGTCAAATGTCATTTGGGTTCAGAAGTTATTGTCCAAACACACAGACACACACACACACACACACACAGTATCAGACCGAATACTCAGACTACAGCAGAAAACCGATGGTTGTAATGTAAATGTAATGTAATATAAATTTAAAAGCACATCATCACTACCCCTAATGCACTGAGAAATAAGATATCAATAACAAAATAAGAGACAAGAGGTAAGAAACTGATTCACAGTGTTGAATATGCAGATCGATATGATTGACAGGACCAAGATTTGTGGTGCAAATTGGTGACAAAACAATTGATTACAATGAAGAGTTCCGACTGTTCCTGGCAACAAGGAACCCAAATCCAGAAATTCCAGCTGATGCTGCATCTGTTATTATGGAGGTGAACTTCACTACCACCCGTGCCGGCCTAACCAGTCAGGTCTGTGTGCAGTTGTGTTCTGAATTTGGTTGTGTGTTATATGTTGAATGCTGAAATCCATGTTTACGTGATAAATTTCTAGCATAAAACATTAGCATGGCATAGTCAGCAGAGACCACTGCATCACACCAGAATGACAGATCAGCAGGCAGGAGGTTGTTGTCAGAGCAAATCTGATTCAGCCACTTGCTTCTTGGGCAACATGGAAGATGTTTCCATGTATTGTCTATAAGCTGTCCAATAGAGATGTCAATCTGGCGCCGAAGGGCTTGATAAGCCGCTGTGTCATTCCCAAGCCTGGCTATGTAACCAGAAACGCTGTTGCATTCTCTGACAGTTATGTCCATCATCCTGTACACTCAAGTTATCGCAGTGTTACGGATCCGAATAATGCAAATAATGCAATGTTTCTACTCTTACTGAGTTTAGTGTCTTTTAAATATTTTATTGTAACCTTGCATTCAGTGAATTACTATGAAATCAGTGATCGTTTAGTCAGTGTTATGTGAATATCTATAGTGGTGGCGTACCTCCTAATTAAATTTTTAGAAAGAAGGTGGCCCTTTTCATAATTTAAATCTTATAGTTTATGCATGTATCTCCAATGAATGTGACTGATGAATATGAATTTATCCATTTCTTAGTTAATAACTTTTCAGCTTTTCAGAGAGGTGCCTTGATGCCTTGTTTATTAATACTGAATATGGTAATGGTCCATCCAATGAATAGTCGCTAGTAACCGTTTGTTTAATTGTCTGCTGCTGCAGCTGCTAGCGATGACTCTACAGAACGAAAAACCAGAACTGGAAGTGCGGAAGACAGAACTATTGAAGCAAGAGGAGGAACTGAAAATCCAACTTGCTAAGTTGGAAGAGTCACTGCTTGAGGTCTGTGTTTGTTTACTGTTCAGAAACTATGCTGTGTTGTGTATGACAGTTGTGCACAGTGATAGCCGCACATTTGAGCAGTTCTTAAATTTTGGTTTACATTTAGGTTTTTTTTGTATTGTCTTTTCTAGATTTTGGGTTAGCCTAGGTATTTTGTGTACTGTGTGTCCCTTGCTTCTGTTGTGTTGATTTAGTTTTGTCAGTTGCCAAGAGATTTCCAGTGAACAATGTCTACAAAATGACCTATTTTGTGACGAGTGGGACACAGAACCTTAACTCAATCAATCGACAGTAGTTGTCTAATTTTAAAAGTTCTTCTGTTGATTAACACTGGAAAATGGTCAAAATAAGAGTCGGGTAGATGAGTGGTATGATTGTCGTTTGCAGGAGTTGGCAAATGCGAAGGGAAATATTCTTGAGAACAAGGAACTGTTAGACTCGCTGAATCAGACGAAGCAGAACAGTGTGACGATCGTGCAGTCACTGGATGAGTCGGTCAAACTGCAGACTTCGCTGGATGCTGTGAGTTTGACTGCATTTGTGACTTTGCCGTTTTTCTGTGGTTTCAGCTGTTGATTCACAGTAAGCGACTTAGGTGCCGGTAAAGCAGTAAACAACAGGAAGTGTGGAAAGCCTGTAGCGGTCATGTTCAAGCAAGTAAGTAGCATTTCTTGATGCTGTCGTGGTGTCATAACAACAAGAAAATACTGCACCAGTGCCAGATTAGTTTACGTTATTGCCCAAAAAGATGTGTTTTGTAATTTTCTGTTGCGTAATATACTGTTCCATTTTAAGACTAGAGGCAAACTGTTCCATGCTGTGGTACTGGAGACTGCTAGCTCCATTGTCCAGTTGGCATCCGAACTTAAGACTCCGGAGCAGTTGAAGCCTCCTTGTGAACTTTAAAGTATCGTCCTAGTTTTTTTAATGCTAGTGTTTAATACTTGGTGATAAAATCAAAGTGAAGCAAATATAAGATGAAATCGAAGTGTGATTTTGTCGTAAACAATGGTGGATGTGGTTGAGAATTGAAGTTCAGTAAATAAGTGCAGCATTTGTGTACAGGAAAGAGATGCATACCTGCCACTGGCAGAGAAGGGCAGCAAGTTGTTCTTTGTCATCAGTGATTTGTGTAAAATCAACAACATGTATCGCTTTAGTCTCGCATCGTTCCTCAGTCTGTTTCAGAGAGCTCTGCAAAACAAACAGGTTTGCGTTGAATTTTCATTTTATGCTTCACAGCAGTGCATTACACTTGTACCATTCCTGCTTAACAGTTGTTCATCAGACTGTATTGACACTGTTCATTGGGAGTCAGGAAGGACACTGTCTTTCTCGGTATTGTTCGTGAAGAGATCGGCTGGGAAGAATGTCTCCAAATTTACCTATTTTGTATCGGGTTGGATGTTAAACCTTAACTCAATCAGGACATCTGTCGTGTAAAGAAATCTGTTGCACACCTTTTTGGGACAATTTGCTTATTCAGGCTGACATGAAAAACTGCAGTTAAAATGGTTGCAGTTTTGTATAGCAAGCTGTTGTCTGAACACATGGATACTTTCAAGTATATTCTAGCACAAACTGATAAACAGTAATGTAAATTATTCAGCATATTTATAACTGTGTTTTTAAGATTTAGAACACACCGATACATAAGACATTTTCCGAGATATGGATAAGACAGTAAGGACTTGGCTGGATATCCTGCATGTTATTTCCACATTATTTGTGACTTTCTTATCTGAGTTTTGTGGTCAAACTTTGTTTTGTCTATTAAAATGAATAATCATATATAAATGACTGATTAAGTTTAATTTTGTACTTATTGCTGCAGGCTGCATCTTTGTAGAACTGTTGTGTGTGTGTTCTGGTAATGCAGGAAGGTGCCAGCACGGAACACCGCATCAAGTCTCTGAGTACACTGCTGCAGAATTCCGTCTTCACTTACGCCTGTCGATCTTTGTTCAAGGCTGATCGGCTCATGTTTGCACTTCACATGGTCCATGGCATGTTCCCTGATATGTTCAAAGAAGATGTAAGTATTGTTTAGGTAACTTTATGCATTAAAGCATTTTATTTAGATCAGATGGCTGTGTGACGTTAAGGTTAAAGATATTGTTCTAAGTAAAGTGATCAGAGAGAGACTTGGAATAGATGGGGGCGCTGAAAATGTGGGAAATAGAAAATGTGAGAAAGGAAAATGCAGCACAAGATCGCAGGGGAGCATGCATGAAAAGTGACAGGGATTTTTGTAAGATAGAAATGCTTTGTTTCACATGTACGTATGTGTCTCAGTAGCTAAGAAGTCGATTAAAGCAGGAGGCACATGTCAATTTTTCAGTTAGCTGTAAATTGTTATAATGTTGTTATTCAATACAATTCAATGCAGCACAAGTACATAACATGGCAAAGTCAAACTTACAGTAACATGAAATTGAACCAGTGGAGTTTGAGTTGTAGGCCTATGGCTCGATGTGGGCAACTGGACTTATGTTTATAACAAGACAGCAGTATACAGCCTTAGACACAACTACAGTTTTTGTACATTTTCCTTTTTACATGTTCCACAATTGCAATTTTGTGCATTATTTTCCATTTTTCACATTTTCCACCACTGCATTTTCATTATGCCACAATTTCTTTTTCCTGCATTTTTAGTTGCCTGAATAGATGACGTAATCTTGGTACTACAGCAGAACAGGTTGCTATGTGCCATGTGCTGCAAAAAGAAGATGATGATGATTGGGTGAAGAAATGTATGGAAAGTGAAGTGGAGGTTCCAGACCTAGAGATAGACCAGAGAAGACTTGGAGAGTGGTTGTGCAAAGAGACTGTCATGCATGTAAGTTGAACAGTGCGGATGCTACAAATTGTAGTAGACGGAGGAAGCTGATAAAGGACGGTTGATGATCATGATAGGTGTAACTGGGTGAATGTTTCTTCTGGTACCAGCTCACCTGGGTAGTCCCCGATGAAGGGTCAGAGTTTTAGCTTGGACATGCACACACCTGGACTGATGCTATTCTGATGTTGTGCTTCAGCACAAGTAGCCTAAGTTGCTGCTACTGCAAGCCTACCATCCACTGCTGCAAATCATGGTACCTCGTAGACATACTGGAGAAGCTGTTCCTCTGTCATAAGTTCAATTCAGTTGTAAAGGGCCTGGAAAGTAATAGTATACATGTAGATATTCAGTCCCAGTGCTAGGGTCTGCTGTTACACAGTCTGCTGCTGTGTTTAATATAGTGACAGTTGCTGTAATGTGTACATGCTGCATGCACTGAGTGTACTTTATGTTGCTGCTGCTGCTGCTGCTGCAGGAATGGGAGGCATTCACTGGTCTTATTGTCAGTGACACAAAGCAAGAATCAGGCAAAGACATTCCTAATTGGATCGAACCTGATCGAACTCCAGCAATACTGCTACTGAAGGTGATCAAAGGATGTTTTATGATCTTGCTCTGGCAGCATTGTGATGCATTGTGACTATGACATGTACTTCCAGTTTTGCTGATGATGTCATGATATTTGCATGTAATGCAAGGCCAGGCACAGTGACATGAAAAGGGAATTGTTAAAAGTTACCCGGTGCTCACCAAAAGGCAGCATAGATTTGATATGGCCAGAAATTTGGAGTTATCTGGCAGGGGGCAGCACTGATGGTGAATTCAGATGTTTACCATTGCCATACTGTTACTTTTGTTTGCAATGGTGAAACAATTTGATGCTGTTGGATGGTTTTCAGAAATTGCATCAGATCAGTAAAACAGTTGAATCTGGAGTAACTGTGGAAAAGGCCAAAAAAATTTAAAAACAGTAGCATAGGACCATTGGTATGAGTTTGTGATGATACAACAATGTGTGTGGTTTATGAGATGCAATATGCAGTGACTGTTGTTTAATCAGACGACATTCCCGCAACTCTGTCAAGAACTACAGTTTCACGACTCGGCACTGTGGTCTTCGTACTCACGCAGCAGTCAGTGTGAGCAGGAATTGCCACCGTTCGTCTGCAAGAAGCTGTCGGCATTCCAGCAGCTGCTCGTTGTCCAAGCGACCAGACCAGATCGTCTGCAGTCGGCCATGGCTCATTTCGCATGCAGTGCTCTCGGTATTTTTTCTTTTACTGCCACTTTACTTCACTGTTAAAACGTTTGTGACTTTAAGAATGCTGTGTGAATTCTGAGTTATAAAACAACTGGTCGTGCACTGAAACATATAGCACAAGAAGTACAAAAGGATGTGGTACATACAATATAAAAATAGAAATCAGAAATAAATAAACCTGAATTTGTAAGCATATATGAGCAGTCTCAGCTGTATAGATAATTTATGCAGTGTATCGTGATGTTATGCAATTGTCTTTTGTATTATGTAAACTTAGTCAATTAATTGATATACTGCAGCATGGAGGCTGGATTATACAAAGTCATTTACACTTCATGATAGGTGATTGAAAGAAAATAGAAGGGTTTTTAATGTGTTATTTTTTGTGAAGATATGCAGCAATATGGCAGTTTTTTTAGCAAAGCCACTTTTCACTAAGATATGTGGTATTGTGATGTTGGCGCAATTATGTAATTTGTTGTTAGGTCTGAAGGAGTTGTCTCCTCCGAATCTTAATATGCTTCACATCTTTCAGAATGAGACTCACGCATCTGAACCGATTCTTTTCATCCTGTCGCTGGGTGCTGATCCGTCTCAGGAACTGCAAGATCTAGCCAAGTCGACTATTGGAGCAGAAAAATATCATCAGGTACGCGACTTCGTCTTTCTGCTTTGCTTTATTGGCCATTTTCCGGTAAACCTTAGTAAGCTTCCTCAGTGCTCTTCCTCCACTTCTTCGAGTAGATGACGTGTGGGTAAGTGGCACAAGTTTTTATGTGCTGGATAGCCTTTCTGTCTCTCAGTGTCAAAACATTGAAGAGAACTGACACCAAACAGCAAAAGGCTCCAAGAGCCTTTTTTTCCGGATTCTCTGCTTTTTTATGCCATCTGTCTCACTGGTGTCCTTGACATGTGACTGATATCTGTGATACGCAATATGTTATTCTGCTACAGTAGTTTGTGGTATGTGTGGGCTGTTGTCAAGGCTAACTTTTATATGTTGATAGTCTCACATGTACATGCATACCTACAAATTTATATAGTGCCAAAATCATGAAACGAATCTAAGGTGCTGAAACAAATCTGAAGTGCTGTAACTGTTTATCACACTCATCCACTCAGCTTTCCACATGATTGATTAGCTCCGACTTTTGGCTGGAATGATCTAGGCATTTTACTGACATAATTTAGAGACTTGTTTCTGATAAGTAAAACTGATGTTTCAGCATGTACAATGATATCATCCACTTGAAAGCTGACAAGTAGCCAGCTTAATTTACTGTAGGGAACCATGACAGAAAATCGACGGAAAGAACTGACTACAAAAACTAGACCCAAGTCCTGGTTCATGAAGGCAGTCCATAACCGTAGCTGGGTACAGCAGTTTGCAACAAGCCTTATTGCTAGGGAAACTCATACAGTATCACATGATGGCAGAAGTGACATTCCTGTTTTTACCCCCAGCCAATTCTGGTACTTGATTTAGCAACCCTGCAGGGATGCAAGTTGACCAGTCAGGAAGGAAACCAGCAGATTTTGGTGGAAAGGATTGGTGAAATGGATGACAGAGTGAAGGCATGACTGATTGTGAGAGTGGTGAATGTAGGATGACGAGAATGTTAATGTGTTGTCGCATTTGTTTGTGATGTGACTCTGTGATGTGTTGTCTGTACATAGGTTGCTATGGGACAAGGCCAGGCTGAGGTCGCTATGCAGCTGCTGCAAGAGTGTGCTACAAACGGTGAATGGCTTTGTCTCAAGAACCTGCACCTTGTGACTGCGTGGCTGCCTACTCTTGAAAAGGTTGTTTATCCAGTGGTGTCCGTTAGTCAGTTAATGAGTTAATGTGTAATGTTGTGGAAAATTATCATGCTAATAATAGTACTAATACCAAAGACAGTACCTCTTATTTATTTACATATAAGTGTTATGGTGCTGTGTTTTCAGTTTTGTTTTTAACCTAGTTGTTCTTATGTTTGTATTTTTCATCTGGTATTTTTCTATGCTTTATATTGTCTGTTTGCATCACTGCATGTACGTCTGTTACATGTTTATTAAATATCAATCAATCAATCAACCAATCAATAAATGTTTTACTTACTTACTTCTTTAAGTTACTTTCTTATTTACAGTATATATGGTGACGTCATCACAGCTATAACCAGCAGCAAGAGTTAGTAATGTGGTAATTGGAATGCCTTTCGTATGATGTGACAATTTGTGTCACTGTAATGTGGAAAAAATCATTACACTGGTACCATATACCTCTTGTCATGCACCAGTGTCATTATTGTCATCACAGAATAGTTATAGTGTGCATGTTAAATCATGAAAACACCAAATTTAGAAGAAGAAATCACTTGTTTTCTTATGTAATTACTAGAATGAAAATTATATATAAAATAGCTGAGAGATAAAGTGTATCATATTAAAATATTCGTATATTGTATGCTGCTGCTGGCGAGGTATTTTCATCAGAGTGCAGCAAAGAACTCACGAGAAATGTAGTTCATGATTGGACATCTTGTTACGTGCTGCAGGTGATCAAGGGTCTGAATCCACATAAGGACTTTCGTCTGTGGATGACTGCGGAGGTTCATCCAAAGTTTCCGACGATCTTGTTACAATCAAGCCTGAAGATAACATTTGAGGTCAGCAGTGCAGTGACTGAATGAGCTGGCACTGTAATGTGTTTTTCAGGCATATCTGTAGTATTGCTGCTTAAAACACATGTGCTTTAATGTAGCCCTATCAGTATTAGTAATCAATGTTGCAATAGATAATAGATAAGTCATTACAGACTGAATATCTATTACTTACGCTTATTACTTAACCAGTCATCTCATCTAGAGTTCTCCACGTTAAGCTGGCTTCCAAAAGTATCAACACTTGCATATTGTTAGAGGAGGTTATTCACTGGCTGGATGTCCTTCATGTTGCATAACCGGCAGTGTCAAAGTGTTAACGGACACCGATGCCAACCAAGAAATATCACTATCACTTCGTAATAATAGCACTGTTCACATCTGTTACATCATACTTTGTAAAGATGGTATTAAGATGGATAACTGTTTACAGGTATGTTTTTTTTATATGTAATCAGTTAATTATCTATTTAGGCCAACTCAGTCATCTACCGTTAGTGGGATTGGAAGTGAATACTGGTAAAGAAGCATTGGCAATGTTGTGCAGCCAGAAAGGTAACTGTAAGTCAGTTGTGTCACTGGCCATGCACCACAGACTGTGATATATTACCTCTGAACGTAACAGCCTACAAAGAGATGGACATCCTGTTTACACTCTTGTAAGGCATATGGCATCCATTATCCTTAACCACATGTCTCATCCTTTCTTCTTCATCATCATCATCATCATCATAAAATTCTTTAATAAAAAGTTGTCAAACGCAACTACACATAACAGAGACACAAGAGAATGGAGTATGCAGTACAGATTATAGTCAATAACAATGTTTATACAAAACTCTTATCAAGAAATGTCGTTCGTTCAGATTGCTAGTTTTTGGTATTAGAATTTTGTTGTGATTTCTGCTGACAGAAGAGATGCCGCACCATGCTTGCTAAGTCTATTATGGTACGAAGGAAAACACACTGAATTACTGTCAATATCAGGTATATGCTATTGTCATATGTTGTGTGCAAAGGCTCCACCGGGAGTGAAGAAGAACTTGCTACGAACATTTGAGGCTTGGAGTCCAGAATACGTGAGCAAGTCGGGCAGTGTGTCTCGCTCTCA
>Ga0209782_1000629_pt1 | contig 16099 bp, 8 predicted proteins | sample WorMetmaBAHAMAS1_FD_187390 | JGI IMG/M metagenome (GOLD analysis project Ga0209782, IMG submission 187390) | Marine gutless worms symbiont microbial communities from Max Planck institute for Marine Microbiology, Germany - Inanidrilus... | ecosystem: Host-associated > Annelida > Digestive system >...
GTGATATACCCAGTATCGCGATACTTTTTCACGAGGAATATCGTGGAAGAAATTTTCAGTATCGCCCAACACTACGCCAGACCGTAAATGACACGGTACTTGACCAGGGTTGCCAGTTTATTTTGCAGCCAGACCGCCAACTGGCAGAAAAAAAAACTAGCCAAAAGTCGCCCAATTTCCATTCCGCAGTGCAGTCATTACCCCAAAACAGTCAAAACTCAAAAGTAACAAAAAAATCAACACCTTAGCGACAAAATAAACACTTTCAGCATTCCGCTACTTTTTGCGTTTACTGGGATGGTACCATTAATGCGCCTCAGTGATAACTTTGTGGCCCCAGCTGAGTTGCAAAGTGAATTGTTCAGTTCAGTTCAGTATAACGATGCAATTGTATAGTTCTTTGTGTATATTGACTGGCTACTCTGGCATACTATAGACGAAAAATTGTTTAAGTATCATGTCGCCAAAGTGGCCGCCAGCGCGCCATGTTTAAGTTTTAAAAAGTAGTAGGCCAAAAGGTGCCCAAGCACGGCTGCCAAATGTAGCCCAATTTGCGCTTTTTCGCCAAATCTGGCAACGCTGTACTTGATTACTTGTAAAGATGGCGGATTAAAATTGTTTGTTTACTAAGATTGAAAAACAATTCTGTGAGATTAGTGCGATCGCACGACTACATTGCGAGTTATTTGATATTTGCATGCATGACAGGTTGAATACCCACAACTGTGCTGTAAATGACAAAAGATAGCTCTGCGATGGATAACTCGACGGAACAGTTCAACGCTTTAGCGGTTACGATGAACGGAAACAAGCGGCCAGACGATCAAATGCCAGCGCCACAGTACACGATACCTGGCATTCTTCATTTCTTGCAGACCGAATGGGCACGTTTCGAAATGGATCGTGCACAATGGGAAGTTGACAGAGCCGAACTACAGGTCTATTTTGCTTCATATACGTTATGATGAAACATAGACGAAAAATTGGACCGTATTGGACCGAAATTACAGCCAGAAATAAAACTTTAGGGGCGGGTGAATGGGTCCGACATCCGTTGTCTGCCGTGTATGACTAAGCAGACGCATTTTTTCGTTTTTAGCGCGAGATGTGATTAATAATACATCTTGCGCTTATGCCATGATGCCAGTCCGTCTGTCTGTCTGACGTTTGTGCACTGTGGTCACAGGGTGCGATGGATCCCGGATATCTTTGCATGGTTGGATAGATGGATGTCTCTCTTTACTACTTACTGACAACGCCGGACCCGGATCGTCGGATGGGATGATGCCAGGATTTCTGGTGGAAGAGGGGGGTATGGAAAAATTGGTAATTGTAATGATATCGCTTATTTTACTTATTTTTTTTATCGATGGACTGTAACCACGTGACGTATTTGTTTACATGAAAGATATTGAAATTGTTTTGGGTAATTTCGGTAGAAAATGCATTATGTCAGAAGACAGTACGACTAATTACCACATCGGCCTAAAACGGCACCACATCTTACGTATACTGCCGACGTATAAAACGCGTAACAGAATTTGCGTAACTGACATGCGTAAAGTGCATAACGGAAAAGTGCGTACCGCGTAACTGCGTAACGGCTGGAGAAAGGTTTGTGCTAGAGCTTCCCACATCTCGCGCTATGCTAGCCACTGCTAGGCCTCTTGTTAGCCATAGCTACAGAGGCTGTTCCAATTTTAAATTTAAAAAAAATACGTACCGAAGTTGAAGGATGTTGTTGTGTAGCTGATCGTCCATGTTGGCTTTCTGTGAGTCGTTTCTAACTTTTGTTATTAGACGTTTAATACGAAAATAATGCCATTACATTTCGTTGTTTACTGTGACGTCACAGCATGATTCGTTAATCGGTTGTGTTCTGCTTCTTTGGATGTAGTTCGTGGTTGGCACAGTCAGATTATTTTTTTTAGTATATTTTGATTTGTTTCTAGCTGGGGAGGGGGCACAGACCCCACCCCAGTTGCTGAACATTTTAGCATTTTTTTCCAGAAACCCACCCTAAACAATCCCAGCGTGATGTGTCATTGCGCCACTGGTGGCCTGTCGGAATTCCGGGCTTTGATGAAATCCCAGTCGTAAGTAATGTAGGCTGAGAAGCTGACTGGCATCTGTGGAAATACAGTGGCAAGTAGTTCAGTGGTTATAGCCTAGATGTTGGCGTGCTTCACAATAGCCAAACTTTACTCTTATAGTTAGTGTTATGACCAGTAGCTAGAATGTAGAATCTTGGCCAGTCACTGAAACCATGATTGCAGCCAGCTGGCCGTAGCTACAGAGGCTGTTCCAATAACTATGCCACGTTACTACTGGCCCTACCAGTCATCACCAGCTGGTGTACAATGCCGACCTAGTCGTTAACTTTAACTACTAACCCTACTAATATCAAGTTCAACCATAAAACCTGGCATTAACCTAATCCTAACACCCGCCCTAGCCCTACTGCCATTTCTGCATCTTACAAATAAAAAAAATCTACTCTCTACTCAACTTGAATTTATGGATGCAGGTGTTAGACACCACTATATCTGTATCTGTTTTACAATTATACAAATTTAAAATGCTATGATAAAATAATTTCAAATGTAGCAAGCCATAGTGGCCCTGAGGGCTGCGATTCCGCCGGACGGCTAGCTGCATTTTAGATATTGCAATTAATCGAAGATTAGTGTAGTCATGCATTCATTTTTTTCACATTCTGTTTATGGATGCCTAATCTTATGCACAGTGTTGTAATGCAGTGAGTGCCAGTGACATCATGACATGCAGTTACATTGCACGACTTTCATTGTACATTAAAAGTGTTGTAGCAAGTTATGAGTTTTGGAGCTGTGGAAGAGATTTTATGATCGAGTTTTGGTTGTTGTTGAGATAAAAATGATAACATTAACAACGATATAAAATGATAATTTTATGACGAAAGATAGAATATGCTACTGAGTTAAAACCTGCACAGAGTGTATGTGATATAGCTTATTCTTCTAATGTAGCCTAATGTAGTGATATGCGCTCAGTCGGGCCAGCCAGTACAGACAGGACAGCTATTTTTAGGACAGATGGGGGAGTATTTATAGCTATAGATGAGTTAACTGATAGCTTATATGACAGTGTAATTAGGCTGTGTGTTTGTCCCATCTATATACCTTTTCGTTGATTGACAAAGACGGGACAGGTCAAATTCTGTCTCACTTGCGACTCTGCCACTGTGACATATATAAGCTTATATCTTGTTATAACAGCATTAAGTCACATTTATAGGCTTTCCAGTACATTTAATGTAATTTTTCACTGACTTTGAACCGTAACCAGTACTTGTTGTGATTTTCAGCATTTATTGACTGGCCATCTGTTATGTCATGTTTTAGACTGACCGGTTTTGTTGTTTGCATGAATTGTGTAAAGTTGCCTTTGTGGAAATGAACTACCGTACATGTTGTGTATTTACGTCAGGCAAAGATAGCATTTCTGCAGGGTGAACGGAAAGGACAGGAGAATCTGAAATGTGATCTAGTGAGGCGAATCAAAATGCTGGAGTTTGCTCTGCGGCAGGAAAGGTGTGTCGGCTTGTTGATAAGTATTCATCGCTTTAATGGTCCAAGTAGAGCAATGGGTTGGGTTTATGTGTCTCTACGTGTCCTGGATGTAGGGCAGTTTGAATTAAGAGTTTGAGCCATTCTTGGTTTTGACTCTGAACCACAGTTGGCACTAATCTGGTCCAGTGATAATTTGTGGTGGAGGTGCGTCTTGCTTGGCAGTTCATTTGAACAGCGATGCCTGCGTGCATGCACATCATGTCCATTGAAGGTAACTCCAGCCATTGCAGCGTGCATGAATTGTTAGTGGGGAGTGAATGTTGTGAGTTACATTGTTTCTAAAAAAGCAAATTTGTAAGTGGTAAGTGTATGCTGTGTGCAAGGATCTTTCTTACTTCTTAAGTGAATGAGATTGGCCTTTATTGTTGGTTTTATTAGTGAACCTTTATTCAGGGGATTTCTTAGTACTTGGCAAGAGATCTGCTGAAAAGAGCATCTCGGAAATAAAATAATCTATTTTGTATCATCTGGTACGAAAAATAACGTCAACTCGATCAATTTATGAAGGGGTGTTGATGAAGTACTAAATTTACCATACCCTGGTATCTGTGTTGGCAGTTTCTTGAAATCTGGATACTTGGTCCCTGAAAGACCTGGAAAGTGCTTTACTTTCATTTAAAAAAACACTAGGCACCATGCAGAATCTAGTCTGCTGTGAAGGAAAACGTAAAACTATTGTGCATTAATCTGTGAATGAATTGTGTTAACAGCTGGCGATGCTTACCATCACTCATAAAAATGTGATCTCTGCTGCCATCTGTTTTTGTTAAAAGTAAAAATTTATTTTCCTTGAAAATTACATCCGTTGCATTTTATTAGCGCGATATGTAATATATACATCTCGCACTTATGCTACGATGTCAGTAACCATCTGTCTGTGACGGAAGTGCATTGTGGTCACGGTGCATGCCGGGAAGAGGGGAGGGGTCATCTTGCGCTATGCTAGCCAATGCTAGGCCCTCTTGTATTGCTTTTATGAAACAGCCAGTCTTTGTTGAGATTAAAACTTTTTTGTTGGTTCATCAGATATTTTTTTAAATATTTATTTGTAATCTGTTGTTTTAGCTTTGTTCTGTGCTATACATTCTGTTTTGATTGCCATAAGCTAAATGCTGTATGTCAAGCAGTTAAGTCAGTGTTCTGTGTCTGAGTTACAGATGTAAATATCACCGACTAAAATATGGAACAGAACTAGAACAAGGAGACATGATTCCACCAAAACTTGAAAAGGAGCTAACAGGTTTGTTATAGTTTGTATTTTTTGTGTACTCGCGTATACAAACATGTACAATTAAGTTCCATATCTTCGTCAGTGGCAGCTGATAGTCTTTATGGTAATATGAACTCCTCATTCTATGCTTTCTTGAAATTCGATGAAGAAGTTTAAGTCATACAGACTACAGTGAAATATACTGAAATGGTGTGAATATATTTCGTGACACTAAAAAACGTAAAATGAAGAGCAGTGTGTTAAATATTTTAGTTGATTAATTGTCGCGAAGAAATTAATTAATTGGTGATTCGATTAAATGAGTACTTTTCTGGTACTGTACTAGGTCACTTGCTTTGTCTGGATAAAGGGCACTTCTGTGTGCTGTTGTTGTTGTATAAGCCTTGAATGTACTTGTAGGTGACAATACTTGCGTTTCATTAACTAATTCTGAGAGTGTTTATGGCATGTGTAATGATAGTTATTATAAAACCGAGTGTTGTGTCGATCTGCAGATGATCGTGTGAATGGTGACTTCGTTAGTCATACAAACGACAACTCATGGAAGAATGGACGTCAGCTTCTGAGACAGTATGCTTCTTCTGCATTGGAAATTTTATTCTTGTAAAACTGTTTGTGCTTTAGCCACAGGCTTTAATTTTTATTTTGACATTTAAATATTTAGTGGTTAGTGGATAAGGAAACGTCGGATGATGCTCATGGACGCATTCTCAATGCTTGTGATCACTACCTTTTATTTTTGTCAGTACTTTGATGTGGTTCGGTGACAGGAAGGGCATTGGTCCCATAATAACCTGTATCATTTATCTCCAGCTATTCTGTTCAATGTCAGTTGATGGAAGAGAACTGAATAGGAGCCGGCTGACCCATTTTCACCAGAAAATGGCTGTTAAAATGGAGACTAACATGTGATGTCACATGAGTACATGTGACATCATTCACAAAACTGGATGACATACACTGCATATTACATTGTTGCCAAAGGTTGGAGCCACAGCCATGGATATTGTGCAAATAAAATTTGGACGTGTAGTTTTAAATCTATCAGGCATATGCTAGTAGTAGAGGTGTTAATGGTTAACCGGTTGACCAGTACTAAATTTGGGACTGGTTATGATTACTGTGGTCCAGTTAACAGTAATTGTTCTCATCTCCATCCTCCCACAGATTTTGTCTGTCCACTATAGACTCACCAGGCCTGCTGCTGCTGCTGCTGTACATCGCCGACCTGACTAGCACCAGCCGACCAACTGAGTGCATATTTGGTACCTAGGCCCACTGATGGCTGTAGATCGGCTGTGCATTGCTGTGCATAGCTGTTGTGATAGCCATACATAGGTGGAGACCTGGTGAGACGGGGGTGTCTCATTTCACTCTGCTCTCAGTGCTTTATGTAAAGGTCACTAGTTAACCTCATGGTCCCTAAGGACTGTAGGGGCTGAGCACGTGTCCTTGGCAGCCGTGAGCCGATGCTGACCTCCAGTTTCCACCACGAGTAACATCAGTCATCAGATATACAATACATTTGCACCTGACAGCATCTGCATCTGCCACTGCCAGTACTTTTTGCCAAGCTACCGCTTTATACATTGTTGCACCATACGTTTTAGTGATGTCACACATTGCGACATTGTTTGGTTACATTGGCGGTGGACGCATGTAGAAATAACTACGGTTAACTGGTTAACCGGTTCTTTTATAGATTTATACATGGTTAACTGGTCCAAATTAACGGGCAGTCTTAACAACACTAGCTAGTACTTATTGCTCTCAGTCTGTACACCAAGTTTTAAATGTCTGAGCTCAAAAAATTACAATTAAAATTACATCTCCATATCAAGGCTATCAGGGCAGTCAGGAGTATCACAGGAAATTCCCGGTCTGCCAGCATGCTAGTCCTACCCATATAGCTAAAGGCATGGTTTGATGTGCAATTATTGCATGCAATTTTTGTGTAATAATTGTACAGTTATTTTATACGTTGTTTCATGTGCGTGTTGCTTGCATGCAATAATTGCACATAATCACGTGACTGGCACAACTTTCTTGACATATTGTCATGCCATGCCCCAACACTGAACAAGTAATTTATGCCAGACCGTTATAGTGTACTTCTGCCATGCATGAGTGCACGTGACATCATTCACAAAACTAGAAGTCATACGTGACATACTACATTGTTGCCAGAGGATGGAGCCACAGCCATGGATATTATGCACATAAAATTTGCTGAAGTTTGGACGTGTGATTTTTGAGATATCCAGTAATGTACATAGACACTCAATGATCACAGTACTTCACACCCCTACTAGGAGCAAAGTAATAAATTGATGTAGTTTACTTGTGTACAAAATTGGATGACTAGCTTCTGCTGTTCCAGGGATAAGAAGGAGATCCAAAATGTGAAAATAGGGTGATTTGGGACTTGACTGTTTTGGGTCAGTGAGGGTAATTGGTAATGTCACTGTTTGACCATATATGGCTTTCTATTCACCTTTGATAGAAACTCTCTATCTCTCTCTTGTACTATTTTTGAGATATAATGAGTTGTCAAAAGCTCTAATTTTAACCAAACCCACCTGTATTTGGAGGCGATTCCATTATAATTTTGCGAAGCATTAGAAAACTAGATGATATGTTTAGCCATTTTGATAGAACTCTTGAAGTTTGTGAATTGTGATAGACATTCAGACAGAGCTTTAGAACGTGCTGTGCTAGCTGAGTGTCATGTGATGGATTCCTTTTAGGGTGCAGCATAAAGCTGGCCTAGAAACAGAGTGAACCTATTCTTACAACCAACAGCCCACACCTTGCAAAATGTCTTAATACCACCTGATTTTTAGTGTGACATGCTATACAGCATGTCATACATATGGTGTTGCGCTTATGCTACGAACATGGTGTCTGTCTGTCTCTGTGACTGTGACGTTGGTGGATTGATCACATTGTGCTGATCAAGACAATAGTATCCTGTGATCTCCTACTCTATTGAGAAGACCAGTGGGTTTGGAAAAATGTCGAGTTCTTCACTTTGGCAGCATTCAGCTGCTCGTATTTTGCGCTAACTCGGCATCTGCTAAGTTTTTTGTTGTGTGATTATGCAGATATCTTCAAGAGATCGGTTATACTGACACCATCATTGATGTTCGCTCAGCGCGGATACGCCAGATGCTTGGTTTGCCGTTGCGTGATGTGGTAGCTGATTCAAAGACGTCAGTCATTAGTGATCAGATGACAGGAAAGCGCATGATTGAAACACAAGGCAATGTGTAAGTGTCGGCTGCCATTTTTTCATTTCAAGCCAGTGTGAAATAAGGATATATTTCCTAATTAACCCACATATTCGGTAGAAAATCTCTGCATGCTTTTAATTCAAGTCTGTTTTTTCCAAATCAGTAGAAACACAACTGACTGGCTGTGGAGTGTAGAATTACTTTTGTATTTATATGACTTTTTCAGACAAAGCCCAGACTGTTGCGAGGCAATGCTTGTTTTCTTCTGTTGAATTTATCTTGATCTTATTGCCAGCTTGAGACACCGGAGTTACGTTTATTATTGACAACTTGTCAGTTATTATAGTAATTGTCAAAATCATTATAAGAGGCCTGGGATTGGGAATTGGCAGTATTTGATGCAGGACAGACACCCATTTAACGGTCTTTTATTGAGTACAACTCAGAAGTCTGGCATTTCATGAAGCAACAGATGGTGGGTTTGTAATGGCATCAGTTGATCTATAAGCGAATTGTTTGCACTTTGCTGCAGACAGGTAACCACACCAACACGTCGAGATGTAATATATACATCTCGCATTTAAGCTGTGATGTCACTGTCCGTCTGTCTGTGACGGAAGTGCATTGGTGCATTATAGCTAATTTAGGTTTCAAATTCCGATCCCACTTTACCGCGCATTGCGGGCGCCGTGCTGCTTGCGGGCGGATCATCTCGCGCAATGCTAGCCAGTGCTGGGTCTCTTGTTAGATGTTCGTTTTGATGCCCAGCCAACAGTGTTGCAGCGCTGAAGACAGTATTGGATGCAGCAAGATACGACCCAGTCACCTTTGCCACTAGTGGCTGAAGGTGTTCTTTTTACTTTTGCTTGTTTGTTTGTTAGCAGGATAACTAAAGAAATTGTCGGTGGATTTTTGTGAAATTTGAGACGTAGATAGATAGAAGGGTTGATTAAATTTTTGTAGTAATCCGAAACATACTCTGGATGTTGAAAGTTTATCAGTTGGTCAGTGACAGTAATGTTGCTTGCTGCTGTCATTTTTGTTTTCTAAATGCAGCATTCCTCCATGCGGTAGTGGCGCTGTGGGATTTATTGTCGATGTGATGGAGTTATATGCTCTGCTGAGCCTTCGACTTTGTGCGTGTTTTTTTGTATGTCACAATTTCTCCTCTGTTATTCTTCACCTTTCTTTGTCATACGAATAATTATTAATATTACTCTGAGATACGTATTCTTCGATCAAGCTGTGAACTCTTTCTTTGTCGTCTTTAGCATGAAGAAAATGCAGCCGTCACTTCCCAGTTCAGATCTTGTCAACACGGAACAGTCCATCATGGCGACGTTTGATTTCCTTGCGAGTGAAAACGTTGATGATGACGATGATGAGGATGAAGATGAGAACGGCATGGCGAATGGTGACAGTCACGACGGACCGACTGCTAGAACCGCCACTGAAGACATGTTTACACACGCAAACAGATTCAAGGTATATCTTAGTCCTGTTCTTGGACACCTAACAGGGCGTGGCTGGTAGGTGCTATTGTCATGTGACCTGGTATACTGAAAGCTACCAAAATCTGACTCCAGTTATAATAGGCAGCTGATATACCAGGTCACATAAATTTTCCACATAAGGTAAGTAGGGGGCGTGGTGCGACAGTGTAAACACCTAACAGCCACACCCTGTTAGGTTTTGGTAGACCTTCAAGAACGGGACTTTTATCACTTGTGGTAACTGTGATAGTAGCTGATGCATAGGTGGAGTGATAAGTTGTGTCTGTGAATTTGTCTGTATGTCTGTCTGTCCACGCTGTAGAAGAAAAACAGCTTGAACTATCAACAACAACGTCGCTACACATATACTCCATGAGAGTCGCTTAACATGCATTAAACCAAGGTTAAAAGGTCAAAGGACAAAGTCATAGAGTTATCATCTGCAGTGAATTTGTATGTGTTTCTAAAATGGGTGTTTCTGTGTGCCTGAGCACTGAAAGGGAAACCGCTCGGAGGAGGAGAGGGGTACCCTGAAGATGGAGTTGTCGTTAAACAACAACTATTTTGTGGCCGTTATACAGATCAACCTGTGTTGATCAACCGGTATCGTGAATTAAGAACCAGGAAATCTGTTAGAGTTTTATTGCCTGTGTGTGCTTGGAATGTGTAGTTACGAGGTGAGTATTATGTTGTGTAGCCTCGGATATCAGATGTGACAGATGACGATGCGGACACAGAGGAAGCATTAGCCGAGTTTAATTTCCTCATGCCCGACGGAACTGATAAAGCGCTGAAGACTGGAACAGTTGGCAGTGACGGTAGGTTACTAATCTGTGTTAAAAGTGTTTGTCATAACTAGCCTAGAGGAACTTCTGTCACCAAACAGTTGAACGAGTATGTGTGTGCGTGGGTGCACAGGGTACGTGCACAAACTGTGCAAAAACAGCGGAACTGATAAAGATACATTTTTCGTGGGGGAGACTTGAGTGGGTCTAAAGAACCTTGTCAGATGGTGGTCCAGTAGCCCAACTGGAACGAGCACTTTTGAGGGAGGCATTACCCCGTGAAGGCACCAGGGCCTAATGCACCCTAGAAGACGTTGTAGATTTCGGCACTATATAGATGTTTTTGTGTTTGTTGTTTGTTCCCTTATCACTTGTTTTCTTTTGCTTCTTGTAACTTGCTTTCTTTTTTGTTTATATTTTCATTTCTTATTTACTTCGTCTTTATCTTTTCTTTTCCTTTGAGAACAGCAGAACTGATCAAGATGCTCCATTTCCAGGCCATATGTCGTAGTAGGTGACTAAACCTGGGTTATAATTTGTCTCAGTTTATTTTATGGTTGTAGTTTTTTTGTGTTCGATGATTTGTATTTCGTCAATTTTGTGTTTATATACTTAGTTTTGTTTTAGCGTAGGTTTATTAATTGTTATGCTTTTTTCTCCTGGCTTTAATTTTTATTTTCTGAATACTAGCCAAGAGATTGGCTGGGAAGAGCATCTCCAATATGACATATTTATTGTCGAGTTGGACGTGAAACCTTAACTCAATCAATCAATTGAGTCGGTTGCACTCAAATCACTGCAGGCATTCGCCTACCCAGTCTGCGTGCTGGACGAATGCATTCACCACCACGATGGATGGTGATAGTTTGGCAATGCCGCCTATTGCCAAGTAACTTTGGCCACTTGTTCTGTTGGAGGTGTGGAAGACGAGTGTGATACTGATGAGTGGAACGTGAACGAGAAAGTCCTGCAGGAGATGAAAGAAAGTTATCGGCAGGTTCGACGCAAGGACCACAAGTCACCTGGACACCATATCAACATCTCAGACAGTGAGTTGACGACATCAATCAACTTAAAACCGAACTGTTTGGCAGAGCAAGTGGGGAACTCTCATTAGTGCCCTCGTGGTAGGCCTCTATAAGAGGGGGGCACATAACTTCTTTTATTGTATTGTATTGTATTGTATTGGAAATGGCAGTTAACCAGTGTGAATGCATGATAGTGAGAGGTTCCGTGTGTGTTGTAGGACCGTCCAAGTCATCGCTGAAAGCAATGCTGGACAATCTGGACAATGATGAAGCAATGCTGCCAATTCAGTCGGGTGCGGTCAGCCCGCCAGCACATGCTGCTGCTAACAGCATGGTGGATATACACATGCCCGATGGTAAGTATCTTTTGGTTTGTGCACAGTGAGCAGTACGCTTGCCTGGCAGTACGTTATAATGGGGCTGGCATGTGGCCACAGACCAGCTAACCTTCTTAGGCTGTGAGTTCATTGTATGCTTCTGTGTAGAGCGAACACTGTATTAACAGATTTGAAATGCATTGTGAAAAGCTACACTTTTAAGTAATCCGGTCACCGAATCTTTCCGTTTATTCATTATTGATTCCTTTACATCATGTGTCTAATGTGGTTGTTGTACCACAATTTTTATTCACGTATGAAGTTTGGTTTCAGTCATTCAGCACGTCTGCATTCTTGAAACCGTTTTACTATATACAGTTTTCAGGTCTATGTCTAAGTTACTTTTTAATCTGGTGCACAGTATAACGAGGTTAATGTCACGAGTAAACTGTGCTTACTTTCATTGCCTCGAAAGTTAACAATTTTTCATCGTCATAGCGTAGTCAGCAGGGACGGTTGCGTCACCGCAGAATGACCTCAACCGATAGTGCATCTTTACAGGTCAGCAGGCGGGAGGTTGTTGTCAGAACAAATCTTATCGAGACACAGGATAGAAATATGTACATGTATTTTAGTTTATTCCAGAAATGTGCCCCACAAATTCATGGCAGCTGAAGGCCTCCATCTTTAAACAGGGAAAAATTTATATAACTCAGAAACCGTTTGACCAATTTTGATGATCAATACATCATGTCATTTGACATGTTTTAACACTAGGGTCATGTTGATACCTTTTCCCATTTAGGGGGGTCAGATTTCCCCAAAATACCATTTAAGGGGCATGAATAGGCATTTACTCGTGTGTGTGTGTTTGTGGCAGATCATGTTGGTAGTGAGGAGGATGATGAGAACATTGCGGCGCTTGGCCTCGGTGAACTTGCCGACCTCACTGTCTTCAACGAAGCTGACACGTCGTCGTATGATGTAAGAATTCTGACGCTCTGCTCGCCGTCTTTTCCCACGGTTATTTGTGGTGTCAAGCAGCTTGTGGTTTGTGTTGGGGAGCAGTGTCCCTTACCTCAGGAATCTGATGGTCGGAGGATGAAGAAAGGTGAGACTAGTAGGTGCTTTTCCCTGGTTGCAGTTAGTGATTGTCATTGGTTGGGTGATCAGAAATTCGTAATGGCAGAAAATCCGGCTTGTAGTAGACCTGTGTTACTTATTCGCATATAGTCCAGTCCAATACACATGGACAATGAGGATCTGTGGAGCACCGGCTAATTAGGATCGTCTTGAAAATTCCTGTTAAAGTGGAGACATTGGTGGTATTGGTGACTGACAGCTGCTGTTTTATGTGTACATTAATCCTAATCTATTCTATGTTTGATTTATAAGCGCCACAGCAATGCAATGACTTAGTCAGTTAACGACCATATTTGGCGACATTTTTTGACAGTGTTTATTGCAGTTTTTATTTTTTATTTTTGGTAACTGTTAATTTCTGCAGTGCTAGTTATTAGTGAAGTAGAAAAGATTTGCATATCATATGGTCCAGCGATGCCGTCACCATCCTATCATCTCTTGCTTCATTAAAATCTAGACTGATTGTCTTCCTGTTTCCAGCTTACCTAAGTTGTCTTGGAAAGATGCTATTAAATGGATGTCTGTCTATATTTTATCCTGTCCAACACACTTCCTGGCGGGCTCTGTGTTTTGCTTGCGTTAATTCCATTTTTTATTTGGAGACCACTGTCAATAATTTTACCACGCTTAGTTCAGCTATGTTCGCTAGGGGGTGGGGCTGTTAGGCACTGTAGTGATCAGTAATTGAGTGTTTTTCATGAATATTCACTAGGGGGTGACACTACGGCACCGAGCGGTCTATACGCTAGGCTTTGCCACGTATTTCTAGTTTCTATTTTTATTCTGATGTTTCTATCAATCCAAATTTACTTAGCAAATTTTGTTTTAACCAAGATGGTAGTTGTACTTCTGGTTATTTATTATATGTTTAAAATATTACTGTATCATTAGTGCAATATCATTAATGCAAAGCTGCATACGTATCAGCTAAATTGCTGGTCTATTCAGTTGCAGAATGTGACAGTATCGGAAGGTCAGCGCAAGCAATGGACTGCAAGATATTCACTTCGCAGGTACCGTACCGCTGACTCCGTAGCTAGAGCTGTTACATACTTCATCCTGTCTGTTTGATGCTGTTAATTCTGCAGCATTTGCTTTATGATATTTGGCTCTTTGTTGTGTGATTATAAAAAAGTTGAACTTACTTTATGCCATGTTTTTAAAATATAATTTTCAATAAATGATTATATTCATGAATATAAGAGTGCAGAAGAAAGAAAAATCTTCAAGAACCACATAAGCCGATAGGGCAGCACTGATATTTCCATAGTTTCCAGCCAGACATCAGCTTATGCTGCTGAGACCACAGTGTATCACGTGGTGTGCCTGTTTACCCCGCATCTTTCACCCTTACCAAGTTATACTCGTTAGGTCGGGTTGCACCATCCGTACTTAACTTAAGTAGTCCATAAATCTCCAGTTAACTCGGACTTAAGTGGAGATTAGTATAAACGCACGTTGCACCATCGCCACTTAACTGCTAATCAAGTGGACATATAATTGGCGATTTAATGACTACATAAAGTTAAGTGGCCATTAGCTAAGTGACGATTTAAGTGAGGTTGGTGCAACCCGCCCTTAGTGACAGAGGCACTTGAGTGTGAACAACTTGCTCAGCAGCCAGCGCAGCAGCCAGGAATTCAAATTATTACCATTGAGTTATGAGTCTAGTGCTCACACTAGACTACCCAGCTGCCTAATTACAGTAACTTACTGTAGTTGGTAATAGTAACACTTTTGTGTGATTTAAAGCCATTTTGACGGCATCCGTTCAGTCGTCTTTCATCCAGTCGAGGCAGCTCTGCTCACTGCTGGTGAAGATCATGTTATCAAGCTGTGGAACCTCCAGAAATCATCGGCCAAAAAGTATGATGTGGTTTCTGGTTTTCATATGCTGATTGTGCAGAGCTGGCTGTCACTTTGGCCTAGTTTATATGTTGAATGACTACTATGTTGGTACTACCATCTGTGTCTCAAAAAGTCCAGATATTATTAGTTGTAGTTTGAAGAACAGTTGTCCAGTTTTAATTACTTTGTTTGCAGAATTATTACTTGGAAAATAAATTGCAAGGTGCTTTGTTTTCTTACTTTACTTAACTAGTGCTTCTGCACTACCTTGCAAACCTATAAACACAGAAATGGCTCCTGCTACTAGTGTAACACTGATTTTGGTACTTGTTTAACTGGCCGAGTTTTTCTGAGTAACTACTGGACTGGGTCGTGTCCTCCAAAAGCAAATCTTTGGTATTTGAGAACAGATTTTTTCAAGCTGGATGCTACTCAGCCAGCCATGTCAGAACACAGCAGGTTGACTAACACACTGTAGATCCATTGTTCTTTCAAACATACATTATGTGGTGATACTGATTATTCAGTGAGACGATTGGCCGTTATCTTATGGCATCTCAGTGTGTAGTTAACCAGTTCATAATTAAGACATATACACACATGCATACTAATCACTTTCTGGCCTTTCTCCAGATGAGAACTTTTGGTGAGAATTGAACAGATTTTTTGGCCCAGATGCATCTCCAATTGCCCTGCAAAGCACTGAAGAAAGTGGGAAATAAAGGCGAATATAGTTATTCCATTAGTCTATTACATGCCTGGGTCACAACATAAATGCAAGCAAGTGATCCTTTTAATATATGTCATACCTGAGTGGCACACTTTAGAAATGCATTATAATTATGCATGCACAACAACAACAACAACAACACTCATTTAATGGCATCGTTTCCAGGACAGCCTGAAAGTTAACCCATCGTGGATTCTAATGAAACGTGAGATGATGAGATGGCAGCAGCATAAACTAGATGATATGTAGATCATTTGCATTTGCTTCATGCTGGCATCTCTCGACTCAGTTTTTACAGTTCATATAATCTTCCTGATGTCCTGCTGTCCACACTGTTAAAGCACTGAAGGCAAATATAAGGCATGAAGTGCTACAGCAGGTACTGGTGAACTCGCAACTTATGCTAGCGGTAGCCGATATGCGGATAGGGTGATAGTGGAGTCTGTAACTTTGTGTGTGTGTCTGTCCGCAGTCTAAAAGAAAAGCGGCTAAAGCTATCAATATCAAACTTGGTAGACATACAGTTCATAGCAGTCGCTCAGCAATGATTGACCCTGAGATCAAACTGTCAAACATTAAGGTTATGTGATTATCACAAGTGCTGCTGGTGTGGGTCTGCTGGTCTAGTTGTATGTGTGTGTGTGTGTGTGTGTGTGTGTGTGTGTGTGTGTGTGTGTGTG
>Ga0209782_1000630_pt1 | contig 16095 bp, 13 predicted proteins | sample WorMetmaBAHAMAS1_FD_187390 | JGI IMG/M metagenome (GOLD analysis project Ga0209782, IMG submission 187390) | Marine gutless worms symbiont microbial communities from Max Planck institute for Marine Microbiology, Germany - Inanidrilus... | ecosystem: Host-associated > Annelida > Digestive system...
AACCCGCCATGATGATCATCCGGGCCGATGGTCACGGTGAGATCGCCTTCGGCGCAATGCAGGCAGGCCTCGATCTCGAATACAGCCGGTCGATGGTTTTCTTCACCTGGGACGGCTTCGACGAAATAGACGAGGCCATCGGGGCTGGATCGGCCGAACTGCTCGACAACGGCACGCTCGAGATCGAGCTTGCATACCACCTCGGCGACGAGACCACCCTCAAAGCCGAGCAGGCGACTTCTTCAACAGCCTGCTAGAAGTTCATTATTGTTTGCGACCAACACTTTAGAAATGTTGTCTTGTTGTTCTTCCTTCTTGGTTTTCCCCCAAAACCCGGGCCGGGTTTCTCGCCATTGCGAGCTTGATTTTACACGCCGGCATCATACGGATTCTATGTCCGTTCGTCACCTGTTTTTCGCAGAGAACATCAGATTATTGCGAATTTGGCGATGAAGGCGACAGAAAGAACCATCACCGCGACGCCGGCCTCGGACCCGCGTCCGGCGAGGATCTTGATCGCCGCGTAGCTGATGAAGCCGAGGCCGATTCCTGTTGCGATGGAAAAGGTTAGCGGCATGCTCACGGCGGTGACCACGGCCGGCGCGACCTCGGTGACGTCGTCCCAATTGATCTCGGCGAGGCCGCGGACCATCAGACAGGCGACGAAGAGCAGAGCCGGCGCCGTTGCGTACGCGGGAATCGTGCTCGCCAGCGGCGAAAGAAACAGGCAGAGCGCGAACAGTATCGCCACAGTAACGGCGGTCAAACCGGTCCGTCCCCCAGCGTTGATGCCTGCGGCGCTCTCGATGTAGCTGGTGGTCGTCGACGTCCCCATCGCCGCGCCGCCGACGGTCGCGACGCTGTCGGCCAGCAGCGCCTGGCGCAGGCGCGGCAAACGGCCCTGGTCGTCGAGCAGGCGGCCGCGATGGGCCAGGCCGACCAGCGTGCCGGCGGTGTCGAACAGATCGACGAAAAGGAACGCGAAGACGATGGTGATCAGCCCGACCTCCAGCGCCCCCCAGATGTCCATCGCCAGGAATGTCGGGGCGATGGAGGGCGGCATGGAGAAGATGCCGCCGGTGGGCGAAACGCCGAGCACCACGCCGATGGCGGTGACCGCGAGGATGGCGATGACGATTGCGCCCGGCACCCGGCGCGCGTTCAGCGCCACCATCAGCAGGAACCCGAGCGCGGCGAGCAGGGCCGGCGCGGCGGTGATGTCGCCGAGGGTGACCAGGGTCGCCGGATGGTCGACGACGATGCCGGCGTTCTTCAGCCAGATGATCGCCAGGAACAGGCCGATGCCGGCCGAGATGGCCATCTTCAGCGACCGGGGGATGCTGTTGACGATCCATTCGCGGACCGGCAGCAGGCTGAGAATGACGAACAGGATGCCCGAGAGGAACACCGCCCCCAGCGCCACCTGCCAGCTATGCCCCATGCCGAGGACGACGCCGTAGGTGAAATACGCGTTCAACCCCATGCCCGGGGCCAGCGCGATCGGATAGTTGGCGTAGAGCCCCATGATCGCCGTGCCGAGCGCCGCGGCAAGGCAGGTGGCGACGAACACAGCGCCCTGGTCCATGCCGGCGGCCTGCAGGATCGAGGGATTGACGAAAACGATGTAGACCATGGTCAGGAAGGTGGTGATCCCGGCCAGGATCTCGGTGCGCACGGTGGTGCCGTGGTCGCGGAGCTTGAAGACGGTGTCGAGCATGGGGTGGGATTCCTCGCGGCGGTGTGCGGGGGAAGGCGCGGGAGTCTTAGCCGTTTGTTAAATGGAAGGGGAGATGATGATGCGATGCGAAAGGCATTGATCGCCATCCTCTGTTGCACATTCGTTACACTCGCGAGCTCGGCCGTCGACGACGACGGTCGAACGCCTCCATCCGCGCTCTCCCAAAGCCAAACACGCTGACGAAAACACAGGCCACTTCCACGGCTGTTGCCCTTTGTCGCCGCGCGGGCCGCGTGTAATTTGAGAGGGAAAGTAACTCGGGAGCGGTGTCGCGCGGTGAACGGTATCGAGGACATCCCCCAATTCGTGGCCCAGAATTTGCCGGCCATTTACCAGTGGGGCCGGCCGTTTCTCGAGGAAGTCGGTAAACGCGTCGAGAACAAGGCGGTAGGTCTTGTCGGCGACGTCACCGAGAAGGCCTTAAATGGGCTTTGGAACAAACTGTCCGAGTCGATCCGCGGCAAGGCCGAGCGGGGCGAGGTGCTATCGGATGCGGACAGGGCCGAGGTGGCGGACGCGACTGCCGCGGTCATTGCCGAGCATCCCGATTCTCTCGACGGCTTCAGAGAGATTTATCAGGTCCATATCGGCGGCGATCAGCGCACGGTCGTCTCGACCGGCCAGATCGGCGGCATGACGGCCGAGACAATCGTCAAGGAAGAAGGCATCTCCGGGGAAGCAGCCCTCCATGCGATCCGGGAGGACAGCCGCGCCGTGGGCAGGCTGGAACAGTCGCTGGCAGACGAGACGACGGCGCGACAAGCGGCCGAAGACCTGGTCGCCGAAAGAGACCGGACGATTGCCGACCTGAACCGGACGGTCGAGCGGCTGTCCGCCGAGACTCGTGCCCGCGAGCCAGAGGCGCCTCCGCGCGACTCCCTGACCGGGGATCTGGCCGACTCGCTGCACGCTTTGGCCGCGGTGCTGGAGGCCGAGGCGGACCCTCTGAGCGGCAACCGCATGGGTCGCGACGACCGGGCCATACTGGCCGACCTGATCGACCTCCTTCTCGACGCCCTCGGTGGCCACACAGGTCCCTGGACCGAAGCCGATGCCCTCGACCTGTGGTCGTTTCAACGGTTCATAGCTGACCGGGTAAGCGGTCACGCCGGGGACGATGATGGGCCCGCCGACGAAGGCGACCGTGCGTTGGGCCGCCTAATCGCCATAGTTGCCGACCTGGTCCGCAGGATTGGGGACCTCGGGCACGGCGGCAACGTTGTCCGGCTCGATAACGCATTGCGTCATGCCTTGGTGGGGTTGCAGACGGAGGCGGAACGCGTGCTCGCCGACACCCCGTCCGACGTGCCCCCGCAAACGGTTCGGCACCTGAAGCGTCTGGTTCTGTTTGTCCGTCAGGCGCTGAGCGCGGACGATCTGCACCTCGGCGACTTCAAGGTCCACGGGAACGCGGTCCGTGCCGCTTCGACCGGCGCCGTGCTTGCCAGGGTCAACCGGCTGGCGGCCGTCGTCATGGGCGTACGTGCCGATCTCGCACCGCCCGGCGCCGTGTTCGTCGAAGCCGACGCCGACCGGGCACCGGAGATGGTGGTGCTGCCGGGGTGCCCGGAGGGGTTCCGGATGGGCTTGGACCCGGAGATGGAGAATTCGCCGTTCGGGTGGGAATTTCCGCGTCACCGCGTCAAGATCCGCCATCGGCTGGCCGTCGGGCGGTATCCGGTGACTGTGGCTCAGTGGCGGGCCTTCGAGGCCGACAGCGGTGCCGATCCGATCGAACTCGCCGAGGAGCTCGATACGCCCGACCTGCCGATGGTCATGGTTTCGTGGGACGACACCCGGCTTTTCATCGGCTGGCTCAACGACCGGTGCGGGTTCTCCGACGACGATCCGACACGCTACCGCATGTTGAGCGAGGCCGAGTGGGAGTATGTCGCCCGCGCCGGTTCCGAGACCCGCTACGCCTGGGGCGACGAGATCGGCACCAACAACGCCAATTGTCGTGGCTCAGGCAGTAAATGGAACGGCGAGTCAATGTCGCCGGTTGGCCGCTTTGCCCCTAATAGCTTCGGGCTCTATGATATGCATGGCAACGTGTGGGAATGGGTCGAGGACTGCTGGCACGACAACTACAGTAATGCGCCGAAGGACGGCAGCGCCTGGGTGGCGGGAGGTGACAGTCATCAGCGTGTTCTGCGTGGCGGTTCCTGGGTCGATATTCCGAGCAACCTCTGTTCCGCCATCCGCTTCAGAGAGCCCTCCGGCTTCCGGGACGACGTCTACGGGTTCCGGATCTGCAGGACCGTTTCGCGATAGCGAAACTCGCCCTCCACGATCTTGCTCTCTTACCCTTGGGGGACTGGCGGACCTGCCTCTTTTCGCGGCTAAGCCGCAGTATTTGGCTCTCCTTGAGAAGGGCCCGGGGTGAATCGTCAGCGAAAGAGCGAGGGAGTCTTAGCCGTTTGTTAAACGGAAGGGGAGACGATGATTGCATGCGGCGCACATTGACCATCGTCCTCTGTTGCACTTTCGTCGCACTCGGTGGTGGGCCTGCGGTCGCAGACGGCTCGGTGCTCGAGGTTTCCCGCAAGGACTGCCGCCGGCTGCTGCGTCACGAGCCCCGCGCCGACGTCGAATACAAAGCCGGTGTCGATGTGCGCGGCAAGCCGGTGGCGCCGGCCGACGTCCCGGGTTCGTCGGCCATCAAATTGCCGAAAACCATCAATATCCCCATCGACATCGACCTGGAGGAAAAGTACGGTCTCGGCGCCGGCGGCAAGTACACCGGCGAGGCAACCATCGGCACCATCAGCGTGCGAAAAGGGCGCGTCTATTGGAACAAGCAGTTGCTCGGTGATGCCGAGCAGGCACGGATCGCCGAGGCCTGCCGCAAAGCCTACGGCCGCTGAGCCGTCCGCGTCGCGCCGCGATCAAGGGGGTTCAATACGGCCCGAAAGCGCTCTACATTCCTGCTGCCCCCCGCCGGCCGCTTCCCGGAAAGGTCCGCCAAAGCATGCGTTTCTCACAGTTCTACCTGCCGACGATGAAGGAAACGCCGGCCGAGGCGCAGATCGTCTCGCACCGCCTGATGCTGCGCGCCGGGATGATCCGCCAGTCCTCGGCCGGCATCTATTCGTGGCTGCCGCTGGGATTTCGGGTGCTGAAGAAGATCGAGCAGATCGTCCGCGAGGAGCAGAACGCCATCGGCTGCCACGAGATGCTGATGCCGACGATCCAGCCGGCGGACCTGTGGCGCGAGAGCGGCCGCTACGACGACTACGGGCCCGAGATGCTGCGCATCCGCGACCGCCACGACCGCGACATGCTTTACGGACCGACCAACGAAGAGCAGATCACCGAGATTTTCCGCGCCACCGTGCGCAGCTACCGGGATTTGCCGAAGCTGCTCTATCACATCCAGTGGAAGTTCCGCGACGAGGTGCGCCCCCGGTTCGGGGTGATGCGCGGGCGCGAGTTTCTGATGAAGGACGCCTATTCCTTCGATCTCGACGCCGCCGGCGCCCGGCACTCCTACAACAAAATGTTCGTCTCCTACCTCAGGACGTACGAGCGCATGGGCTTGAAGGCGATCCCCATGCGCGCCGACACCGGCCCCATCGGCGGCGACCTCAGCCACGAGTTCGTCATCCTCGCAGATACGGGCGAGAGCGAGATCGCCTATCACCGCGCGTTCCTGGACATGGACTGGGCGGGCAGGGAGATCAATTTCGATGCCGACCTGCAGCCGACGGTCGACGAGTTCACCGCCCGCTACGCGGCCACCGACGAGGAGCGCGACGCCGAGAAGGAACAGGGCCTCGGAGACGACCTGGTCACCGGGCGCGGCATCGAGGTCGGCCACATCTTCTATTTCGGCACCAAGTACTCGAAGGCCATGGGCGCCTCGGTCACCGGCCCCGACGGCGACGACGTGTTCGTCGAGATGGGCTCCTACGGCATCGGTGTCTCCCGCCTCGTCGGCGCGATCATCGAGGCCTCCCACGACGACGCCGGCATCGTCTGGCCCGAGAGCGTGGCGCCATTCCGGGTCGCGCTGATCAACCTGAAGGTCGACGACGACGCCTGCACCGGGGCTTGCGAGGACCTGTATGGCACGCTCTCCGGCGCCGGTGTCGACGTGCTCTACGACGACCGGCCGATTCGGGCGGGCGGCAAGTTCGCCGACGCCGACCTGATCGGCCTTCCGTGGCAGCTCGTCGTCGGGCCGAAGGGGCTTGCATCCGGCGTCGTCGAAATGAAGAACCGCAAGACCGGCGAGCGCCAGGAACTCAGCGCGGACTCGGCGTTGTCGCGGCTGACCGGGTAGGTCGGCGCCCATGTTCTCCGCCTTCGAATGGATGGTGGCGATGCGCTACCTGCGGGCGCGCCGCCAGGAAGGCTTCATCTCGGTTATCGCCTGGTTCTCTTTGCTCGGCATCGCGCTGGGCGTGGCGACGCTGATCATCGTCATGGCGGTGATGAACGGCTTCCGACAGGAGCTGTTGAGCCGCATCCTCGGCCTCAACGGCCACCTCAGCGTCTACGGCCCGCCATCGGTCGGACTGACCGACTACGACGCGCTTGCCGACCGGGTGATCAAGGTCCGTGGTGTGACCGGCGTCAATCCGATGATCGAAGGCCAGGTCATGGTGACGGCGCGCGGACTCGCCCGCGGAGCGGTCGTCCGCGGCCTCAGGCCCGCCGACGTGCGCGGCCGGCAGATCCTCGCCGACAACATCCGCGCAGGATCCCTGGAGGCCTTCGACGGCGACGACGCCGTGCTCGTCGGTGCCCGCCTTGCCGAGCGGCTCGGCGTCGGCGTTGGCGACAAGGTCACGCTGATCTCGCCCAAGGGCAACGTCACCGTGTTCGGCACCGTGCCCAGGATGCGTGCCTATTCGATCGCCGCGATCTTCGACATCGGCATGTTCGAGTACGATTCCGGGTTCGTGTTCATGCCGCTCGCCGCCGCGCAGTCCTACTTCCGAATGCCGGAGTCGGTGACCACCATCGAGGTGTTCGTCGAGGACCCCCAACGTGCCCGAAGACTCGCCGGAGGCGTCATCGAGGCCGTCGGCGGATCGGGGCGCATCCACGACTGGCAACGGGCCAACGCCAGCTTCTTCAACGCCATCCAGGTCGAACGCAACGTCATGTTCCTGATCCTGACGCTGATCATCCTGGTGGCGGCATTCAACATCATCTCCAGCCTGATCATGCTGGTGAAGGACAAGGGCCGCGACATCGCCATCCTGCGGACCATGGGGGCGACGCGGGGGATGGTGCTGCGCATCTTCTTCCTCGCCGGCGCCAGCGTCGGCGTCATCGGCACCTTCGCCGGGTTCGGCCTCGGCCGCGCCTTCGCCGAGAACATCGAGACCATCCGCCAGTGGATCCAGACGCTGACCGGTACCGAACTGTTCGCCGCCGAGATCTACTTCCTGTCGCAGCTTCCCGCCGAGGTCGATGCCGGCGAGGTGGTCGCGGTGGTGGCCATGGGACTGGGGCTGTCGTTCCTCGCCACCGTCTATCCGGCGTGGCGGGCGGCGCTGCTCGAGCCGGCGGAAGCGCTCCGCTATGAGTGAGCCCCTGTTCCGGCTCTCGGGGATCGTCCGCACCTACCGCCAGGGACGCAACGAGCTGGAGGTCCTGCGCGGCATCGACCTGGAGGTCGGGGAAGGTGAGATCGTCGCCCTCGTCGGCCCCTCTGGCGCCGGCAAGTCAACGCTGCTGCATGTCGCCGGCCTGTTGGAGAAGCCCGACGGCGGCGAGGTGTTCATGGCCGGCGAGCCCTGCGGCAGCCTCGACGACGACGCCCGCACCGCCATGCGCCGCCACAACATCGGCTTCGTCTATCAGTACCATCACCTGCTGCCCGAGTTCTCGGCCAAGGAGAACATCGCCATCCCGCAGATCATCGCCGGCCTGAAGCGGAGCGAGGCGGCGGCCCGCGCCGCCGAGTTGCTGGACTGGCTGGGCTTGAGCGAACGGGCGAGCCACCGGCCGGGACGGCTGTCGGGCGGCGAGCAGCAGCGCGTCGCCATCGCCCGCGCGCTGGCCAACGCGCCCAAACTCCTGCTTGCCGACGAGCCGACCGGCAACCTCGATCCGCACACCGCCGACGATGTGTTCTCCATGCTCCTGAAGCTCGCCCGCGGCGCCGGCCTCGCCGCCGTCGTCGCCACCCACAACCCGACTCTCTCGGCCAAGATGGACCGCACCGTGCGGCTGGAGGAGGGCGTGCTGGTCCCCGCTTGAGCGGGGGCGCGGCCCTCACGGACCGAGGAGGTCGGTTTCGGAGACGCCGACCACGCCGATGAGGTCGACGGCGCCGTCGGAGAGGGTGATAGTGGTGTCGTCCATGAAAGTGTCGCCGTCGGCGTCGACGGTCGCTATGGAACTGATGGTCAAGCCGTCCAACAGCTCGAAACGGTCGCTGCCGACCTGGAAGTCGGTGATGCGGTCGGTCCCGCCCCCGGCGCCGAACTGGAACAGGTCCTCGCCGACGCCGCCGGTCAGCGTGTCGTCGCCGGCGCCGCCGGCCAACGTGTCACTCACGGGGTCCGTGCCGGGAAGGATCGCAAGATCGATGATGACGTCGTTGTAGTCCTCGTCGCCGCCGCCGGGCGTGTCCTCGAAGCCGATCCGGAGCGCCGTCGCCGTTCCGGCATCGATGCGTCCCGCCGCCACGTGGGCCATGCCGTCGGCATTGAGGCCTGTCGACCCGCCGCGCTCGGTGGCATGAACAACCGGGCCCCTGAGAACCGTCTGCGTCTCACCGTCGTCGAACACCAGCGACAAGTCGGCGGCAGCATCGGTGACCTTGGCCGCCCGTTCGCCGGCGCCGCCATGGTCGAAGACGAAACTCAGCGAACCACTGTCGAAGTCGAGGCCCTGATAGCCGCCGTTGAGGCGGGCGCCGTGAACGATGAGGAACAGGCCGAAATCGACGTCCGCGTCGCCTGTCAGCCCGACGGTGGCCGTATCGCCGACGTCGAGGGTCTGAGCGTCGGCAAAGGCCAGCGTCACGTCGTCGATGGAGCCGTCGTCGGCGACGGTGTAGATGCCGACCGAGTTGTTGTAACCGGCCGTGCCGCCGGCGAACGTCAACGTCGCCACCGCGTCCTCGCCCAGGCTCAGGTCGCCCGGCAGGATGCCCAGCGCGCCGTCACCCGGGGCCGGCAGCATGTCGATGGGCGTCAGTTCGGTCACGTCGGGGAACACGCCGGTGTCGGTCAACGCCTGGAGGGCCTCGCCCGCTGCGCCGTGGCCGAACAACACATCCGACCCGGCACCGCCGAGCAGCGTATCGCCACCCGAACCGCCCGACAGGGTGTCGTCGCCCGCGCCGCCCTCGGCCGTGTCGTCGCCGTCGCCGCCGTCGAGGGTCTCGGCGATGCCGGTGCTGCCGGTTAGCGTGTCGTCGCCGGAACCGCCGATGACGGCCTCGATGTTGGCCAGCGTGTCCGTGCCGACCTCGTCGCCGCTTGACATCCCGGTACCGAGGTCGACGTCGACGCCGGTCGTCGTCGAGGCGTACGTCACGGTGTCGGTGTCGCCGCCACCGTTGAGGCTGTCGTCTCCGTCGCCGCCGTAGAGGATGTCGTTCCCGGCGAAACCGAGGAGCGTGTCTCCGCCGTCGCCGCCGTCGAGGGCGTCGTCGCCGTCGGCGCCGTCGAGCCGGTCGTTGCCCGTACCACCGAGCAGGGTGTCATTGCCCTTGCCGCCGTCGAGGAAATCGGCGTTGCCGCCGCCGTCGAGCGTGTCGTCGCCGTTGCCGCCGTCGAGCTCGTCGTTGCCCCCGCCCCCGAGCAGGGTGTCGTTTCCGTCGCGGCCGTCGAGCACGTCGGCGGCACCGCCGCCGTCGAGGGTGTCGTTCCCCGCGCCGCCGTCCAGGTTGTCGCTGTCGTCGCCGCCGAACAGCGTGTCGTCGTCGTTGCCGCCGTGGAGCGTGTCCTTGTTGGCGCCGCCATCGAGCACGTCTGCCCCGTCTCGGCCTTCGAGCACGTCCTTGCCGCCCTCGCCAAACAGCGTGTCGACGCCGGCGCCGCCGTCGAGGGTGTTGTCGTCCGCACCGCCGTCGAGGGTGTCGGCACCGTTGCCGCCGTCGAGCGCGTCGGCGGAGGCGCCGCCGTCGAGGGTATCGGCGCTATCGCCGCCGAGGAGCGTATCGTTGCCGGCACCGCCGCCCGTGTCGCCGAAGAGCGCGTCGTCGCCGTCGCCGCCGTCGAGGGTGTCGTCGCCGGCGCCCGCGCCGCCGATCAACAGGTCGTCGCCCGCACCGCCCTCGACGCGATCGTCGCCGTCACCGCCGTCGAGCGTGTCCGCCCCCGCGTCCCCGAACAGCGTGTCGGCACCACCGCCGCCGGACAGCTCGTCCTTGCCGTCGTCGCCGAACAGCGTGTCGGTATCGCTGCCGCCCTCGAGCGTGTCGTTGCCGCCGCCGCCGTCGAGCAGGTCGTTACCGTTGTTGCCGAAGAGCAAGTCGGCGTCCGCACCGCCCAGCAGGATATCGCTGCCGAAACCGCCGAGCAGCGTGTCGTCGCCGTTGCCGCCGTCGAGCACGTCGTCGCCGCCGACCCCGTCGAGGGTGTCGTTGCCGTCGCCGCCGTCGAGGGAGTTGGCGACGCCGCCGCCGATGCCGGTCAGGGTGTCGTCGCCGGAACCGCCGATGGCGCCTTCGAAGTTGGCGAGAGTATCCGTGCCGGCCTGAGATCCCGTCGCCCTACCGGCGCCGAGGTCGACGTCGACCCCGTCGCTTGTCGAGGAATAGCTGACCGTGTCGAACCCGTCGCCGCCGTCGAGGGAGTCGTCGCCGGCGTTGCAGCTGAGCGTGTTGTCGCCGTTCGAGCCGATCAGGGTGTCGTCACCGGAACCGCCAATGGCGACCTCGATGTCGATTAGCGTGTCGTTGCCGGCTCCCGTCGCAGCGCCGAGATCGAGCCTTACGATGACGCCGCCTGTTGTCGAGGCGTAGGTTGCCGTGTCGATATCGCCGCCGCCGTCGAGCGTGTCGTCGCCGTCGCCGCCGTTGAGTCGGTCGTTCCCCGCGCCGCCGAAGAGGGTGTCGGTGCCTGACCGGCCGCGCAGGTTGTCGTTGCCGTCGCCGCCGTCGAGGGTGTCGTTGCCGTCGACGCCGCCGTCGAGGTCGTCGTTGCCGCCGTCGCCGAAGAGACGATCGTCGTCTTCCGCCCCGTCAAGGATGTCGTTTCCCTCGCCGCCCTCGAGGCGATCGTCGCCGTTGGCGCCGTAGATACTATCATTGCCCGCGTAACCGAAGACGGCGTCGTTGTTGACGGTGGCGTGGAGATTGTCGTCTCCGGAAGTTCCTTCGATGACGGCCATGATTTCCTCGCTCCCTAGTTCGATGCCCGGAGCGAGCGGCCGCTCAAGACGATCCCTGGCGCGCACGCCGCCGCGTCGGTCTTGGCGACGTAACACGTGAGGGTAAGGCGTATGCAGGAATGCGTTGCGGAGTCGAACACCGGCATGCAGCGATCCAAAACTGTTGGCGGCCCCGCCGACACGGCGCTACCGCGCAATCGGCCTCTCGTTCGAGCCGTTCGACCCTCGATCACTGCGCAGTTTTCTTTTTTTTGATTGATACTTATGGGCAAGAGGCCTGTCAACCGCGACAACCCGTGAACCGCTCTCGCGCCGGCCTCTCCGCCGTTGCGCCACCCACAACCCGACGCTGGCCGGCAAGATGGACCGTACGGTGCGTTTGGAGGAGGGGCGCCTGATCCCGGCGTGAGCGCCGCCCGGCGGATGTCCGGCCGGCTCCTAACGCGACGCAGGGTCGGTCTCAACAGGCGCCTTGCGAGAGTGCGCCTACGGACTCCTCGACAATCCTCAACGGCCCGTGAAACGCGGCGGACGTTTTTCTATGAAAGCGTCGATGCCTTCGGCGCCGTCGTCGCTGGCAAAGGCGAGGGCGAACTGGTCATAGTCGGGATGACTTGAAACCTTGGCCAGTGCATTGGCATAGGCATCGATTGACTGCTTGCACATCCGCAGCGCAACGGGAGGTAAGGAGGCTGCCCGTTCGGCAATCTCCATTGCAGCGTCGATTGCCGAGCCGTCCGGTACGGCCATGTCCGCAAGGCCCCATTCCATGGCACGGTCGGCCATCACCTTTTCCGCAAGAACGATAATGCGCTTGGCGCGCGCGGGACCGACCAGATTGGCGATGCGTGGAACCGACCCCCAGGACATGTTCAAGCCCCGCTCCACCTCCGGAACATAAATACCGGAGCCTAAGCCGAGAACACGCAGATCCGTGGCCACGGCGAGCGCCACGCCGCCCCCGACGCACCAGCCTTCGATGGCAGAGATGGTCAAGGGCTGCAGCTCTTCCCAGGCCCGACACATGCGGTCGCCGGTCATGAATGCCAGACGGCGTTCGGCCAGGGGGGCTTCGCGCAGGGCCATGGTTTCCGGATCCTTCAGATCGAAACCCATGGAGAAGTTGTCTGACCGGCCGGTGAGGACGATCGCCGACGTCTCGTGGTCGTTCTCGAAGCCCCGCGCCACATCGGTCAGTTCGCGCATGAGTCCGAGAGAGAGCGGGTTGGCCGGCGTGCCGCGGTCGAAGCAAATGACGGAGATACGGCCCTGGCGGCGGACTTCGACGTGTTTCAGGGAAGCGTCTTCGTTTGCCAAATGCTCACCCCCCATACGCGCTGGCCACGCGAACAGGTTAGCCCACGAATTCATCGAAAGTAAGCAGCCAACCTCCCGTTGATAGCCAAGCGGCGGCGATCGGATTGGCGCGGCGGAACGTCCGCTCTCGGACCTGACGCACGGGTTCGCCGAGGTTCCGTCTGGCAATCTCGATCCGCACACTGCCGACGATGTGTTCTCCATGCTCCTGAAGCTCGCCCGCGGCGCCGGCCTCGCCGCCGCCACCCACAATCCGACGCTGGCCGGCAAGATGGACCGCACCGTGCGTCTGGAAGAGGGCGTGCTGGTCGCCGCGTGACTGCGGCTCTGCGGATCGCCGCTTGCCGTCAGGTCAACACCCGATCCGTTTCAGACATGCGCGGATTCCAACGCCACATTGGTTGTGCGCCTTTTGGCTGCTCGTCTTATGTGTCCGGGGCCGGCGTCAGGGTCCAGCAGTCGGAGATCGATGTGCCAAATCCTCAGCCTCGTTCGAGTTCGAGGGCCAGACTGCCGGGGTAGGCGTTCAAGTCGCCGCACCCCCCCTGCGACCACGCACCGTCGACAGGCAGGATCACGCCGCTGATGTAGGTACTCAGGTCCGAGCCCAAAAACAGGCAGGCGTGACCAACATCGGCTGGCGATCCCATCCGACCGAGCGGAACCGAATCGATCACCCGCTGCGTCGCCGATTGGTCGGGAGCAAGGCGTGCCATCCCTTCGGTGCCGGCGATTGGCCCCGGAACGATCGAATTGATCCGAATGCCCTCCCGGCCCCACTCCTTGGACAGGGTGAGCGTCATCATGTCCACACCGGCCTTGGCGGAACAGACATGGGCCTGGGCTTCCATCGGCAGGAACGCCTGCGGCGCGGAGATGTTGATGACACTGGCCCCAGGCTTCTTCAGGTAGGGAAAACTGGCCTTCATGACATGAAAGGTCCCCAGCAGGTCGATTTCCACGACGCTGCGGAAGGCATTGGCCGACATGCCGTTGATGGTGGCGGGGAAATTGCCGGCGGCACCGGACACGAGCACATCGAAGTCGCCGAACGTCTCATGGACCGTCGCCATACCCGCATCGATGGCGTCAAGGTCGCGGACATCCGCCGAAAAACCCATGGCCTCAGCGCCCAGCTCCTTCAGAGACGCCACGGTTGCCTGCACTTTGTCGTTCGAGCGACTGGCGACGGCGACCCGCGCTCCGTGCTCGGCAAACAGCTCGGCAACCCCCCGATTGATGCCACTGGTTCCGCCAATCACCACGACGGCCTTGCCCTCGAAATCGATTGTGAGGCTCATTGCTCAGTTCCTCCGCTCTGCCAATTGTCGTTGGCACCGTAACCGGGCTTCGGATATCGCCCAACATCCATGAACGGCCAACGGCCGGTCGTCGCCACACACGACCCGACCGTCGCCGGCAAGATGGACCGCACCGTGCGGATCGAATAGCAGTAGCCGATCAGCAGCATCCGGATCATCAGGTCCGGACACACCGACGGACGGCCCGTGTGGCTATAAGAAGGCGCCAGCTCTTGCCGAAGCCACGTCAAGTCCAGAACTCCGTCGATCTTGCGCAGCAGGTGATCGCGCGGAACCCGACCCTCGAGACAGAACTCATAGAAAAGCCCGTCTTGCCGACCCACCGGCGCACCCAGCATCACCGCGATCCCCCGCCGACAAACCCCGCGCCAAGGAATCACGCGCCGCACAGCCACTCAATCGGGTTTTTCAACAGCCTCGGCCATCAGCAGACGTTGGGCTCGGGTTCACAATCACTAACCGGTTTGGCCCACCAGCCCCGCTCCCCTATGCACATCCGAGAGAACTAGGAGCGATGCGACCGTGGCAGACAGGGCAACGCTGATATGAGAGAAAACATGCCGACAGGATCGCCTCCGATTGGCGGGATCATGCCGATCAGTTCCGCCACCTTCCTCGCTCCGCGCTGAATTTCCTCCTCGCTTCAAATAGTTCCTCCTTCTTCCATAGTTCGCGGTTCTTGGCACGCGCGTTGCTCCTTTGCATGTGCGGATGCCGTCGACCGTCGGCACAGCTGAGACCACCGACAACGTCGGCGTGCGAACAGAAACGAAGACTCGGGCCAGACGGCGCGTGTCGCTATCGCGGAGGATCAACGATGACACAGATCGATCGGATGGAAGCCGTTGACGATCATTGGTGCCGCGAGGATTTCGCCGAGGCATTGATCAGGCGTCTCGGGGTGGACGAAGCGGTCGAGGCCTGCAGGACGAACCTATGGCATGGTATTCTGGAGATTGTCCTGAAGTACCAAGATCGTCCGAGGGAACACCGGGAACGCCACCACCGTGGCAATGAGCCGGATTGGGCAGATCGCGGATTAGACTCAATTGGCTACCACCCCTGTCATGAGGATTTCGGCGCGGTCCGTTACGGAAACAGGTTCCTTTGAGACCGCGGGGCGACGAGCAGGGGACAGCGATCCGCGCAGCAATACGGTCCTACAGGCAGCATCCGGACCGCCGTGTGGTCGGGGAGCCGGTCACAGTCGAAGGCTCCTGAGCGGAAATGGCTTGGCTCCCGCATCAGGCCTTTGCCAGGCAATAGCGCTGGGCGTCCGACCATGACGGACAGGAGCGTCAAAAGCTACGATGGCCGGTTTCGGCGCCGGTAGCGTCTCGCCATCACTTTACTTGTCCTGGGCCTTGTCGGTGCCGCCATCACGTGGCAGACGGAACGCGTCACCAAGTCCGTGGCCCTGACCGAGCTGCGTCTCCTTCTGGCCAAATCGGTCCTTCGCGTTCGAACACTTCAACCTACTTTCCAGGACGAAGTATGACCGCCTTAACCTTTCAGCTTTTTGACTAAATCGAGGGCATCACCCGGGCCAGCGGTTGAACGGAAATCAAGTGGCTCAATCCCAATGGCAATGCCGACCGCATCAAAATAAAGTTGGAGAGATTCAAAGAAATTTTCCACTTCCTCTTTTGAATTCTCTCCCATTGTCACATCGTTTAGAACTGTTCGTCTATCAAGATGAGAAATAAGTTTATTTCTACTTTCTTTGATCAGATCACGATAATGTTTCAATTCAGAAGAAATATTCTCAATCTCTTCTGTCATGAGGCCTTTCTCCTTAAGCGCGATGTTCATGCCGTCAGAAGTCAGATTTTTGTGCCCCCAACTTTCGGCAGGGTCCGAGATTTTGCAAATTTGCAAGATTATGTACTCGACTAAAATAATGTTCAAATCGTGGAAAAATATCGGAGCCGAATTCTTCAGCACTTCCTTAATGTTATCGCCTGATTCGAAAATATTTATGTAGGTGTTGTAGCAGCACCGAAGCCAAATGCACTGTTCCCTAAAACACGAAAATAATTCGTGAAGCTCGGTTTGTTTCATTTGTAATTTCGATACGCCTGTATCTGATCGTGTCGAGAACCTCAGCTCGAGTTAGAGTCAGGCCCAACAGAGCTAACGGCGCGTACGAGTTCGATGCCTAACAGGCTGTTGAAGAAGTCGCCTGCTCGGCTTTGAGGGTGGTCTCGTCGCCGAGGTGGTATGCAAGCTCGATCTCGAGCGTGCCGTTGTCGAGCAGTTCGGCCGATCCAGCCCCGATGGCCTCGTCTATTTCGTCGAAGCCGTCCCAGGTGAAGAAAACCATCGACCGGCTGTATTCGAGATCGAGGCCTGCCTGCATTGCGCCGAAGGCGATCTCACCGTGACCATCGGCCCGGATGATCATCATGGCGGGTT
>Ga0209782_1000631_pt1 | contig 16092 bp, 13 predicted proteins | sample WorMetmaBAHAMAS1_FD_187390 | JGI IMG/M metagenome (GOLD analysis project Ga0209782, IMG submission 187390) | Marine gutless worms symbiont microbial communities from Max Planck institute for Marine Microbiology, Germany - Inanidrilus... | ecosystem: Host-associated > Annelida > Digestive system...
CTATTATTGTTAAAAACGACAAATTTAACGTGCCATAAGCTAAAAGCTGCACGGACACGATAACAGAACTAAGCAGTAGTTACGATGAGGCGAAAGAACAGTGAAATAAAGTAGCCATTGTGTTATTTTTTTTGTGAGTGTATTTTATCATATTGTACACATGAGTGCGTGTTTGCAGGGCGCTGGTGGGAATGATGATGTACAACAGTGAAACGAAGGAGATTGCCAAGCCGTCGGAACTGCTCAACAGCATCAAATCAATCATGAACGTGCTGCAGAGCATTGAGAACTACGGTCTATATCATTTATATATCATCAGTATCATCAGCAGCTGCAGCAGCATCTTGCTGTTAGCCACGCACTGAGTCAAACAGAAGGCTTCGACCAAAAACAAAACACAGCACTGAGGTCTAGGGCTTGTCTAGACTCTGCGCAACATATTACCGTTTTTAGCGTTAGATGTAATATATACATCTCGCGCTTATGCTACGATGTCGGTGTCTATCTGTCTGTAACGGAAGTGCCATGGCGCATTATAGCTAATTTAGGTTTCAAATTCCGATCCCACTTTACCACGCATTGCGGCCGCTGTGCTGCTTGCGGGCGCCGTGCTGCTTTCGTGCGGATCATCTCACGCCATGCTAGCCAGTGCTAGGCTCTCTTGTTAAATCTAGGCTAAAGACATTCCTTTTCTCTCAGGCTTACTCTCTTCCCTTTTCTCACTCTCAGTAGCACACTCCCTGGCCACAGTGCCTCTGAAGTTACGACCATAAGGCGCTAGACAAATATGTGTATTATTATTATTATTATTATTAGCAAGTAACAGTTTGATAGTTTTTTGTGACTAGTGTCTGTGTGGTAAATATCATTGGCCCTCACCGCCAGCAGTGCTAAATGTGGGCTGTACCTATGCATATCTTGTTGTGTGTCTGTCTGCGTGTTGGTCACAATCGTGAGCCGTGCAAAAATGGCCAAACCAATGCCGTTTGTGAGGCAGATGTGCACGGGCCCATGGAACCATGTGTTACTTAAGGGTACGTATGGGCGCCACCTGGCGAATAGAGTTGAACACTCTGTGCCTGGTGGCTATCGCTACCATTACTCTAGCAGCTAGTTTGGAATCTCCGCCCGTGATCAGCCTGTTGACAGTACTATTTGTATATTATTTCTTTATTTCGCTAAGTGGCAGCATCAAAACTACAATGAAAGATACAAAATAAACATATACGAGAACACGGTAAAATAAAACTCATCCAAAACTCGAAACATAACTCATCTCAGCTCACCTGACGTCATCTGATGTGACGTCATTGTGTGTGTTTGTGTGCAGTGCACATTGACATCTCGCGAGTGTTCAACAGCGTCCTGCCACAACAGTGTCAGCCCGCCGACAGCTTCACTGGAGCGCCGACCATCTGCGCGCTCTACACCAAGTGGTACGAGAGTTCACTCCTCGCGTGATCATTCTCTTACGTATTTACGTGACGAGATGATAGCGGCAACGTGTGTCTGCTTGTGGAACTTGTGCATGTGCTTGTGCATGCACAAGTCAAACTCCATTTTGTATGGCACTTCGCTCAAGCACATAGCTCGCCTTCAACGAATCCAGCATGCAGCAGCTCGGGTTGTCTTGTACCAGCATTCTCGCACGTCTCCACTGTCTTCATGCGAACTTCTTAAACAACTCCATTGGCTTCCTGTTGAATGTCGTATACTGTTTAAACTCGCCACCTTGATCTTCAAACTTTTGCATATTGGTCGCCCGCCATATCTTTCTAACCTCTTGCAACACCACGAACCCACGAGGTCACTGATGTTTGTCCATGTGCCCTGAGTCTTCTTAAGACCTGGCGCTGTATAAGTCGTTTATTTACTTACTTACTTACTTGTGCAAGCACCTGTTGGTACTGTATGCACAGGTACCTGGAGGTGTTGCTGCGGCGTGTAAGTATGGGCCAGGTTGTCTACTCACGCAACTACAAGGCATTTGTGACGCTCACCAGTGACGTCGATAAACAAGGTCTTCCCGTCCAGTCCGAGGAGTACGCAGATCTCATGGGTACTGATTTGCATTCTCTGTCTCTTTACTTTCCATCTACTGTGATGTTTGTGTACGTTATATATGAACCACTCAGTAAGTTTCCCTTAAGAAATTAGTTTTTCTTTGTGGTTATTGCTCTGAGTGTTATCTTGAAGTAATATTCAAGCATTATACAGATATCTAACTGCTTATAGTCTTTATTATCATGGGATAGCATTAGGAAACTACTGTATTTAAATTAACTAATTTTTGTAATTAATTAAAAATTATGAACTAATTTAATTTTAATTAATGTTGTTAATTAGTTTTAATTTAATTTTAATTTAAACTGTGCTTTGATGCTGTAATAATGATAAGATGTGGGTGGGTAAGAGGTGGCTATAAGGCAATTAAGGTCAAAATGGGGATCAGTTACATGGCTTGAGCGGGGCAAAATAATTAAATAATTAATTATGACCCCCACCTTCAGTTGGGGGGGTATAAGACAATGCTGCAATCTGTCTGTATGTCTGTCTGTCTGTCCCGTTGACTAGTTGATGCTGTATGTTATGCCTGCATCCAGCTAACATTGTCATGGGATGTGCATGTTATTTTGCCACGTGAAACCACGTTTGTCGTTCTCTCGTCTGCACAACTCATGAGTTGTTGTGTTTCGTGCTACAGAGCTGCGTGCACTTGCCGAGCTGATTGGTCCATACGGCATGAAGCATCTTAGTGAGGGGCTGATGCGCCAGATTTCGTGTCAAGTCGATGAGATAAAGGTGTGATACAGTCAGTCATGTTTGCACACCCCGTAAACTGTGTACTGTAGGGGCAGAGTGTATTGTAAGGAGAATGTCTCCCTGTCTTTGTGCCTGCCTGTGAGCATGAAACCACATGTCCAGATGCTGCCAAATTTTTCCGTGTGTGTGTGTGTTCTGCGGCCGTGGCTCGGTCCTTGTCTGGCGGCATTGCAATACGTTGTGTACTAACAGTTTTGTGGATGATGCTGTGTATTCCCATAATCTGATGACTTACTATAGAGTAGCACTAGAGCTGGGTGGAGTCTGATGTCTGTGATTGCCTTGATAAACTTTTGACTCATGTACCAACCAGGGTTCCCACTCACCTGGCAACCTGGAATACTCCTGGAAATTTGTTAAACTGCAAAACTCCTGGAATTTTATGTTAGACCTGGAATTTTTGGTATGATAAGTCGATTTACGCTGGTTTTGACACAGTAACGGCTATATCGTGTACAAGTTTATTCGTGTTACAACGGAATGAATAGTGAACGTCAATGATGAATGTCTCATATTTTGTATATTTCGGCTGCAAACTATGACCGAAAGGACCGTGAAACTTCTAAAATTGGACTGGAAAACTCCGGGATTTTTTTTCTTTCGAAAGAGTGGGAAGCATGCTAATGTACCTTGCTCGTTGAACGCTCTGAAAAGCAAACACCTCGCCACGAATTCTCAGCTGTAAACAGTGCTTAATAGTGTAAAATTACAGCAACACATATTACAGACTACAGAACATTTGCAACACATAAATGTCATAAAGTTATAAACTACCGTCAAAAATGAAAGCTACATATTAATCACGTTTCACACAGTGATTTAAGTGAAATTATAAAAAATAGTGATTAAAAATTAATGGAAGGATGAGTAATTTTAATCTGTGGCAGCGTTCACACAAAGCAATGTTCTCTTAGAATCAGTGCAAATTTTTTTTGCATCAGTTTTAAGATTTATTTGTCAGAGGCATGTTGCCTCGAGTAGTTAAGTGTATGTTCGTGTGCATACGTGCGTGTCTGCTTGGTGTACATGTAGGAAGTTGTGTAGTTGTGCATTTGTTGCTGGTAGAAATTAGTGATCCAGAATAAAGACGTTCTAACGGCACTGAGAACAAATTTTGACAAGCCGGAACAGATGAAAGAATTGCAGAAGAAATTGATGTGTAAGTTGACGTCACACTGGTTATGCATATGTACACGGTGGACCAGAAATTTCCATCCAGTAATCAGCACAGCTTTTTAGTTATTGACAAAACAGCCAAACGTGTTCTTTAAAGTGAAGTGATGCTATAAATTAGCAATCATTTGGTCATGAATTGAATTGGGCAAGGTTTAACGTCCCACCAAACACAGTCATTATAGGTCATATCGGGGACGGGTTTTATAGGTCAAAAGACCCAACCAACAGTGTCAAAGCACTGAAGGAAGAGAGGTCCTAAGGACTGGGCTTCAATCCCACTAGATCCACCCCACTGTGCTGACAATAACACAACATTTGGTCATGTGTTTACTGTTGGATTATTTTTTAGAGCTCATTTGACGCAGGGATATTTTGCACCATTTGATAATTGCACTGTGTGGCATAGCGGTGCAGTAGGTAGGGTGTTTGGCTAGCAACTTAGTGGGCACAGGTTTGATACCGATCACTTTGTAGCAGCCAAGCAGTAAAATCAGTAATGGCTATAACCACGGGCCTGGTAGAATGTAGTGGCAGTGTTGGCATCCTAATGCTAGGTTTCTGGTTAACATCACCAGTGGGCTGTCTGTCTAGTAAACACATATCAGCATCGGCCTCTGCAGTCTTTCACTGACTACCGAAGTACATTTTATCATTTCTAATAATTGTATCATGCGACACAGTGGTTGACAGTGATAGCCTGTGAAATGCTTGTCCCATCAGGAATATGATATAGGGAATCGGATAATCAAGATTTGTCTGAAAAATGTCTGTCTAAACAGACAGGTAGTTTGGCATGGAAGAACGTGCTTGATAAGGTAGCCATCATTCTGGGTTTGAAATTGTTACGGGCAAATGAAGCTAGAACAGCAGACACTGTGCGTGCGTACGCGATGCACTGTAAGCCATCATCTGAACAAGAATGCAGTCGGACGTTGCTGTGTAAACACTTTTATCGGCCTTAGGAGAGAAGGGGTGAAATGTATGCTGACTGCGTCTGGGCACTGCTGATTAATCATAACCACATTAATGTCAGAAAAAGGATCGGACAGACAGACAGATGGACGGACCGTAGCTTTGTGCTCACGGCTGTGGATGTGGCTAGCGTAATAGTAGAACAGTGTTTCGAACAGTAGCAGTGATTTGTGGGCTGCGTAGGGCTGTGATTGCTGCTGTCAATGACAGTGGTGCTGTGTGCTGTATTGTTGTGTTAGCAACAGAGAGTTTGCTGCAGAGAATGACAATCGTCGGCGTACTTCTGTCATTCCGGTGTCTCGCCCAGGAAGCGCTGCTCGACGTATGTTAGATATTCTATGTTGGGAGGTATGGTAGGAAGGTGTAAAGCAATGCTGTGTTTTGTCCGTCTGTCAGTAGTGACGGCCGAGTGCTCGAGGCGAACTATAATGTTACTGATAGTACAATCCACCATGTGAGACAAAATGGCGGTGCTGGTGTCACGCTAACATCCATCTCCCATGAAGATCTAGCCCCTGAAAGATGATAATGACATTTACCGATGAGTCACGCACGGTGTCTGCTGCGGATCGTTGAACTGGCCTCGGTGTGAGGCATATCGTTTCACCGTCCTTTGGGTGATACCTTGTATTACATGTACATGTCCATTGCAGCTGACGACAGTATCATCATTATCAATAAGCACTTCGACATACGCATGTACTAGCAGATATAAAGATAAGAAGTTAAAGGTTACGTGTAAATACAGTTCTACAAGAACTGAACTAAGACAGAGCTGTAATCAGTAACATGCGGCATGACATGGTCGAGGTCAGCAGCAGCAGCGGCAGAGTCCAGCACGTGTGGGCGTGGTAATACGGTAATGTGGTCAATCTGACCTCGATCGTCGATTGACGAAAGTTTTTCTGGTTGTGGACAGTGGGGCAGAACTGTAACTGCTACCACCCGCATCCTCCGGTGGTGGATAGTGGAACATCCTCCAGATATAGAGGTTAGCTGTGAAATAAGCAGGGTTTTCCCTGATGAATAAGAAGTCGCAGACCAACAGTGACGGATTTACCAGAATGAGGATGCGGCAGGCTGTTGCCATGAAAAATCCTCACTTGCCGATGACAGAGCCGTGACGTGGCAAGTGTAGGCTGCCATTAAATAAGTCTACCTGCTGGGCACCTCACGGCGCCCCAAGGGTGATTCCAGGATATTTTGCTGGTTTCGGCCACCCAACTTGCCCGTATTTGCCTTGCGAGCTACCGGGAACATCTCTGCTGAGGCGTTTTCCATGAGTAAGTCTTCTGCATGGCAGTTGCTCGTGGAAACGGCAACATCCATTCAAGGACAAGCAACATGATGATGAATGAACAGTTGACAGAGTACAATGTAGACAACGGACAGTGTGTGATGTACTGTGGCCAGTGTGTGGATGATTGATACTAGTTAGTGGACATCGGACTGGACAGTGTTGTGGGTCACCAGTCGCTGCTGCGATGTGAACATTTCACACATTTAGCATTCAACACATGGATGAACACACAATTAAACTAGACAGCATACGCTGATTTTCCACTGGCACAGGCCGTCGCCTTTGGGCAACAAATGCATCTAGTTACCGACAGCCTCACCCACCGAAGACACGCCCACCCGCTCTTTATTTACGTTGTGCGAAATGTTCGATATGCTACATTTCTGGGATTTGGATCCAGAAAATGCACTGCACCTACCTCCCACGGTTTATCGTCTTATATATAATTGTTTCGAAGTTATCGTGTTTACAAATGTGCAAACGAACAAAGAGATTTGGTCGAAAACATCCACCTTGCTCCGCTACGCTACGCAGGTGGAGAGAATATTGTAATTCCCTCGTGCCACTTATGTAGACAGTTATCAGCTTGCATGCATACGGACCACAGAGGTTAGCCAGTTTATGATGCAGACAGACACTCGTAGTGGACAGCCAGTGATAGATGCGAGCAGTGTATCTGTCTGCACGTGTGGCGCACGCATGTGTGTGTGTCAGGTGTTGGATATGCGGATTCCGTTTCTACTCAGCTCTATCAAAGACTTCCAGCAGCATGTTCCCAACGGTCAAGACTCTATGGTACGCCTCCGTCGGTTTCTAATCCAATGTTTGATTCCAGTCTAATTGTTAACTGCTCTGCTCTATCGTAACTGATTGTTCTGCTTTATACTGTTTACCCACCGTGACTTGTACTTACACTTGACTTGCTGATTTAAAACCATACCCATACTCTTGACAGGTTGTGTGAGCTCTCTTACGACTAAAATACTTCTCGGCTATCAATTGTGGGGCTTTAGTCGTTCGTTTGTTCGTTCATTTCATCGGGGTGGCTAGGCTGTTGGCAGTTTATGCGACATGCCTCCAGCCACCGCCAGCGCTGAGGCCTAGAATTGGCCCAATGCGCAACCCCTCTAACACTGGGGCTTGTACTGTATATTTTAAGAGCCCAGCTTAGCCGGCGGGTTTCTTTGGCAAGGTGCCAATGGTGCGGCCCTGTCCTACAAGTAGAGCCACTGGCAACTGCCATCTGTTATCCACGCCGGCGGCTCTCACCACACCCAGACATGGGGCTTTAATCAATTAATTGTGAACTAAAATGGACTAAAGTGACACTTGGTTTTCTGTAAATTGACAACACAATATTTTGGTCTGCTTACTGGTACGTTTCATGTAGAGTTTCTGATAATCAATTATGATTATTAGCGAGTGTTGTATACAAAGTAAATCTAAAACACGCTATTTTTGTAGATAAGAACATAAGACAGACAGACAGATGTTAGAGATGTCACATGACTGAAATATTTTAGTCACTTTAGCATCGTGGAGAAGTTAGTCAGTTAATCATGGATTAAATGATTCATTGACGACAGCCCTAACTATGAGTATCTCATTTATTTTATTGATATATTGTATGCATCATACGTCTCTTGCGCTTTTGTGTCGTATGTTGTATGTATGAACACTTAGTCATAGAAGTACGTTCTGTGTAGAATTACTTAATAGATAGAGTAAAGTAAAGTAACCAGGTATGGCAGTTCGCGACACGCCGCGCTGCTATGAAAACTCACATGCTATGTGGGATCACACACTGTTATCTGCCACCAGGCAGAGGTGACATTCCTGTCTTTACCACTGCCGATTAAAGCTGGTACTCGATTTAGCGGCCCCAGAGGGATACAAGGCTGAGTTGACCTAGCTGGCTTAGTTACATATGAAGGTGGTGTACCCGTCCAAAGATGGTCAGCCATCCCAGTACTAACCCGGGTAGGGTTGAACGTAGAGTAACTTTGTTCATGGGATGAACAATGCTACCGCTACGTCAAACCGCCAACGATTGCGGATCAGTTGCTGGGTGATGACTGTGAGTGATTCTTGCAGTATATAATTAATATGCTTGTTTAGCTGGCTTCAATTCGCAGTCAGGTATCCAGCGTCGTCACTTGGTCACATCTGCTCTGTTTAGTCCTTTGTTAATTATTTGTGGCATTCTGTTGCAGTTATGTTCAGTTGTGCATGTTAAATGTGTGTCGTCATGTTTATATGGTGTCAAATTATGGGGGATTACACCCTATCACTTGAAATGTGTAAGGTGGCACTGTCAAACCTTTTGCAGTTTGTGAAAACCATGTTGAGGTTTCAGTAACCTTGGTTGGGGTTCCACGGGGTTGAATGCATTATGGCGTCGGTGCTGAGTAGTTAATATAAGGCTGTAAATGTGTTTATCAATTATAGTCAACTTAGTTTTGATGGTTTTCACTTTACCGAACTGCAGTAGACACACTGCAGTCATACAAACACCGAAAATTTGCCGTAGTTGTTGTCTTAAATTATATTTGTCATTGTAGATGAAATTAGAATTAAAATGCTCCGGTTTTAATATACTATTAATAGAGAATTAGCATAAGTGTATTGAATGAATGAAGATTTAATGGTTAAAAGAAACCACAGGACAAGAAGGGTCTGGAAGACCACTTACACTTGCCCTAATAGGCCTACTATTACATACATATACACGCATAAAAACATACAGTAAAATAAACACAAAAAAATCTAGAGAACTAGGAAATTACTAAAGACAAAATTTTGCTAAGTCCACACTATCTAGCATCCGCTTAAAAACATTAGAACTAGAAGGAAACTTGTAGGTTGTGAAGTGTCTGGTGTTTTTATTTCTCATCCGTTGTTTCAATCTGTTAACAGCATTCCTCTGTTCAATGTTTATTTTGCCAGTCATGTTTGGTTTTTGTAACTTAACTTCAGATGTATGTTAATGTGACATATTGTATTTAAATAAAATAATTTCTTAAGATGGAATTTTTGGGAAGTTTTCTGGGGGTGAGCCCTGTGTGCATCTTATGTTTAATGATATTGTTGTTATGTGACTTCAACGCTGTCTGTCATTCTTTCATCAGTGTCGGAAAACCTTTCTGTTCTCAGTCTCCTTTGCTGATATTCTAGATATCCTCACTCATAGTGGGTCCAGAAGTGATTGACATTATTTGGACCATTTCAAAATTATTTGATTGATTTGATATTATTATTCTATGGTGCAACTGTGTGTATGTTTGTGACATATTACATGATTGCTTTGATTGAATGGATTATTCGTGAAGGCTACACAGCCATCAGTTGAGCCTGTAGCTGTGTGTTGCTGAGAGTAGATAGTAAACGAGATGGCGTCTGCAGCTGGGTTGCCGTGCGACATCGACCCGGCTCTGTGTGCTGCGCTCAGATCACAGAAAACTGGTGAGCGATTGATCTTCATATCATTGTTTCCTACCACCACACACCCCATGCAGGTGCCCTGGCCTAATACACACTAGAAACAGTGTAGATTTCGGTGCCATGTCGAGTTGGACGTTAAACCTTTAACTTGATCAAACAATGAACCTTACCACCACTCACTGGTTGGAAAGCCGGCAGAGGGCAACAGCCCTCCTACTAGGGGTCTGGTGGTCTATGAAGAGAGGATGATGCAAGGCCACTGGTTATGAGCTAGTGCTTCGACACCAGAGGTTGAGTGGCAGCAAGAATATCCAGCCGGCAACAAAACCATTTCACTTATACAAAGGGTTCTGTTCTGGAACAGATGGAGAACCTAGGTTCACATGGAAAATGGCCTTAACACACACACACACACACACACACCTGTTTAATGTCTCTTTGTCTGGGACTACCTGGGTTAGCCGGTACAAGAAAGCTAAAACCAATCTGGATTTACTGAAGCAAGAGATAGTAAGTAGCGGTGGCATCAGCTGGGCCGTATGCAACCTTGCGTCAGCCGCGCCAGCACACCACGACTCAGTTGTTTTATTTTACAGGCCAGATGCCCTTCCTGCCTCCCAACCAACAGCGTTAAAGCACTGAAGGCAAAAATACGGCCATTAAGTGGAAGTAGTTAGTAGTAATGTTCACAACCTGAACAAGTTGCTATAGTAATGATAGTGACACTGTCATTTTTGATTGTTCAGTTGTATTCATCAGATGGCGCACCCTTGTGTACCTCCATCTAATACATGATTGTTTGGCCTTATGCGAGTCAACACCCCAGCCGGGGGAATTATCCACCGGAAATTTTCAAGATTTCAGAAAGAAGATTGACGGACTCAAAATGTCGGAATATTGATCTACTGTCACATTAAGTAATGCTCATAATTTTATTACGTCGGGAAGTGCATAGGAATAAACTGCATCTGTGCATGTGAAGTGGTCTAAAACTAGAACGATTCACTGCAACCTGTCAATCGGAGATGCAGTCAGTGATTGGTGTATGACTGTTGCTATCACCGACGACGTGTCTGTGATGATGGTACAGAGGCTGGCGAGGACGACTACATCATCTCGTGTCTGCTGATGGTGTTCATTGCGGTCGCTCTGCCGAGACTTGCTCGCACCGACAACACTTCATACAGAGCAGCACTGGAAGGTTCGTTGGCAACACAGTACTCGAGTTATCTTGCTTAAAAGATGTAATTCCAAATAATTTATGAGATGCTGTGCAGTGAAACATCACATTATCCGTGATTAATATGCTCCATGTAGACTGTCATTCTCACGCAGTAGATGTATGATTTGACGTCAGTGCAGTATTGACATTTTGGCCTGGTTAAAATCATGAGAATTACTAAGTGTGATAGAAGAATATTCCAACATTTTGAGCCCGTCAGTCTTCGTGCTGAAATCTTGAAGAAATTTCTCCGTGGGGAATTCCCCTGGCTGGAAAGCCATTTTACTGATAATTATACCAGGGCCCCGATTTTCAAAGATTCCTAAGATCTTACTATATCTGTCCTAACTTTATCATAAAATTATCATAACTGATGGACCTAGGAAATCCTAAGATCATCATAAAATCGTCGTAAACTAATTTTCTAAAATAATCTTAGCACATCCCAAGTTTCTCCCAACTTTCTCGTAATTTTATTGTAATTAAAAATAGCAGCCAATCACAACAGGTGATGGTATTGCTGACAGTGTCAGTTGCTTACTTATTTTTTGACGAGCGTTCGTCATGACTAAATAAAAAAAATGTATAAAATAAAACAACTAAAGTTCACTCAGCAACATTTATTCTTCGTAACTATAAGCTTTATTGTAACTGTAAGGCAATGTGGTAGACCTGACTTTATAGAAATTTGGTGTTACGACTGCAAGGTTGTTATCGTAAAGTGATGACGTAATTTCTTCACATTTTTCTGATAAAATTTTTAGCATAATCACAATCTTTGTCCTACGATGTTCAGAACTTTGGTTATTGTCTCAAATTCATACTAAGATCATCTTAGGATGTTTTGAAAATTTGGGCCCAGGATATTCTTCCGTAGAATTATTGCCATGGAGGACCTTGAATCTGTAGTATACTTAGGCTGCTATAAATAGTTATAATGTCATATAATGCAATGACTGGCTATGTCTCTGTATCTGCAGGTCACACAAATAACGTACACTGCCTTGCGAAAGCTGTGAACGCTCTCGCTGGAGCGTTGTTTACAGTTCACGGACCTGGTGATGTCGAAATGAGACTCAAAGAGTTCCTCGCGGTGAGTCTCAGTAATATTAGTTACAGTGACTGCGACCTTAGTACGGACTCCATTCTTACCAACCTGTGATCGTCTCGACTTACAACTAAAGCTGAAAGTTGCCTAGTCTCTTAGTGTCTCTTGATTGCTTCTGATTCTACCTGTTCTGTTCATTCGTTCTACCAGAGGTGGTGGTAGGCTGCTGGCAGTCTTATGACGTGCCTCCAGACACCGCCAGTGCTGAGGCCTAGGCCTGGTCCAGTGCGCTTCCCCTCTAACCGTGGGGCTTGTACTGTATATTTATAGAGCCCAGCTTAGCCGGCATGTTTCTCTGGCAGGGTGCCAAAGTGTGGTCCTCCTGTAGGACCGCTGGCCCCTGCAATCTGTTATCCATACCGGCAGCTCTCACCACACCCAGACGCCCCCAATCCAGGTGTGATGGCCTGTCACATTTGCCGGAGAATTTAATCTCATAGCATGCAGAAAACCTGACTCGACATGCCGGCAGCGAGAGTCGAACCCACGCCGCCCGCCGAGTTAGCCAGCCAGGCCCATTGCACTGCGACTCAGCGAGCGCATTATCCCACTGAGACACGGAGGCAGGTCCTACCTGTTCTGTATACCTGCTAAATTCTCCAAGCAGAAGTCTAAATCTAACGCTTGTTTCACATCTAATCTCATTGCTTTAAATCTGCCATTTGTTATGCTGCAAATCTCTGGACTTTCACCCACTCTGATCACTCCACAGGCTGAATCTTATATTCACAAAACAGTATTTCTCCAATGCTGTGTGTGAACTTGTGAATTAAGTGGATAAAAAATAAAGGTAAAGGTAAACATGTATAGTAGTTTGCAACTAACCTCACTGCTACAGGAACTCGCGTGCCATATGGCAGAGGTGACATTCCCGCCTTTACCCCAGCCAATTGAAGCTGGTACTCGATTTAGTGCCCCCGGAGGGATGCAAGGCTGAGTTAACCTAGTTGGCTTACTTTCATACCGAGGTGATATACCCGCCTGAAGATGGTCACCAACCCCAGTAGTAACTGGGCTCAGCATAGAGTAACTTTGTTCATGACAAATGAATGACACTTCCGCTATGCCAAACCGCCAACAAGTGAGTGTGTGTGGTATGATTAGCTGGCGTCTTCCAGTCTGCTGCGACTTGGTCAGGAGACGGACAAAGAAGCAACAAAGAACCGCGAATCAGTCTACTTACTGCTAGACGAGGTGCGTGCATGTGCACAGCGATCTGCATTTATATTTATTCATAATTACATGACTACCGAGGATGGGACTGACTACGGAAGAGTCAGTCAGAATGGCAGAGGATAGAGATGAATGTAGAAAGTACATTCATGGTATGGCCAACCCTCGGATAGTGTACGGCTTAAGAACAGAACGGAACACGACTGCCTCTTTTTGCAGTTCGATTCGACTCTTACCGTTTGAAATAGCAAAGTTATGGCAAGTCTCATGTAACGAAATGCTTACCAGAAAAACGATAGTTATGTGCAGTTTTCCAGGACCAAAACATTTCCGTGGTCAAACCCATACTTTTCATGAATTCCTTTACTATTCCTAGACCCATCTAGATTTTTCACACTCCACATAAGTAAGTAAGATTTATACACGACGCTCCTAACAAAAATGTCAGAGAGCCGTATAGTAGTATGGCTGTAAACTGTTTGAGTTGAGGTGAATTGTGACTGTGCGGCTTGTGTCTATTGTATGCTCCAGATAGTGCAGGACTCGCCGTTCCTGACGATGGATTTGCTAGAGTCGTGCTTTCCTTACGCACTTCTCCGCACTTCCTATCATCACGTCTACCGCCATGCCGAGGCGATCTGACGTGTCTGCTACGCAATATTCACTGTAGATAGACTGATGCAGCTGTGGTACTGGCTGCTGTGATGATAATGGATTGTAGTTAATGGATAGTAGCAGTGATTAGGAAGCAACCTACCTAATTCACGACTTCATGACAATGAAACATTCAGTGAAATTGGCCACCTTCTGTGAAAAATGCTCTGTGCCGTGAAATGCGGTGAAGCCGGTGAATTTTTTTGTCACTTTTTTTTGCTCATGTCGCAGAAAAAGCTGTAATCTGTAATAGGACCCCCTGTAATTTAAGTGAATTTTGCAAATTTTTCTCAGTGAATTTGGCATATTTTCAAATATCATCCACGAAATAACATATTGTTGCCGTGAATTAGGTGGCTTCATAATTATGATGCATTTGTTCTTATACGTGACAGCATTCTTACTGCAGTTGACAGAATGTAATAATGAAATACAGCTGACCTTGTGTATAGACAGAGGAGAAGGCCTAGTGCTATGCATCCGACGATTGGTTATATCAGCTAATGTTGTGAGCATACACAGTATGCAGTGTAATCAAGAACCCACAGCTTTGAGATACTATTTATTTATTACTGTCACACAACGTAAAATAATTATATTCCTGCATACCTATATTTACTTAAGTGACTGTACATGATTGTCTCTTTGTAAATTTGTTTGGAACTACAGGATGTCCCAACAGCTCTACCATTAAGTTTATTGTCATGTCGTCCGTGCTGGCTGCCAGTTTTTAATAAATAGCCTAATTTGTTTTCACCACTATTAACCAAGTTTACAGTGCCAAATTATCTCTATCGCATGTAGTTCACGTACACAGTAACGGCATGTACTGGTGAAGTATTCATATTGTCCCATACTAGAAGGTCGGCGTATTCCCGATGTCCGTATACCGATTCGCTCAGAAATGTTTTATGCAGACTGGGAATTTACACATTAATTACCAATATTCTAGTTGATTGTGAATAATGTACCGACGATATTTATGTACAGTATTGTTATTAATGTATGACTGTGTCAGCGTGTGTTGTGCCTGCAGTAATGAGGACACATGTAGAATACTAGCCAGTGCATAAAACACGGGAAACAGATAGTCACTTTACATGCATGCAACTGTTGCCGTATTGTTTTTACAATAAATTTTTTTACACTGGGGAGGGGCACATCCCCTTTCCCAGACCACACCCTTAGTAATTTTTTATAAGACGGAATTAACGTTAACTCTACTATAACCACTGGTTAGTATTCCACATACTAGCCCAGTAATGTTCATAAGTATTTATGAATCGTGTGTGTGCAGTTTTTCAGTTTCTCAAGCCATTATGCAGTGTACTGTGCGTCTTCTGTCTTGAATCAGTATAGCAATGGTACTGGCATTCCAGCGTCCAACATGCCTTTGGCGACATAAAGGACACACAACCCGTGTTTGTCCCCCAAAGTTTCAGCTGAAAAACAGTTAGGGAAGGAGACTGACGGGGACAAACTAAGACAAGTTCAGCTGAAAAACAGACGTCCACGTTGTCATCCAACCGACAGTTGTCCAGCGGAGACACCGAGCACAGACCCATCACCAATCACTGGCCTGATTATTTCTTCATCCAACACGAAACTCCCTTACACTGGCTCTGCAGCACCAGTACCGGTAAAGAATGTGAACTGAAACGGTGCATACTGGTACGTTCCAAGTCGGTTGGCTTGGTCTGGGTGTTGGCACTCGAGTCTGCATTCTCGCAGTGCTTCAAGCATGATGACGGCACCATAAATATTATCCTCATTAATATTATTGATATTTATTATACAGAACGTGAACCAGAATAGTAGTGTAATAAATTATGCAATTACATTGTGGTAACAAGAGGGCCTAGCAGTGGTTAGCATAGCGCGAGATGACCCCTCCCCTCTTTCCGGCATGCACCGTGATCACAATATACTTCCGTCACAGACAGACGGACACTGACATCATAGCATAAGGACGAGGTGTATATATTACATCTCGCGCTAAAAATGAACTACTTTTATTTTTACATTACTGTTGATAAACCATATTCTGTGTTGATGATTGCTGAATGTAAGATAACTGTGCACATCTGTCCAGTATTTATTGTATCACCAATACTAACTGTAGTACTAGCATATACAAGAAATTAAACTGTTTTTTATTGTTGACATAACACCATACAGTAGTCAAGTGCATGAAAATAACACAAATCACAAACTAATTTGGGA
>Ga0209782_1000632_pt1 | contig 16088 bp, 6 predicted proteins | sample WorMetmaBAHAMAS1_FD_187390 | JGI IMG/M metagenome (GOLD analysis project Ga0209782, IMG submission 187390) | Marine gutless worms symbiont microbial communities from Max Planck institute for Marine Microbiology, Germany - Inanidrilus... | ecosystem: Host-associated > Annelida > Digestive system >...
CAGATGTTTTTTCTTTATATTTTTAATGGTTGACCTCGGAGCCATGAGATCTCTGGAAATACTGGACGGATCTTCACCAAATTTTCAGTTTGGTATAACTGTGTAAGAGCTTCATAAATCCTATATTCGTCTGGCGATACTCAAGGGCACCAATTTAAGACCAAAAATTGGTGTTTATGGCAGACGAACCTTCACTGTCGCACTGACAGTCAAAAACAGTAACAGTTCAGTAACTCCAGAGTTCCATTTGCTTATTTTTCTACTTGTGTAAAAAATGGCAAAAATCGACATATCTGGCCGATTATATCAGAACATACTCGACCGATCTTGCCCAGAAATTATCCTGGTGAGCTACAGTCATAGTTCACTATGTTAATTTTATATAACAGTAACGACTTGTACATGCGTAGTTACCTATGAAAAAATAAGAAAGTGTTGAAGAAAGTACAGATGAAAGCCTAGGCTTTGATGTCATTCATTCTGTTGCTGTTATCATACTACACCGTGTTTCAGAAAAAAACACCCACTCATATTATTGGCTATAAGTTGAGGAATAGTTGTCTGATTTTAATAATTTTTGACACCAAAATTCCTCACATAATTTGACATCGCCGTACAGCTTAGGTGTCCACCTCACCTAACTAATGTGTCTACACTACCTTGTAAAACTCATAGCATGAGTTTTGTCAATTTTGATGTCAAAAATTATTAAAATCAGACAACTATTCCTCAACTTATAGCCAATAATACGAGTTGTGTTTTTTTCTGAAACACGGTGTAGTTGTGTATAACATTTAAGATGATATATGCAGTGATAACTACAGAAAATGTCACTAAAAATTTTTGTTGGAACTCAGAAATAAAATGCAGAATATGGTCATTATTTTTCAACTTTATAACTCTGATTATATACTATGCATACAGTCAATAATAGATTATAGATACAATACATAGATACTAAATAACTAGCAGACCAATCCATGAATGCAGCATGGTTAGCACACATGAAAATGATACATGAAAATTACACATAATATTTGCACGTAACATATAAAAACCTGGATATAGTATTTTCACAGTCTGTATAATGTGAAATTTAGGCACATAGCACAACAATATTCCACATACTAATGACGATATTCACGTTAAGTAATCATTATCATTTTACAATGTTTTAGCACTGTTACAAAAACTGCACACTCAGTGAGCTTTTACAAACTGAAATAAAGTGAATCATCAAATAAATTACCATATGAAGCTGGCAGCACAACATCGACTTTGCCACAGGATGGGTCCCTGAACAATAAGACGTAATCTTAATGATCTTAGTCCTAATAGACCAGATTAACACTAAAACAGTAAAAACACCTGGAGACTTACTGAACTAGTGGACCTGTTCAGTGTTCACAGGCCTATTAAAACAGCACTGGCTTTCAGTAACAGGAGATGGTAACAGAATTCACAATTTTGCACATAACATAATTCATAGGGGATTATTGGCAATGCCGTATCACATGGAAAGATTCAAGAATATTGCAGTAAGACTACCTTGATAAACAATACATAAAAGCAAAGCATGCATGAAATATAATGGTCAGAAACTTTCGTTACAGCCAGAATGTGGGCCAACATAAAGTCATTAAAACAGTGAGTGCTATGACCAGCAGAATTGTGAACAAATTAACTGTCCACAGAAGACGCTGAACATCCTGACTTTGCAGCTGTGCATGTAATGTAATGCCTGCACCAAATAACACAAAGCACAGTTACTAGTAAAATCACTGAACATACCCATGAATGCTCAGTTTATTCTTCTTCATCAGATGTATATTCACAACATACATAAATGTATTCATAAGATGTTGGATATATTTTAGCATCGATAAAGTTACATATTAATATTTTGGGCTTTTTAATAATAACTGATTGACATTTATTGCATTATGACAGAAAGAAACAAGGCAAAAACATTTTCTCATCATTTTCATGTTCTTAAATATTATTACTGATTGAGCTGCTATTTAATTTCTTTTTAGAAATTTTTCACGAAAATTACAATATACATTGAGAACTGTCAGGATGGCAAATGCATGTTATGTACTACAACATTATCACAGTAACACTAACACTAACTCTAATCCTAAACCATACCCGATTCACTCTACTAACCCTAACCGTAAACCCTAACCCTAAAAACTGCAGACTAGACGTTTTTATTAATCTAAAACTATATAACAATCTGGGCGGATGAACAGGAAGAGACAAATAAAAACATCTGGAAGCTTTAATATATATCCACTTGAATAGTAAAATTAACTGCAACAACATTATTATTGTCACCACGATGATACTGCACCACTACTTCATTGTTTCTGCATCTAATTCAACTTCACGGCATCAGCACAGGGTCAGTCTAAAACATGACGGGACAGATGGGACAGACGGGACGGCCAAACAGACGGGACATGGGCGACGGCCCGTCTGTCCCGTCGGCGATGGGACAGCCAAAACAGACGGGACAGCAGTTGTAGAGGCCAAGTGGGACACCAATAGAAATTTAACTGTAGTGACGCACGTTCGCTTGCATGCGTGAACAACCTCGTGCGATGTTTGAGTAAGTCCTTTGAGGTTAATTTTAGCCGCGAATCTATAAGACTTATGTCCCGTCGCTCCTGTCCCGTCTGTTGTGGCCGTCCCGTCATGTTTTAGACTGACCGTCAGCACAATACAATACGATACTATAATTATATATTTATAGTGTGCTCAAAAGCTGAGGTCAGCTTAATCTAAATAAACTGACCATAACATGAAAAGATTCTTACTTACTTTATACTTGATGAAGTCTGGCTTAGTAGACAGATGTCTTTAATTGCCTCACTCGTAGTATATCGATCTAATGGAAGAAACGAAAAAAATACAAACACGTCATTAAGTCAGAATACCAAACCAACATAACTCTCCAGTAATTCGCTGGAAACAGAGGAGCAACAGTCACGAAATCTAGTCAGTACTGTATTCAGTGACTTGACTGTTCCGGCTGAATGGATGCAGCAGCGCGTCTCAGTTCCTGTATGACTAAAGCCAGCGCTTCTGGATTTATTCCACTTTCACACAACCTAACACAGATTGCTAAAGTATCAGAATCGAGTCCTGTATTTAACAACGACGATATCTCCATCAAAATGTCTAATGTTTCTTTAGCCGTATTCGATTTCCCGGGATCACTATCCGCCATATTTGTTTACATAGAATAGCAACCTCTTCTACGCACCACTGCATCATTAGTGCTAGGTTGATATCGATTTTCCGAGTATCGACGTATCGAGTAGAAGTTTGCTCCAAAAATATCGGCATTATTGCTGCATTGACGATGTCATCGGTGTTTTCTTAAGTCCACACCATTTATGTTATAATTATGAGTCTGTCTGCTAGCATGCACGTCTTTGTCCGCTGAACTTCACCAAATTTTTATCCATGCTGTGGCTATGGTTTGGTTCTCCTATGGTGTCATTGGGATAAGTTATGTACTTCCGGTTTTGTGGATGACGTCATGTTTTCACACGAGGAAGTTATAAAGTAATAATGTTTTTATAATTTAGTTCGATAACATAAATATGGACTTAGGTCGGGTTGCACCATCCATACTTAACTTAAGTAGTCCTTAAATCTACCAATTAACTCGGACTTAAGTGGAGATTAGTATAAAACGCGTTGCGCCATCGCCACTTAACTGCTAATTGAATGGATATATAATTGACGATTTAATGACTGCTTAAAGTTAAGTGGCTATTAAGTGACGATTTAAGTGAGGTTGGTGCAACCCGCCCTTAGAGGTGCTTGACACCTGTAACCATATATTATATTACAGTATTTTGACTTTCTGTTGAGTTGAGTATGCTCGGCTCTAACAGACAGTACACGCCATAAATGGCTATCACACGCAATTTATATAGTGTAACAGTCCAATTTACTGCATCAATTTAAACCAAATTTTGTACAATGATAGACTATGTATTGTGGTTTCGCATAGTTGGTGAAGTCTGCTTCTATGATTACTTCGTTGGCACTCTGTCAATTAAAGCTGATCGACCGCTTATGCGCAACACGTTGAACGCCCCATGATTACTGACAGACATTCCAGTGGACTGGTAATGGTCATTCGCAATTACCATTGGCTGAACTCGGCAAGCCGAGTCCTAATATTGACCTGCTCTGCACCACTGGTTCAAACGGGAGAGCAATTTTTCACCGTTTGACCTTGACCTTTGACCTTGACCTACACTCTCAAGCTAGCCAAGGTCAAGGTCGACCCTCATGCCAAAAATCAATGTCAAGGGTCAAACGGTTCAAACAGGAGGAGAGCGCCCACAGACAAACGGACGGACACACACACGCATGCTACCAAACGTACTCTCCCCTGCTATGCGATCGATAAAAATGGGATTATTTGGTCTGCATCAATCTATCGTGAAAAGTCAAACTCAACAATTATGCTATTAAAACGTCATTAATTAAGATTTTGTCCTTCAGCAATGCACTGCACTATGTGCATCTTGCACTGAGCTCAATGCACTCACACACCAACTGCTGCAGTGCGATACTCTTAATTTCTTCTTTCCCTAGCTATGAGATAAGCTTAGAACTCCAAAAGTCCAGAGCTTAGTTCCACTGACTAAGAAGTCAAACAGCAGCATGAGCAGCTGTTGTTGTTATAAACACATTCAAATTATCACCTGGTCACAGATCAACTGTGATTTAAGTTCACCGACAGGACCCAGGAAGGAGTATAGCATCCTACTCTCTCTGTTACACACATGTTCAACGTTTACAAAGTTTTTAATGGTGTCACTACTAGTTGCTGTGTCAATGTTTCATCAAGTCTGTACTAAAAATAAATGGTAAAGTATTTCCGGGATACACTGTACAAATGTTACTTAGTTGCCATTATCTCAGATGGCAATTTTGCCTCTTAGGAAGACAGCGCACTAATGCATGTGCTCACAATAGTCCAATTGCAACAGTGCAAATTGTGAGCTTCCTTTTCCTGTGCCTTCGACATTATTATAATTGAACCCCTTTGATTACAAATTTAGGAAGTTTCACAGCACTGCGAACATCAGCTGCAGGTGATACAGCATTTGACTTTGATGTTTGAGTTTTGCTAGGTAGAGCAGAAGCACTAATTATGTGACATTAATAAGTTAGTAATTCGTTTGATTGCTTGTTTTCTATAACACTGCTTACCAAAACTAGAAATGCATGGCAAAGCCGAGCGTATAGCCCGCTCGGCGCCGTAGTGTCGCCCCCTAGCGAATGCTTGTGAAAAACACTTAATTACTGATCATAGCAAACATAGGTGAACTAAGTGTGGTAACAATTATCGACTCCGGCCGTACAACTTCTTTCGCCTAAAACTCTGGGGTCACTAATCCGAATCTCACCAAATTTTCACAAGATGTACAGAAATGATTGCCGATTAACCTGCTCAAATCCAAATTTTGATATTCCAATCCGTTTCTGAACGCCAGTGTGCCAAATGAACGATGATCGTCAAATTGCAGCCGAGTCTGCAAGACGTAATATATACGTCTCGCGCTTATGCTACGATGTCAGTGTCCGTCTGTCTGTCTGTGACAGAAGTGCATTGGCGCATTATAGGTAATTTAGGTGTCAAATTCTTCTTTCAGATGCTTCTGATTACTAATTTTTATACTAGACTTGATTGTATAATTAACTGTTGTTTTCGACAAATCCTGAAAAGCTGTAATCATTACCAGACCAACTTTAATCGTCAGTACTGTACAACAAGACATCATTATCAATCATACACACGCTCGTTTTTGACGCAGCAAACAGCAATGACAAACAGGAACGTGAATGAAGGTTGGTATCAGTAATAATTACTAATTAATAATTAGCAATCAATAATTAATAACATGCCATATCCACATACTTACAGTGACTTTGGTGACAAACAACAACAGCTGATCGATAACAAGAACTGCTAACGATGAAAAACCAATTGATTGATTGACTGAGTTAAGGTTTGACATCCCACTCGATATGACACTAAATAGGTCACATCTGCGACTTTTCCCAGCCAATCTCTTGGCTATTACTGATAAAATCAAAGTCAAAGCCGAAAGAAAAAGCAAAAACAATCAATAAACCTGGGCTAACACAAAACTAAATCTACAACCACCAAATCACTGAAATACAAATCATAGAACACAAAAATGCAACAACATAAAAATATGACCGAGACAAATTATAACCCAGCTTTACACACTTTTTACGACATCAGACCTGGAAACGGAGCGGGTCTATTCTCAAAGGAAAAAGAAGTAAATAAGAAAAGAAAATATAAGCAACAGAAAAAAGCAACTTACAAGAAGCAAAAGGAAGCAAGTGATAAGGTAACCAAACACACAAAAAACGACTTATCGATGTGTTTATAATCAATAAATTTTGACACGAATGTACTCAATGGTTAACTGAACTTACATTTTTATGACAAATTTAAAAGTTTACTAGTTTATAGCAATATACAGAATACTGTTTCAATTTAAAACTAATGTCTCATTAAAAAAAATTGAACAAAATAATTGGAGAAATATGACTCATTAGCCTTATTAGCCAGCCATGTGAGTGATATGACAAATTCATGGATACGTTTTCTGAATAAAATATGTAAAAAAAACTCCTATTGACATTTCCCATACATACAGATAAAAATTAAGATTAAAAATCTTTTAACAACTAACTGAATGATTACTCGTCAAATTTCACAGCCCTTCTAACAGTGACTATTTACATGATTCAAACAAGTCGGGTCAGAAGAATAACAAACAACACTGGACACGTGGAGACGAGCAAACATCGATCAGTCGCCCAACTCTCGACTGATAGCACATTTTACACCGGCAACAATGTAAGCTTAATATTATGCCGCCAAACATGTGTCACCATATTCTTCTGCAACAGCTCCAATGTATGCAATCTACTGGTAGGTAGCAAAGTTCAATGATTCTCTAGACACGAAACGTTATTACAAAAATTTATAACGATGCATAACTTGCAATTAGTTACACACTGTAAACCTCTCCAAGTGATTATGTTGTTAAACATACAATTCCTTCGACTGCTTTTCATTGTACTAATGCACAATTCAACACAAAGACTTTGAGTATGCTTTGTTCTGCTATCTATGTATACAGACTGCCATGCATGTGAAACATCATAATATGCAGTATGTCACAGTGTATGTCTAAAATTCAAAACCTACATAATATGCCAGTTAGAACACAATGGATCCTAACTGTCAACAAGCACACACATGTATCTATCATTTTACTGCTATCCAATGAAAGACAGATTTACCGAGCTGAGGTTTTATGTCCAACTAAACACAAAATACGAGGGATGCTGCTTTGTGCACGTGTACACCTATACACGTAGTGTACACATTTACAAACGATAGTGTACACAAACATGGCAGCAATGGCAAACTTTGGCACTAAGAAATGAATAAGGAACTAAAGTAATAATATCAAAATGTGCCTTTTTTGCAACTTGACTGAAAAATTAAGCAACAATTGAATGAATTTTACTGACAGCTGGCGAGAGCACGTGACAGGTGGCTCCTGGCTATAACTACTGTAATGCTGTTATCACGACGGAAAACCATCTGTATTTTCTTACCGGCCACCATATTCATCTAAACATTTAGTAACTGTCGACAGCATTTTGTCTACACATTTACAAAATTACACGATAGGTGCATCCCTATAAAATAGTTCATTTCAAAGATTTTCGTCCTCGGCAATCACTTCGCAAGTTAGCACAGATACCAAAGAAACAAAACCAAACTAAAGCAACAAAAGCGGACGTGTATCGATAAACCGAAAGATGCCATGACACAAAATGAACAGTAAAAACTACATCAAGGTTGGTCCTCTTGCACGACGTCCGGCCTGGAAACAGGCTAGCCGATTGTTAGACCTGCCGAAGCTCGCACAGAGCACACAATAAAAGCAAATGAGGGCAACACTGCAAATTCTGGGAGGATAAGCATTAGGTAAAGTGATGAAGCCACTCAAACCAGTTGTAAAGTGAAAAACTAAAAACATGCGGTGTCTGATGCACTGACCACTGGCCATGCACCGACCATCACAAGCGAAATGTCTGAAAATGCCCAATTACGTGGCAGAAAATACAAATAACTCAGTAATCATTACACACATGTACACACACATCTGGGTAGTTTCTTTCAATGTGACTTGTAATCCATGAAATATAATGCATAAAAAACACGACAATGGTGGAATAAAAACAATATAAACAACACGAAAAGCGACTGAATCACATAATCATATTCCAGTCATAACCTTTTGAACCTTTACTGCACCATTAACAACTAACAATAAACATAAGTAAAAATGACAAAATTATGTCAACGACATAAAAGCATCACAAACGTAAAATTTGTGAATGAAGAAAGATGGAGGATACAATGCCAGCCAATTTATAATGAAAAATACGTTCTAATTTTGCACATCTGGTCCTAGAATCCCAACCTGTCGTAATTCCAGATCCAAACTGACAAGAAATACCGCGGGTGCGGAGTGTAATCTTGGTCAGTCCTGACGTTTAATGATGTCACAAGATTTGCTTAATTTCCATTATTTACTAATGGTTTAGATCAACAACTGATTGTAATTATAGCTTTGTTCAACTGTTTGTTAACTTGTGAACAACGGATAAAAAAATTGGTGAGGTGGATATTTGAGACAGATTGGTGGGGACAAGGTGAAAATGGCAATATAGCTTGAGGGGCTAAAGTGGGGATGGCACTGCATCTGTCCATGTGCAATACACTATCTGAAGGTATGTAACAGCTAAACTGTATTTTTCACTGCATTTCTGAGGAATTCCATCACGGACTTGAACTTTGATCAGATTTCTTGTCCAAGTTGGGTTTATTCTTATGTTTTTTCTTTTAGTTTTATGCAAAACTGAGCAGTCTGTCAGCTGCTTAACATGCATAATACAATAACTATTGTTGCATGTCTGTTCTCTTTGCCTATTATCACAAACAATGGCAACAATATCAACCAATAATGAACATCAACCTATTAAAAATACTACTCCAAACTGTCACCGACATCTAGTACATGTCCAACAAAGGCCATTCACACACCACGGCGTCGGCTGTAATCGAGTAATCGACTAAGTTTTTTTGACACTGGTAATTGACAGAATATTTTTATTCTCAACTAAAATGTTTTCCAACTGAACCTTTGTAGTCTGCTGGCCACTTTGATTTGCTTCATCCAAATTCCAGAAACTAACCTTTGGGCTTAATTAGCACAGTTTTCTTACAGACCAGAGGCATTCCATCACGAGCATATGGATAACAACACAATAAACAGTTACCCAGCAATACAACAAAAACTTGTACGAAACCACAACAGAATGAGAACTGCTAGGCCGACTGCAGCACTATGTTGCCATCATGGCAAACTCGGTGTTGTATTGGCCGTCATCTTTGTCTGCAGTTGTATTTTTTTAAACTCAGCCATCATCGGGGAGTCATATTACATGCGAGTCCCTTTGTGACAATTTTTGTGCTGACAGTGGACCCTTTCAACACGTGGTCCAAATTACATGCATAGTGATTAATACATGGTAACATATATGTGAAATTTCTCTATTAACTCTGCTCTTGAATCAAACATGTATCAGTAGCCTACAGACATCAATATCTCACTGCACATGGACTTAAACAATACGACATTAATGTCTCGCGCAATTGACTGGAGGTAGCCATATGGAAACAAACAAAGAGAGAGAGATCCAGACAAACAGAAGTGTAGTGACCAAGAAGTCACCAGTTCAATCAATCAATCAATTTTCATAGTGGCCTCAGTGATGCAGCCATTTAAAGAATCACTGATCGTAGATGTCAGCATATACTGTCTGGGTACGACTGACAGAATAAAAATGTTTTAACAGTCGCCAAAAAGTTAACAAAGAGTCAGCACAGATAATGTTAATGTCAGTAAACAGACAATTCCAGATGTGAGGAACGACGACCACAAAGGCTCTACTGCCAATGGTTTACATCATGACTGGTGGTGCCACAAGCCGGTTGGAGTTGGCAGACCGCAGTGCTCGATGACCAGGCAAGTCATCGACGTGGAAGAGCGATATGGTGGTGCCAGATGCTACAGTAGTTTTGTTAGCAATAGCATATGGTGGTAGTAACAAAATTTTGTGCTAAGATTGAGAATCAGCTAAAGCAGTTGATAGCATATCGTGATATTAAGACGATTGAACACAAAATCAGGAGATACTGGATGAATAAACTTCTTCCAAAAGCTGGTGAGCTGACATCGCAGGCGGCTGTTGGCTGCTACTTACTATAATGAGGCCATACTTACTAGTGAGGCCATGCATAATCGTATGCTCGAGCGAACTATACGTCGTTTAGAGTAACAGGTTGAAACGTTAACAATCACATGTAATGCGTACCGTAATCAGCTGGTTGACAGTAATCATGGAGCAACAGGTGTGCACGATATGCCGCAGTCGGCAATTATGTACACATTTTGTCACTGGCTGACATACTGCGTGTAAACATTTCTTTAAAAAGTTTCATGTACATGCGTACTAATAGAAATAATAAGTTTCATATCCATAGCAATGAGGCCATTAGACACGGCAGCAGAACAAACTAATGACTGTCAATATGACAACCATCCAGACAACACAAAATCCCAACTTTCTGATTTTACCTTCACGAGCAGTCGATGCAAACATATCGCTATTATTGGCCATCAGCGAATAATATCACCAAAAATCACGTTACAGGAAAAGTGTGCAAGAGTTCTATAGAAATAGCAGTCTCGACTAAGGCAATTTTCCAGGATGATAATCCTCTCTAACCTCTCCCTCACTTATTATCAAGAACTGGCACTTCTCCCCGACCTATCTCAAATTACCTAACTTATTGAGGTCATACAAGTTTTCTAAACTACTGGTCACCCTAAACAGAGTCTTCAGACTGCAAGAGGCACAACCAGCTTGGCCTCCACTGGGCAACGGTTTTGTTACGTGACTGCACCACTTGCCCTCACTCGGTTGAATGTAAATCAGACGTACAATATGGCTTTCAGCAGTGACTGTTGTTCTCATCAACATCTGCCGAAATCACAAACTGAAAGGCGACACACAATGTCTGATCGACTGCAACAATGGTAGGAATTGCATTGGTCAGACCTAACAATGTACGATATTATATGTGCATATACACTGCTGCGATCGATGACATCGGTAACAACATGCCACGTGTGACAGTACAAACAGTCTGTCCACGCCCGTCGAAATGTCCGCGGCAAATATGAGTAAAGTGCAGACAAATCCGCTCGGAAAATATATTTACAACTATCGGCCGCTGGATCATGTTGACGTCCTCGTCGGGCGGTGGTCTGGGGCCACTGTCAAGTCACGCATGCGAGACAGACCGGTCAGGCGGAGGTTTTATGCAGCACGGTAAACATCGGACCCCACGGCTGGGTGTTCAGCGGCGTCCGCGGCGAAGTGACCGGCGGCGCCGCGAACGCAAAGTCACTGCCGTCGGCTGCTGACTGCATGTAGTCGCGACCCAGAGTTGGCTCCGACTGGCATCGCTGGATCTTCGGCAATGACCGCATCAAGCTTTCCAATGAAGCCAACACCTGCAAACCACAGCCGACCATCAGCAGCCCAAATTATAATAAAGCTGAGGTCTTTAGTTCTCCCATACTCATTACCAAGCATTGGGCGCGAACCTGATCCCAGTGTACAGGCAGTCAGCCCGCAGGTGCCTTTCAGCCATCCACCCGGCGGTAGGTTGCCATTACTTTCTGCCATTACCGTTACCTCTTACCTTGGGAAATGTTAGGAATCTGAAAATAACAAAGTTAGCCATAAAGAAACATATTTTTTAGAATTAACAAATTAATTACATTCTATTTGTCCGAAATTTTTTTTTTTGCTGTAATGAGATACTCATAAAAAAGTTTTCAAAATGTTTTCCATCTGCATGTATGCATGCTGTCAGATGCTTTCTCCATTTGTTTGATGGCTGCAGACGTTAAGAAGGCTCTGCTTCAGATCACTGATGCAATGAAACTTACTCCTGTTCTTCCTAGGCTCGAAATTGCAAGAAAAGTAAGTAAAATAAGCACAATAAAAGCACAATAAAATGTTGCTGTTAATTACAGTTTCACATTTGACTTCTAGCATCGGTATATGTGCAATTTGAGGCTAAATGCATGATTTTCAGGGTCTTAAGAGTTTTGCAAAGTAAGGTAAGTACATTAAACGAGTGAGGTGGGAAATTAATCCAAGATTCGATTGAATATTCACTCACTAATATCTGAACCAAAAATTATTGGAATGGGACATTGCTGTTAAAATTACTGTTGGCAGTTTGTGGTATCTTTTTTGAGACACAGTGTAGTAGTGAAGGTACACAAATTTACTATAATCTATTGGTGCTGTCTGCTTATTTTGTAGCACTTTTAGACATCAAACAAAGAGTGTCAATGACAGATTCACTAGTACCATCATGTGCACGAGATAAGAAAGACTGATAAAAACAAAGTATAAAAGTAAAGCAATGCGCGCAAGGTAAGAGAAAGCAGACATACATGATGAAAAAGTGGACGTTCGTCAACAACAAACTTGATACAGTCGAGCAATAGTCGCTGCAGTGCTTTCGGCGTGTCATTTCGTGCAAGAGAAATGTCTGGTTTCAGATAACCTTTGCCGACCATGAACAGTATCTGTCAACGCATCAGCATTAGAATAAGCCAGTGTTTCCAGCATGCATGGCTACCATCAGCACTGTATAATGGTGTTGCAACAAAATGTTAAAAATAAAACAATTTAAGTGACGACTGCATCATTGTGACAGATTCCACTGTTTAATCACAGTTACACATATACAGCACAAAAGTACATTTAATTATGCAGATGTTGCAAGTCTTTGGATTTAAATTATAGTACTCTGCAGACACTGCCAAATGCAAGCGTGGTTGTTTATTTGTACGGTCAGACTTTGCTTGGTCAGGCTGGTCTCTGAAATGTGCATCTACTTTTTAACATTTTTAAAATGTTTTTTTTTAATCCAAAAAATGCGACTTTTAACATTTCTTCAGTTGTTGAACATGTTTTCTCAAACACTGCTTATACGATACATGTACTGCAACATTTCTGTATGCATGATATATCTTGCTATCAGTGTTCCCACGGTCCGTGGAGAAATCATTTATAAAAGACGCAAAACTACTGTAGATGCTGGAGAAAATTTTTGTACACCTGATTGGAGTGCTAATGTACGTACAGAAATACCAATTACCAAATCAGAGCACTGCAGTTGCAAGAGCTACCAGAGACAGACAATACTAGAACTGTGCTTTCTATGCTCGCAATAAGTTTGCACAGGTCCCTCTCCATACATAAACTTTTGAAAACTGACAAATTACAGATGTCAAACAGAGAAAAATGAGAGCAAATTTAGGACAACGAAATGCACCAGTACAACTGGCAAAACAATTATCGATTAAGCGCACAAATTTAGAAACCAGTCATTATGCCAGAGGTGAGGATACCTGGTCTTTGTTGTTGATGTTGCTGTACGGAAGCTGGCCAGTCACCAGCTCAAACAGTACAATTCCAAATGCGTAGATGTCCGACTTAGGCGTGTACGGGTTCTTGTCCTTCATCCGAATGATCTCCGGCGACTACACAGGGCAAAAACAGGCAGTTGCAAAAGTGCCATAATGAACCGTGATACTTGCAGTAATGCATAATCGAAATGTCACAGATAAATCTATTAACTGACATTTAATCGACTCAGATCGTTCGTTCTATCAGGGGTGGTGGTAGACTGTTGGCAGTCTTTCGATGTGCCTTCATCCCACCGCCAGCGCTGAGGCCTAGGCCTGGCCCAGTGCGCTTCCCCTCTAACCCTGGGGCTTGTACTGTATATTTATAGAGCCCAGCTTAGCCGGCGGGTTTCTCTGGCAAAGTGCTAAAGTGTGGCCCTCCTATAGGACCGCTGGCCCCTGCCATCTGTTATCCACACTGGTGGCTCTCCCACACCCAGACGCCCCCAATCCGGGTGTGATGGCCTGTCACAGGACACAGGCAAACTGTCTGTACCTGCCCGGGGAATTTAATCTCATAGCATGCAGAAAACCTGACCGGCAGCAGCTCAAGTCGAACCCACGCCACCGAGCTAGCAAGCCAGGCCCACTTCACTGCGGCTCAATCAGCGTAATAGCCCACTGAGCCACGGAGGCAGGTAATCAACTCAGATATCATTGACTAAAATATTTTAGTTGTATGACATCCTACACTGTAAAAAATATCCGCATCTAGTGTGCGCCCACGCTTCATTATTCCGTCGATTTATGGATAAGAAACATGTATGGAACTGGTTCCGTTAAAATATGGAAAACTTGTCACAAAATATCCGTGGATATACAGATATTTTTACAGTGTAATATGTGCCAAGTTGCTTGGTATTGGCGTAAAGGGAGTAGCGCCTCTTCTGCCAAGGAATCTGGTGTTGGTGCAGAAAGGCTCGTTCATTCGTTCATTCGTTCTATCAGGGGTGGCGGTAGACTGTTGGCAGTCTTTCGACGTGCCTTCATCCACCTCTGGCTGCCTTTTTATTCAGCAGCCACCCAAAAAGGGAACGGGATCGAGAGGCTCATTTAAATTATTACACCAGTGCCGATAACAGGTAGAGACAACTTCACACCACAAGACAAAAATAAATCTAACTACAACACAAATAAGCATGCATCCGTAACTAAAAATATTGTTAAACACAAAATCAACACAAATAAAACTAAAGCCACGTTTAGTCGCCTCCTACGACATCCGGGAGTGGAAACAGGTGGGACTATTCTGGTAGAATGGGAAGGGATGAAAAGCAAGAAGATAGATGAAGCATGAATAACAAAGAGAAAAAAGGAAAACATACTAAAAGACAGAAAAGAAGGTGGAGAAGTGGGGAAGTGATGGGATAAGGGGGGATTGCCCCGGGGACCACACGGGGCAACTGTGAATTCTAAAACACAAACAAATTTTAATCCAATGTTTTGTAACAATGGGACAGCATGTTAAAATACAAGCCAATAAATAAGTAACTAGGAGCAAATCAGTGACATTACCATCCATAATATAGAGCCAGTCGGCTGCTGGAATTGGTGCGAGCCACTCCACCGCACTTTGACTGTTGCCAGGCCAAAGTCGCCGATCTTAACAGTGAGATTATCTGTCAGAAATATGTCTAGAAAAGAAGACAGTTAAAGAAAACCAGCCTCGTCACGACAGACCTGCAAAGAACTGTTTGCAGTTGGACGTGAGTCATTCGTGTAAACATATGCACAAACAGAGTTACCACATAACTTAGCCAGCATACTCAGTGTGTAAAGCGAGTCATGCAGCACCTGTTCAGTAATAAAACAAAAAACTCAGCAGATGCGACAGGCAATGTTTTAATTTACACACTTAATACTCAAACAACTAACTGGTAACCACAGCAACCTCGCTCCATTTTCTATTCCATTTGTAAACAACAGGTTCTGACTCTATTCGTCTTCCTCTGTAGAATTCAGGATCACCGGATATTACAATCCAGATAGGCTTCCGAGTGCAGGTAGCCAAGACACCGACCTATCGTGTTATGTGTCCATATCCTCTTTTTGTTGCACTGTCATCACAATCCACCAACGTTACACACAGACAGGCAAACTGATAGATGTCATGCCTGTAGCATAAGCAAGCTAAAAATTATCTGCAATCGTGTAGACGTAAAAGATACTGTTAGACTTGAGGTCTCGATGTATGATCTGCTTCGCATGAAGATAACTGCAACAATGCATATAACAACATATTAAATAAAATCACTGCACATATCACACAGAATAAAATAATCTGCTCAACTCTATTTAAGAAAAAAACAAAATCAGATTTGATATGTCAGCAACCTCAATTGTATCGACATTGACTGAGACATTGATTAAATG
>Ga0209782_1000633_pt1 | contig 16064 bp, 6 predicted proteins | sample WorMetmaBAHAMAS1_FD_187390 | JGI IMG/M metagenome (GOLD analysis project Ga0209782, IMG submission 187390) | Marine gutless worms symbiont microbial communities from Max Planck institute for Marine Microbiology, Germany - Inanidrilus... | ecosystem: Host-associated > Annelida > Digestive system >...
ATATATATCTCTCTTAAAGTGATTACTGTTAGAGAGGCGCATATGTACACTGTTACTAGAGTGTGTACACGTTTACAATATCCAAGTTGAATGCCTGAATGAACTCCAGTAACAACTACTGATTTTATGTGTGTGGTTATGTGGATGGTTATTTGTTACGGTATATGTCTGCTATCGAATGTTCATATAAGGTATTTTATGGATTTTTCATCAAAAACAAAAAAATTGCTCTTCTCAAAAAGATTTGATATGCATCAGTGTCAATGTCAGTAATATTGCTGCTGATAGTAAAATCAAAGCCTGTGGTCTCAGTAGACTGGCAGGAAAAAAGAGTAAGGCATTAGGCAGATGGCAACATAATATCCGTGCACTTCGTTGCCTGGTAATTATTAGTTTATAGCTCCTCTGACGTTTTGGGTGTCACTTAGGTGGGGACAAACCGGAAGGAGGGTGCGTGCATGCTAGACTACGATGAACGAATCAAACATGTAGACGATTAGAGTTCGCAGTGCACGTCACCTGCTGCCTTTATTGCATCATTCACGGGTTCAATGTTCTACTCGCGACGTTCAGATCTCAACACACATATGTCCAGGCACTTTTTCATATCGCACCGATACTCCCTCTAGTCAGCGTATGCGCCCTCTCAACTGCAATTGGCTGGGTAGTGAGTTGTGTTGTTAATTACAGGTTTCATATACTCGTTTACCAAATTACATCACATGCGCAACCCTAATGGGTGTGTCATGTGGGTGTGTCCCATTTTTCACTGTTTTCGGCTTGGTGATATATTTTACCAGTCAAATATCGTCTAATTTTTCGTAACTTTCGTGATAATGACAGAAATTGGTGGTTCAAGTAATGGTGGAGTAGTTTTGCTGACAAGGGACAATACAACATGTTGCAAAGTTCACTTGTTTGGCAAGTTTTGCTCGTCATTGAGTCGGCAGTCTAGTCATGGGCCACTGAAATTTTCCCGTTTTGAAAGTGAATAATTCCTCCCCTGCCTAGTGCAAAAATACCCTAAAATTTCAGATTTGACAGGCAAGTCCTCAGTGACAGGCATAATTGGTGATGACACGGATATGCTAAAGTACTGCACTGCATTGCCATTTCTCTATTCACCCTCTTATGTGAAATATAAGCCATTTGTGTGGAAAGTAACAATTAACTTACTGGAGCTATGGTTGCTTTCAACTGGCTGCAGTGTAAGAGAGATCTTCTCTGTTAGAAGCTTTGTATAACTAGGTGTATCTTGAGATTCTGCTGCTTTACCAGCATGTTTCAATCTGTTGCTTGGTAGGTGCTACCCTTACATCATGGATTAACAACGGTGAAGAGTTTATTTTTGTCAGGTGAGCTATTTCTGTTATTTTTTTTTTCAATAATATTAAATATTTACTATACAATAAAATGCATTTAACAAAAATGTAGAAAATTGTAGCAAGTCGTTTTGAACAGTAACATCTGATTTGTTGTTTTATTTTTAGTGCTGCAAAATTATTACCTGACCATTGCAACAGTTTAGCTTAACATTCAGATTGTTTCACTGTCTTGCATTATGTTAGTGGGTTGTGGCTAAATGCGTCAATAGATCGATCACGTGAATTCTGTGTGACACTATGCTAGTATGATACACTGGTATGCAATGTCCCTGTATCCATCTGTTCGGCATTCACCATCTCTGTATCTATCTGTCCATTGCAGGTTGTTTTATCAAACTGCCGAATATATCATCATGTAAACAATGCACACAATGCTTCATCATTGTGTGAAGGTTACACCTGATGTGTGTGTAAAATGCAGGTGAGGTAGGTTAAAATTGGCAGTTTTTGACCAATGTCTTGCTGCATCTCAGAAACAGTTGAAGACAGGGACATAGTTACAATGGAAAGCTAACAGGAAGTCATATGCATTCTATCACATGGTGCTCTTTTCATTAACCTTGAGAGACCACTGACTATCCCAAACCATTCTGTTATTGCACATTTTGGATTGCCTTTTATATCTCTATAATAGTTAGAAGCTTCAGTACAAGAGTAGCACATACCTAGGTTGATTGTAGCAAGTGGATATTAAGATGCATGGTCAGTGTCACGTGATCTTTGTAAACTGTGTGACCTCTGTCTTATCTTTGGAGCAGTAGAGTTACAGCTATCTGGTTATTCCAGCAGTCAATACCACAACCTGTACCAATGAATTATCACATATCTAGTCTTGAAACTGAACTGCACAGAGTCAAAGAAAATTATTTCCAATCACACAGTAACTGATGAATAGCAGTTAAGCTTGGTAGGTCTTTATCAGGCGGCCAATTTTCATATTTTGTGGACCCTGTCATATCTTTGGCACAGTTAAAGCTACTATCTTCTGCATCAGCTGAGCTTCTTATTACTTGCCAGTGGATATTATAATGTAGATGAATCTCACTGCATCTCATGTTTATTCAGTGAGAAGGCAAAGTTTGACAATAAGACTGCAATTCGTGGAGGAATTCCTATTGTATTTCGTACGTTGGTTTTTACTAACTATTTTCTGTTGATCATCTTTGCATAATTTAAATTCTGGCTGTCTTTTGCATTTGTAACCTACACTAAAGGTAGATGTGGTATATATAGTAATGTTTGTAATTAGTTTTATTTGGTTGATATATTTCTTGGTGGATAAGTGTGCATTTTAAACAGTCAGATGATGTGGCTCATAGGTTCATAGCAGTGTACACTGGTTGTCAAAAAACTGTACCGATATCTTTGCTAAATGCTAACTTATTTTTGAAATTTTTATACTACTGTAATAGATTTGTAAGTAAATTTGCAATAAAGTTATTATTAAATGTCCCACCACACCTTAAATGCATAAGCACACTACATTGTGAAATATTAAGGTGTGAAAATGTCGACATTCTGAAATATGTATTGTGATTACTGATAAATCACAAGGTAATGTAGCTACCTGTTTGAGATATGATGGGCTATTCAGCTATCTTTTTGCTATAAATTTATTGTTAAGTTTGCTAGTGAAAAACATTAAAATCAGTAAACATTTGGCGAAATTACACACAAAAAAGTTTACTGTCCTGCTTAAATATGAAGAAGTGGCCAGATAACTTGCCCATAATGGACAGAAAGTGTTTTTGCTTTTGTTTTGTTACTGTGCAGATTAATTTTGACATGTTTTTACCACATGTCTCACAAAATAAGCAAATTCGTTTTGTATGTTTGTTTGGAAAACTGTGCATTTGTGTTGTTAAAGCAAATTTTGGTCCGTGGAACCTTGGACCACAGCATGGCTTTGCTCGAAATAGTCCATGGGTTGTGGACAGCCCTGCTACCAAGGTATGCATAATGTGTTTCAGTTGTTTTAGTCTTAGATGTGTGGACTATTTGAGTACGCTTGTGGCATGTCGGACATAGATCTAACAATTAGTGCATGGTTTATAGTAAGATTTACGCTCCTTTGCATTACCAGCCTGGCTTGGAGTGCAGCTAACAGACTGAAAGCAGTAATCTATGAGTGTGTGGTACTGATTCTGAAACAAATGTGCACTGTCGTTATATTGCATCTGCAATAAGCAGGTCATTAATTGCCACCATATATATATATGAATTAGCATTGCTGCTGGGTGTCATGAATAAAACGCAACTCAGTGGCAGTTCTCTTCTTTGCATGCAGTTGTTCCGTTTATCTGTTGTTTAGTCGTCATAAGATTGCCCTTATGCCAGCAGTGTGTAGGTTTTTGCAGGAATTAAACTTAGTGGTTCAGGTCGGAGTTTGTCATCTCAACCTTTGAGCTGTGGCTCGTTTTTCTGTGCATTACATGTTTAGGATGGTCACACAAGCAGTTGTTAACAAATGTTGAAAATTAAGTTTTAGAGTTGTTGAAGTTTAGTATTGACTTGCTGCTGCTAATGCTGATCCATTTTCAGGACATTCATTCATTCATTCATGCAATAAAATGATGCAATAAAACCATTTGCTTGATTAACTGGGTGTGTGAAGATCGTTTTCACTAAACCTGTGACAGCAGTTACAGTAGCATCTATATGTTACATAGCTGATCTTCATTGTAAACTGTACGCTGGATGAAAATTACTTTCTGGTAATGATTTACTGTTTCTGTCAACAGTCTTTGAACTGACATCATCAGTCAGTTAATTTCTTAATAAAGCTAACTATTATGTAGAGTAACTCTGGTAGACTAGGTTGAATAGTAGTAGCGTGTGTTAGATTCTTACTGTATGTTAACATAGGGTGGCAGTGATATAAGTTTATGTTCCATATCTATATCAGTTGTTTTACCGCCATACTGTGGGGCAAGCACTCAGATTTTGAAAATGCCTTCTTTGTAAGTTATTGCCTGCACACTTTTATGCTATTAACTGCACAGACTGAAATACAGTTGCCTTCAGACAAATCGGGGTATACAGTTTTACAGATTTCTAACTTCATGCTGCGTTGATGCTCAGAAAGGAGATATATCGTTACCATACCTTATATGACATTACTGTATCTTGAGTAGTTTTTTTTAAGTGCACAAAAATCTCACATGTTTGCTAATTTTTTTTTGCTGTTCGTATTTAACCCACAGTTTTCGTGATGCATGCGCTGTAATGTCCCATGCATGCGTTTATCGTAGAATGAAAACGGTGATGTTGTGGCTTCGTTTTCTCTCGAGGACAGTGAGCACACTCGAGCGTTGTGGAATGAGAACAAGTAAATTTGGCATTCTGTTGCTTACTTATAATTGTTCTAGTATTGTCATGTTGGAAATAACAACATAATGGGATGTTATTGTTGAAAATAATGCGGATATTGTTGATGAATTTGGTGATAAATGTAGGCAGCTACAGCAGTGATGATGAATATATATATATTCCATCAACATCAAAACTCTTAAGTTTGGGATGCTCATATTTAATAAATTTTTAGTAAATTTTTGTGCATTTTAAAGCTAAATGAGAAAACGTTGACAAACAGTTAATGGTGTAGTTATTATGGTGCCATATGTGACTATTGTATGAGTTTGAACGAGAAAGATTTAGAAATGTTCTAAATTTATATCTGACATATTTTGTCCTTATGTATTGAGCTGTGAATTCAGTTGACTGATAACATAATGTGTTTAGACTTAAATGTTGTATAAATAATTTAGTGCCAATACTGTTTTGCTGCAGATTCAAAGTAACTTATACAGTTGTTCTTGGAGAGAACAGTCTTCATACTTCATTGCATGTTGACAATAAAGGTTTTGTTTTGCTGCCTGTTGTTTTTGTCCACATCTTTTGTCATTGTCAATCAGTATCAATGTCAATCATGATTTTTAACGTGGCTCAGACTGTTATGGAGTCCATGAAATTATTATTATTATGTACATTTATATAGTGTGTATGGTGTGTGGGAAAGATTTGCAGAAAAGAAATGTCTTTATGTTTTTGGGTTTATTATTTTGTGTGTGTGTGTGTTAAGAGTTAGCCCAGGTATTTTTTTGTGTATTTTGTGTTTTTTTTGTTTTTGCTTTGTTTTTTGTGTCGTTTTATTTCTTTAGTACTAGCCATAAGATTGGCTGGGAAAAATGTTTCTGAAATGACATAGTATTGTAATGTTCTTGTGTTTAGTGATCCAGTACATGTATGTTTGTCATGTGAATGATGCCCTTATTGCTATTTATTCCAGTTCTTTGGTTATGGCTTTATTAATAGTTTGTAACTATATTGCAGGAAATGCGGCATTTGATTTTACTTGTCTTCTGCACACTTATTTTCGAGTTCCAGATGTTACGAAAGCTGCTGTTTCAAACTTACAGGGCTGCACTTTTAATGACAAGGTGACATTTTGCAAAATTTAATAATCTGTATTATGTGAACAGATTGTAGAAGATAGCTTAGTTATGATCTTTTCATGGTCCTGTCCTGTCTCATTGTATACTATTGTCGTCTTCAGCTATTGTTAGCCATATGATACGATGCATTATCATATCAAGTCTGTCACTTGTAGTGTGTCTGGTTGTTCAGGTTGAGGGCGGCATAAAAGCAGTTGAAGCTCGTGAATTTGTAACTGTTGACAAACCCATAGATCGGTGTGTACGTATTTGATCTTTCATTGTCTATGTAATACTGATATAACTTTAAGTGACAGTATACACTGTGTCTCAAAAAAACGACACTGATGTAGCACACTATAACTTTAACGCACATTAACCGATTATGGTAATTTTTTGCAGAGATGTTGCTAAAAGACCCAAATCTAATTCTGATGCTGATAAAAAATTTTTTTGAGTTGAAAGGCTACAATGCTAGGCATTTAGTCAGAGAGTTTGCCAGAAAAAGCTAAAATGTCATCAGCATCTACATTTTGTTGCAATAGCTATGGGTTACTGGGCTGGTCGATCGTCGTCATGGTTATGTCATTAGATTAACCCACATCTTTGCTTCTTGCAATAGCCACAATCACCATGCTCTACCCAAAACACTCCAGAGTTGACGGACACACTGCAGCAGATCTGACCTGCCTTGCTGCAGAAATCAATTGCTAAAAGTGTTAAGAGTTTTCCCAAGTGGCTGGATGATAGTGTGTCAGCTTATTGAGGGCATTTTGAATATAAAATGTGATCAATAAATAACAGTTACATTTTTACCATATGATTTCATTAATGTAATGAGTTTGTTTTGAAAGAAGTTTGTGAATACTGCAGAAAGCTGTAATGGAATGTTAAAATTCAGGAGTTAATGTTACAAAAATTGTTGCAATTCTCACAAATATTAAGGTAAATGGACCAAAATTGGTACATAGGTGAGGATATGAATGGCAAACAACTGGGTAAATTTTTGTCTGCATAGGATGACCACAAACTAAAATATATGCAATGCTGTAAGTATTTTATTATGCATTGTGTATATGATTTGTATGGTTTTTACCGGCATGTAAGTGGCTGTTTATGCCCTTTGTCGTTGATGCTTAAATAAAAAAAATTTACAGAAAAATGTCCTGTCTTTCAGGCGTTCATATCTGAACATGTTAAAAAGGTTGTTTTCTTGTTGTGATTGCTGATGTATTCGTTACTGCTGCAGTTATTAGTGAACATTGAGCTATTTATGCTAACGAGTACGGTTACATTACGGGAATCTGTAAAAAAAGTCGGTGCAGTTTATTTTATTTGTTGATGTTATTAGTGTATATGAGAAGACTCCGAACGAACATCTTATCAGTGGTGTAACTGGTGAACATACTGTTTCGTTACGGAAGGTCAATCTTCCTGACACTGGTAAGTAGATTTAAGTGGGTTCTTTAGTTAATTTTGCTGCAATATGTTAAACGTTGATAGTGCTTCATTTCCAGGTTACGGGCTGTCGGGAGTGTTAAACTTATTTTAAAGCTGACGAAATACTCTGCGTTTTAATTATCAGGCACTGTATCTTCAGTGCTTCGACATTGCTGATACTGATGATGTAGTAACAGGAGCATTATTTCTTGTGTAGAACTGCTCGGCGAAATCCTAAAAGTTTATGTTTTGATCTGGCATAATCCCAAGCAATACGAATGGCATATATTACCTACTTAATTACCGTCTCACCTTTTTGGCCATTTCCAGTTGAACTGGAGTTAGTGGTCCCTCGGTTTTTTCCTGGCATTGTTCCGGAAGATGACCCGCCCTTGGTATGATTGGAATTGTTTATGGGTTGGATGTCGTTGATGTCACCGCATGGCAGTGTCAGAAGATTGAAAGTAATATGAAGCACTGACTTCAACCCACCACTGGCCTCTGGCGATGCGCCAGTTGTGTAATTTTGTAAATGTGTGCACACAATCCTGTAAACGTTTACTAAATGTTTACGCCACAAATGTGGTGGCCAGTAACAAAAAGTGAATGGTTTTCAGTTATGATAACAGCATTATAGTGAGTAACAGCCAGCAAAAGCCGCTTGTGATGCTTTAATGAAGTTCACTGTTTTTCATCCAGTTATCGCTAAATTTTGCAGTCAGTTAAAAAAATGCCACATTGCAGTACCGACTGCTTTAGTATGTTCTTCATTTTTAGTGCCGAATTTTGAACTGCCGCCATATCTGTTGTGTACACTAATTTTGTAAATGTACACGTGTACACTCATACATCGTTTGCTGCCACCAAAAAAATAATAAAACTGGTGAACATAGAACACAGAAGAGCGTAGTATGTAACATGGAAAATTAAAAAAAATTACACTGTGTCCGCGAAAAAGAAGCCAGTAGATTTTTACAATAACTTTAAATTTATTTTTTTTGTCATACAAGGCAGTCAAAAAACAACGAAATTAAAACATGAAGTTTAGTCCAGTCTGCAAGCTTATTAATTGCCTATTGATGCCAGTCAGAAGCGGTGTTTGAAGTGTCTGCCATCTGCATGAACACATGCTGTGAGACGGCGGCGCCACTGGCGTATTGTTGCGAATGTGATCAAGTGATCCATCTCATCCCATTCAGGTCGGCATTTTGTTTATCAACAACAACAACACAACGTCACAACTGCATCATCACAAAGTAAGAGCGGCTCAGGTGTGGTGGTTAAATTTATTATTGAGTTGGCAACTGTCAGCATAAATCATGTGCAAAAAATATAAATATCAAAATGACCGTATAATAGTTATGACGAGAAAACTACGGGCCTTTTTTTGTGGACACAGCGTAGTGAAACTACTAAAATCAACTTTTGACATTGAACACCAAAATTTTTTGACACAACCAAAGTCAGTGACACCTGCCATTAGTGCATTCTATACATTGATTAGTAGCTTGCTGAAAAAATGAATACTGATTAAATGAATACTTCGTAAACCAAACAAGCTTTGTGTTGCTGAGAGCAGTGTCTGTATGTGGACTTCTAGTTGTCTGGAACCCGTGGGAGAAGGCGTTGACAATGGCTGACCTCGGAGAAGGCTACATTAACATGTTGTGTGTGGAGGCGGGTCATGTGACTGAGCCAATTCATCTTCCACCTGGCAGACAATTTGTCGGCTCACAAACGCTTACCATTATCGCCCAGTAACCACTGCCGTCGTGCGACTGACCACTGGTCACTGCTGCAATTAGCTAAATGACCGTGACTTCAGATTAACAGAGTCTTCGTTCAACTATGATTTCTGTATTCACTTAGGTCCGGTTTTTCCACAGCAAATTAATCTCCCATTAATTTAATCCGGCATTAAATCTGGCAGATCATTTTACTCAGATGTCGTTTTTCCACCGGCAGTTCGTCAATTAAATCGTCCGTTTAGGACGATTTAATTAACATTTATTACTAAGCACAGGATGACCTGTATAATTGCCATAAAACGGATGTATGTCTGTCTATCTTGTCTGTTAATTTTCTTGTAACACCATGCATTCCTGTTGTTATAATTACTTTCCATCACTAAGTATAATGTATGTATAAAATTGGTATATGCCATTTTACACGTTTCTTAATGTTATTAGCCTGGTATTTGCTGGTAGCTAGAATTCAGCATAGTCAGGATGTCCTTGTAAGCATAAACTGATAATAATTTTAATGTACAGTTAATTGTTATTATTGCAGTACAGAAGGATCAGTTTTATAGATCAGGCATCAGGATGTTTTGGATATTTATCTGACACATTGCCAAACTTTTTTCAAGATACAGAACTTTTGCCATTTTTGAACATTGTTAGTCGATATTTATGTATAAAATTTATTAGTTTGTGATGCAACATCACCAGCAGGGTAGTCTGTTAATGATATCAATGTTTGTAACTAAACATCGTGGATAAATGTTACACTAATGCTTTATCATGTACAATGTGGATGTTTTATGATTTAGACCACGTTAAGCTTTTATTATCTGTATAACTCGTAGTGTGATATTGCAAGACTTACACTGTACAACTTATTGTGCATTCATTCACATTACTGGCATTTGTCATAGTGCTTTGTACTTTAAACATAAACTAAAGCAATAAGACTTGTACAGTGCTTTATATATATATATATGATATACAGCATGCGCCAAAAATGACTGTTTTTTGAGGGTTGATAACTTTGTGACATTTACATAATATGTAAAAAGTTCACACATTTTGTCTAGAAAAGAATATTACTTCCATATTAATACATTTCAATATTCTTTGCCTATTTTGCATAAATATTCACTACCCATTTACCGAGCGTCTGCTGAAAAGATGTCAACACTATTTCTCAAAGCTGTATGGTTACTAGCTGTTTCAAAACTGGCTGACTTGGCCTAAGGCCTCTACCAGATTAGAATTCCCATCATGGTATTTCCCACTTTAGTTGTCTTAATTTCAGCTCTTTGTAGTACTACTGTGTAAACATCCTTATGAACATATAACACTTTAATCTTTTTATGTTGTGTTCTTTTAATTGTGTTTGTTATTGTTTGCAATCATTGTTTACCTGTTCTGCTTTCAGCTGCCGGCTTGCTTTTTAATAGACATTTGTAGCCATTGTAACAACTAACAACGTTCTTAAACGTTTTTTTTTGGCAATTCACCCCATAATAACCACTTTAACTATGGTCATTCGACCCATTAAGGAAACAATTTACTGTCTGTGATCACTCGTCACTTTGTTACTGCTGGTTGGGCATTAGAAAGAGCATATGGCTTGTACATAATTTTAGTGACGAGATGCTGGAGTCGTTGTGTATTCTGTCTGGAGCAAACTGCAAATGATATACATGTAGCTCACGCCGTTCCATTGTTTCTCCGATGATTTACCTTTCTGGTGCCGGCCTACTCTGAGAAAGAGGCCGATAAATGAGTGTTGCTGCTGTTTTCTGTCCATGATCTAAAGTGGTGACGCATTTGTGTTTAAACAACGGTTGCTAAAACTGTTGGCCACCGACTGAAATCACTGCTGTTGAATCAGTTTGCTATCTAACTGTTAAATAGCATTCCACTTATTATTCGATAGCTGACTACTGACCATATTCACCTGTTGCTGTGTGCAATTGTGAGTGTGACCACTGAGTTAAAAGCTTTGATGAACATTCAGTGCTAAAAGCTTTTATTTTATTTTACACATTACTGCTGTTATTACTATAAAATCAGTTCATTTGTATGTATGACACAAACACAGAACACTCCAGAGTTTAATATAAAAATACATGAACACTTGTGACAACAGTACACGCACATTTCCAATAATTAAGATAGAAAGACAAAAGAATGTTTTTACATCATTTTACAGTGTAACCTACAATTTTATGAATGCTAAATTTCATATACAGAACAAATGGTGTGAATAGTTATAAAACTGATGCTAAGTGCACAACTTAAATCTGTTATTTTAACATAATAATGGCTAAAATAGATTGCTGCTGCAACAGAGACACAGTGAAACAATTAGAAGAATATTTAAACTAGATGGCACTGTGTACAGTGCCACAACATGCCACATTGAAATTGGCACAGTGTCGTTACCGGTGAGCAGCAGATGCTTGCATGTAAGTGAAATAAAAACACCATAAAAATGATACTAACCATGTCACTTCTAAAATTTAAACAGTTTTCTCTATCCCATACTATTTATTTTACAAATTTCGTGCAAATCCTGTGATTAATTATTGGTTGTAAACGAGCAAATACGGAAAAAAGCTGCTACAGAGGTAATCAAAGAATTCTAAGTCCTTTATATGATAATTATGGAATTATTTATTTGATACCTGAGACATTATAGCATCAGACGGTGATAACACTTTTAATCTGGCCACTTGAGCATAAAATTTCTGTAAGATCTAACTGATCTGTAATCTTAAAAGACTGTGATATTTATGTATAAAACATGTCAGTAACAACAATAAAATGAAAGCACGTCATGGTTTTTAGAGTCATATCTATGCATAAATTGCAATTAGAGAGTACATCTCAACTATGCTACAACTGTTGCCCAAACAATGCCACCAAATTCAGTAAAGTGTCAAAGGCTGTCTGCTAAGCCTTCACTCGAGGTTGCACTGCCACCTACTTTGGCACATTTATTACTACGTGCAGCTGTGTTTATGCAAAACATAAATCCATTGTAGTTTGATCTCATTCGCTAGAGGCCGCCGGCATTGTGCACATTCGCTATGCAGACTGTGTTAACCATTGCTGCTGCTGTTGTTGTTTCATGTCCCGTGACCACTGACCATGAACTTTGTCTTATGATCTTAACCTTCGAACTTGACTGGGTTAGGTAGGGTCAAGGTGAACAACCAGTCAATATATCTAGGTCAAAGGTCATTTTGTTCATAGGTCATTTAGTTCATAAGTCAGGCCTGCTATCAGGGCACACACACACACAGACACACCCGACTGAGTGCTCTAACTGGACCACTGAAATAATCGGTAGTGGCGGCTATTTACGTTAAGCAAAGTGGCACGTAAAAACCACTGGACCAACAGTGAGTAAAAAACGCACACACTGTGGTCGTATGAGTACCAGTAAAATGACCGGTTATAGCCTATACCCCGGCGACACTGACTGAACTCGTGAAAGGTTTACCCTTCACCGATTTCGTGCCTGATAAGCTACGAAGCTCGGGACAACGTGACTCGGTGCCATATTTTTTTGCGACAATTACAGACTAACTACTATTCCTCTCTAACTCGGCCTATCGTGTAGGCGCGGTCTTTTTCTTCGCATTACGACATGCCTAAATGAACCTCCGAGCGAGTCGGAATCAGGCTTTTCCCGCACTAGACTGGGAACTGAGTAGGAGAGATGCCAACTGCAACACACATGCACAATATGCATCAGTGAGAAAATGTCTCTCAAAAAGGAAGCGTTCCTAAGAATTCCGTTACGTTCATTCCCCAGGAGACGAGGTCACGAAGTCGTACAGTGGCGTTGCCAGAATTTGGTGCGATGGCGGAGGGAGAGGGGGCACGAAACTAATTGTCACAAATTGTAAAATGTTTGGACGGACAACTGCACACGGTCGCTGTCAGACTTATGCAGTTTCAAAGTGAACTGAAAAAAAATAAATTGATGTAAATCGAGGAGGGGCACGTGACCCGGTGCCCCATATAGCTGGCAACGCCAATACCTGTGGATGAATTTTTCCAGCTGGGGTCAGCATTCTAAGTTCTTTTCAGTGCTACGACACGGTTGGTTGGTTGAGAGAAAGGGCATTCAGCGTGTAAGAATTTAATATTCTCTTTCAAGGTCGCTTCCAAACCTGTGGTAAGCAAGCAAGCAAGCAAGCAGGAAATCTAATAGCGTTTCTGTATATCAGATATATGCAAAATAAGTTAAGTATAGAAAAATGAATAAAAGCAGTAAGTTATTTAAGAACAGAAAGCAATAGGCTACATACACATGTTTTAAACACTAGAGGACAGCAATCAAATAATGAATGTAAAACTTTTTCAACATTTAGAATAAAGAATAATATAAGATATAAATCAACAAATTTGTGAAAAACTGGCCACAATAGATAAAGGATAGTTACTTAAATTTATTTTTTTTTATTTTCTGATAATTTGTAGACCGCGTTAATGATAACTGATTGCTGAGGCCTATGGGGTTCATGCATGAAACCATGTCCTCTGTCCCGAAGTGCGTTGTTTACTTGTTAAGAGGCCTGCAGGGTCATAAAATGTAGAACCAACCATATCTTTTTTTCAACCATTCTTGACCTAATAGAGAGCTTTATTAGGCACTGGTGTAACGGAAGCTGTAGGCCACTGAATAGATGCAATTTCAGCTGAAAAAGATGGATTGATGATAGTAGTTACTAGTAACAATATTGCCAGATAACTCCAAACTCAAAAAAAAACATTTTAGTACCTAGTATAGAAAAGCATCTGAAGAAGAACTGAATTTTATACAATAGTGGTTCAATTTGAAATTTGTAAAGTCTATCTAAATACAAAATGACATTATAAAGTGGAACAGGATTGATATCCTATCTGTCTCCTTCCAGAGAGGAAGGTATCTTTGCTGACTTATACAAAAACTTCTTGTGCATAAAGCAGTTCAGCTGATATTAAAACTATTTACTGATGATCAAGTTACCATATGTTCAGGTTGATTCCATTTATCAACAATTCTCTTAATAAAACTATATTTACTGAACCTATGACTACATTTTATACAAATTAACTACAACTGGGCAGGAGGTAGGAGAATGCATTTATGGTTAGTGACCTACAGTGTACTTCTATCAGCCAAGATAGCTGCCCAGAGTTTCTTAAAACTTAAAACTTGGCTGTGTCTCACATAGACGTGACAGGCACTGTTTACGATTCTCACAAATTAGTTAATTTTTAAGCCAACTCAGAAAAAGAAGGCTGGTTAAACAAAAATTGAGAGCAACAGTACTCGTAGTAGCAGTACACTGCAGTTCAGCCAAACTATTCATCTGATGCAGGCCATTAACATTAAAAAATTCACAAATCGAGCAGTGTGACGTTGCACAGTCTTGGTTATATAGATCTTGTTGCTTGCAAATCTATCGAACAATAGAACATCTTGAATAGATAGAACGTCTTGAATAAACAGCAATATAAAATGCTTGTAAAATGTGAAGCAGCTGTAAAGCAAATCGATGTTCGATCGGAGACGTCAGTAAAAATGTGAAGCATTCGCTTACGAGAATGAATGTAGACGCCACAGTTTTACACTGTGGTATACGCAAAGCTGACCCTGCAAGCACTGAACCAATAAAACGTGATAAAAAAAAATAGTTTATTGCATGTACATTCAAATGCTCTCTGACCGAATCCAGTTGTTTCGGAGACATGTAAATGTAACTGTGGCAAGCGATAAGTTTATAAGTTTCGAATCAACTTTAGATAGAAAAATATAGCCCTTCCGGCAAGTTTGCCGAGCGGGCTAAAAAAAGTCAAAGGAGAGAATTTTGTACAGCGAAGCTTTCTAGCTAAAGCATGCAGTGAAACTGCTGCCTTTGCACGTTCTGAGATTATGATGCATGACAAAACATTACTCGTGTAAACTCAAGTACTCACCAGAGCCGGATTTAGAAGCGTTCACATTGTGCTCGGCCAATTTTGGGGCCACCACAAAATTTTGCAGAATTCATACAGTGTCATCACTGAACAGCAGAAAATGAGAAAGAATTAAGTGCCGGGATCCAGGCTCCATATTTGTATCAAACAGCACCCCTCTCGCCAGCATTTGTAGGCTAAATCCGGCGCTGAGAGTCAGGATGATAGGCTGAAATGATTTATGCACAAGTAGTCTTGGTTAACTTACATTTTGGTCAATCAGACGTAACAGGTCACGTGGGTCACGTACGTCTTTACAGTTTGGCGGGTCATACTTGTTCATAAGCTTGTGACCAATTGTCTGCTCGGATCGAGTATATAATGCATAAAAGGCGGACGGATGAATCGAGAAATTTTGGTACGTGGCCATTTCGTACACAGCATGTACTCATTCACACGTACACATACGCTCGGCGACGGTGAATTAGGACAGTGCCTCAGTGCCTGGCATTGACGTAGAGTTCGTTGTCGTCGACGTCGACGTCGGCGTCGGCCGCGGCGGCGCCGTGGTTGGCGACTCCAGCTGGGCCGGTGCGAGCTTCCGAGTAGGGCGACTCGTCCTTGTTGTAATCTGGTGGGTAGAAGCTGTCCGGCCTCTGCGTCTTTCGAGTCTTCTGCACCTTCGACAGGCCGCGCGTCGTGCGCTTGCGGAACCCGAAGTTCGTCTGAAACGCAGACGAGCATAATGACCGCTGCAGTGTAGCGCGCGTAGGCCGAATTCCACCACGACACCGACTTCCTCGCGAGGATACTCGCCGACACGTCCGACACGCGCGATTTCCTGGAGTTATTCCTGTGGCAAGCTGAACGGGGAAACGCCGACATCCTTGCGACGATCCTCGTGAGAATATCGGCGAGGATCTCGGTGTCGGTGTCGTGGAATGCGGCCTTATACGTGTACGTCTGTATGCCGCGAAATTCTGGCCGAAAAATTAAACGCATCGTCACTTCACGCAGAGAAATGGATGCAGGTCTAGAAAAAACTCCGTAGGCTATCCGAGAAACTGCAGAGACTGCACGTACAGTTTAAATGGACAGAAATGACTGACCATCTGATGTCCCTC
>Ga0209782_1000634_pt1 | contig 16060 bp, 15 predicted proteins | sample WorMetmaBAHAMAS1_FD_187390 | JGI IMG/M metagenome (GOLD analysis project Ga0209782, IMG submission 187390) | Marine gutless worms symbiont microbial communities from Max Planck institute for Marine Microbiology, Germany - Inanidrilus... | ecosystem: Host-associated > Annelida > Digestive system...
AAGCTCCGTAGGTATTTCTTGCCAAAAATTATTAAAATTGGTTTATGAATGTGCAAGATATAGCAAGCAAAATCAGTGTTATTTTCGGTATACAGCATCACTGAAAAGACCAAATTTCTGGGTTCATGTTTCCCAAGGTAGTGCAGAGACACTAGCAAGGGGAGGTGGAATAACAAATCACTGTTTAATAGCGTACTCACTCAGCAACATCTGTGCAAAAAATGACCAAAATCGGTTTATGTGCGTTGAAGTTATAGTGTGCTACATCATTGTCGTTTTTTTTGAGACACAGTGTAGTATTATTCAAATTTGTTTTCAAACGCTAGTGCAAAGAATGTAGGTGGTATCAGACCGCAATTCATTACTTTCTCGTTTCTCCCAAATTAGACCGTGATGTGGTTCTAAATGATATTTCCAGTCGTGATCTGGAAGTGCAGAGTGCAGTTGATCGATTAGGCGTTCTTGGTACTACTATAGAACTGTGGGAGAATGTGTTCAAGATCGTGTAAATGAGCCTGAGCGGAGTTAAGAGCTGCCATCTGTGCAGCTAATGATGTAGAGCAAAATAGCCGACGTAATAACATACGGGTCAGAGACTCAGAGGCCTTACACTGGAAGAAGTTGAAGACTGTCGAAGAACTGTTGTTAACATCTCAACGAGAAGTTGAATGCCGATATTTTTGCTGAAGACATTGAAGCAGCTCATACATTACCTAGAGCAGATCTCATTGATACTACTGATCCATCTACCACTCGTTTTGTCTGTCCTCGGTCTGTTTATACCTAATACTAAACATTTCCTATCGTGTTGCATGGCCTAATGGAACACAAAGCTTGCTTTTTCTTGTCCAGGTTTTGCTGCATTCAGCTTATCATCCGAAAACAATACTAGTACAGCCAAGCTTACTGGCGGCCGTCTTTCTCTCTCTGATAAGCAGGCAAATGACGAATGGCGCAATAAAGAAGCAAACCGGCTGATGTAACGCAATCGTGCGTAGATCACATCATTGCGCATGCGGACGGACGCCGCTCAATACAGACGACCACCCACGCAGTCGCTGTTGTCGATCATAGTCTCCTGTCTTCAGCCAGCTCCGTCTCCCATTATAGCATCGTCCTCCCACCACCCCGCCCAAAAAGTCTCGCTCGGTCGCCGGCTGGGGAATGGGTCGTTTCTTTCCCGGCGACTTGCGAAAACACATTATTCTGGGCAACGCCGACGGCGGCGGCCATAGTCAACAAGTTGCCCCTGGCAACGAGACGTCTTCCTCACCGGACCTCTGTACTGTGCGACGGTATGGTAACTGGTGGACAGAGATGGGACGTTGCGGTAAATTCCTTATTATATGGAAAATAAGAGCACAAAACCATTCGAAATATTTAAGCACGGACTTCACTACAACTCAGTCTCGTGCTCAGCTGCGGTCTGTTTTTACATGAATATGAATGAATGAATGAATGAATTTCTCGACACTGTGTTCGTTGCATGTTAGAATAGACTAGAAATGCATGGCAAAGTCCAGCGTATAGCCAACTCGTCGCCGTAGTGTCACCCCCTAGCAAATACTTGTGAAAAACACTTACTTACTGATCACCTGAGTGGCTAACAGCCCCACCCTATCGCGAGCATAGGTGAACTAGCCGTGGTAACAATTATCGACTCCGGCCGTACAACTTCTTTCACCTATAACTCTGGGATCACTAATCAGAATCTTACCAATGATGTGCAGAAATGATTGCCGATTAATCTGCTAAAATCAAAAATCAAAATTGTGATATTCGAATGCGTTTCAGAACGCCACTATGCCAAATGAACGAAAATCGTGAAATTTCGGTCGAGTCGCAGCACAATTTTCATTTTCTACCCCACTTTAACTCAAAAACTACTGGACCGAATTTCACGAAATTTTCACACAATATAGAGGCACCATTTAGCGATATCCATTCCATTTAGGAAAGACAGAGCGAGAAGTGCAGGGGGTAGGTAATTTTGCCACAAAATTGGTTGCCATGGCAACGCTCCTTGAGATATTGAAAAAACTTCAGATCTATCATCCACACCCAAAACGCTTTCATATGGTGTAAAAATTGCAAAAATCGCACATGGTTTGTGTTTTGCTTGTGGTGTCAAACAAGAAAGTAGCCGATTGATGTGAACCATTTGTCGCGTTTTCTTTTTAACGTGCCGAATTTTCACAAAGAGGGGACTCTGAAATTCTTCAATTTTCCAGAGTCCCGTCCATAATATGTGAGGTTTCTTGAAACGTTGCCGAATGGGTGGCTGAGGCCAAAAGAGCCAAACCATTTGACCTTCTCGTATTTGGTTTGACGTGATATTTCATCATAGTATTTTCTCTAAACTCTTGCCGCTCGTTTCGTAACTCATTGAACCCTATCATGTGCATTTCTCAAAGCGTCTCGCAGGTCTACCACAAATGGGACTGAAGATGTGACAGGTTCGTCCGGGGGTTTGGCAACCAGGGACGTTGGTAGCATCACCTCCCTTCCAAGCATTGCCAGGTTGGGAGTTATCCCTGTTACTTTATGGACCGTCATCCGGTAAACGGACATAACGGTTGGCAACCTCTTGGGCCAACAAGCAGGATTTTCATCCGCAGTACACCTCAACATTTGTAGCAGAGTGCGATTCATACGCTCAGTTTGACCGTCACATTATGGGTGAAAAGGAGTGGTACGCATTTTAGAAATGCCGCTAAGTTCACAAAGTTCACAAAAGAGTTTGCTTTCAAAGTTCTTTCCTTGATCGGAATGTAACTGACAAGGCAAACCAAAAATTGAAAAGAATCCATCGTACATTGCTCGCATACAAGTAGCTGCTTCAGCATCTGGAAGTGGGAATGCAGAAGCCCATTTCGTAAAGTAGTCGGTCAAGACAAGAATATATTTCATTCCGCCAGGAGTAGTTGGTAAGCCTGAAAGAATGTCAACTGCGACTATGTCTAGAGGAGCTCTAGTTAGAACCTTTTGCAACCAACCTTGGTGCTTAGTGGGTGGGCCACGGTTTTGAGTGCAGATCTCACATTGGTGATACCAAAGTGGGATATCAGTGGTCATGCCGGGCCAGTAGTAGAGTCGTTTAAAAAAGTTGAAGTAAGGTTCTTTCGGGACCTAAGTGTGCTGCTATCGGTCCTACATGTGTCACTTTGAAAAGACGTTTCCTTAGAGATTTTGGTACCACAAGCTGGATGTGTGAATCCTCAGAAAGTTTTCGAACAAGAATACCTTCAAGTAAGTGGACTGGAGGGACTTGAGCCCAAAGTTTACGCGTGTCTTGAGATTTTGACTTAAGATATTCATTGGTTGGGCATCGTCCTAAGCGCATCCATGCCACGACTGGACCTAAGTTGGGATCTTCTGCCTGAAGTTCTTGTATTTCTTAGTCGTTAATTTCAGGAAGAACGGTGACGTCACGAACGCCTAAGGGTTCTGTGAGCTCGTCAGCCCTCTCAAGTTCGTGAGTTCCTTGCCAAAACATTGCTTACAAAACGGTCTTGACTTTCCATTGACATTACCGTGTGAGAGACCTGGGCAGTGTTCGATTTGGAGATCGAATTCGGTTAAGATCTCGATCCATCGTGCCAAAATTCCTTCGGGTGTCTTGAAAGTACGAAGCCATTTCAAGCTGTAATGATCCGTACGCAAAATGACTTGTTCCATACAAGTAATGTCTGAAGTGTTGTACCGCACAAATTACAGCAAAAAGTTCACATCTGGTGGTACAGTACTTTCGTTGAGTTTCCGACATGACTCTAGAGAAAAACGTGTTGGGCCGCGCCACACCGTCAATCTTTTGGCTGAGAACAGCTCCTACGGTGACTTCGGAAAGGTCTGTATCAAGAATGGTACGTTAGGTATTGGAAACGCCAACGAGGTAGCTTCCATTAAAGCATGTTTCAAGGCTTCGAACGCAGCCTGTGCCTCAGGTGTCCATTCAAATCGAGTTTGTTTGCTAAGAAGACGTGTTAGTGGTTCAGCAATCGTTGCAAAGCCTTTGACGAACTTTCGGTAGTATGATGCTAATCCGACAAAAGAACGGACATCTTTAACACATTGTGGGGCAGGGAAGTCTCGAAGAGCTTCTACTTTGTCTTGCATGGTATGAATACCTGCAGTGCTGACTAAGTGTCCCAAGTACTCAATCTGCGTCTTGAACAAGACGCATTTGGACGGTTTTACTTTTAGACTGACTGAACGGAGATGATCGTCTAAGACCGTTTGCATACGATCAAGCAGTTCTTGTGGAGTTCAACCATATATGATGATATCGTCCAAGTAGCAAAGACATATCTCCCACAGGAGATCATGCAAGACAATCGACATTAAATAGCAGAAAGAGTCTGGGGCACCAGAAAGACCAAAGGGCATCCTAGTAAATTGGAAAAGCCCTCGTCTCGTGCAAAAGGCTGACCTTTCTTTAGTCCTTTCTGTCAAGCCAAGTTGCCAGTATCCACTTAGTAGATCTAACGTCGCAAAGTATTTGGCTCCGTGTAGGTTATCAAGAGCGTCTTGAATATCTGGTATAGGGTACGTTTCTTTTTTGCGAGACAGAGTTGACTCTCCGGTAGTCGATACAGAATCTGAATGTTCCGTCCTTTTTCCATACGAGACAAACTGGGAAGTCCCACTAGAATTAGATGGTTCGATAACCCCAGTTTCAAACATGTCATTAAGAATTTCATCTCGAGCAGCTAAAGGTGGATTCCTCGGAGCCTGTCGAATTGGTGGCGCATCTCCGGTGTCAATATCATGTTTGAGTATCGTACAGTAGCCTAAGTCTGACGAAGACAAAGCAAAGGTCGTAAAGTAATTGTTTCAGTCCATCCACAGATTCGACAGCGAAATCAGCTTGTTCGAAAGTCTTCATGAAAAGTGCATGTACATGCTCAGGAAGACCTGACTCCTCGTTTATCGCCATGTCTGTTTCAGAACTAAGTCCGCCAGGATCAAATTTGGTTTTCAGTTGAGTGATGTCATCGTCGACATCGGAAGATTCAAATAAAGACTTGACGACTTGAATGGAAGAGGTTTGGTCTACAACAGGAGTAAAGGCAGTATCGTCGGAAGATTCAACCAAAGTTTGTGTGCCAATGTTCAGACATTTGTCAGAACATTCAAGAATCTCTGTATCAAAAGACTGTAACGGAATGAAGCTTGGTGCTCTAGGATCTAGAGGACTCTCATACAAACGAGGCTGTTCTGAAGAAAGACTGGTATCTACACTATGATTTCCAGAAAAGTTTGCATTCTGATCAACATTGTAACTTAACGTATCAGTAAAATCGCACAAGTAGTCAGGAGAAAAATGAATCGCGGATGACTTGGAGACCTGCATTCCAACTTCGATGGCGGGTAACGACGGGGACTCAAGTAAATGTAAAGTACTCGTATCAGACTCTTCAGACTCAAATAAGCGAACATATCTTATCAGAATCAAGGGGAGAACAAGCCATCAACAGTGGATTGGGTACCTCATCGTTGATCATGACTTTTGACGTGTCTTCCAACGTATCTTCAGATTCAGAAGGTGGTAAACAAACAGGTGAAACAGCCTCTAAGAAAGAATCTGCATTGATCTGTATCGTAGGTTTGGCACACATATTGGCCTAATCTTGGTTTATATGACAACGTAAGGTGTGTTTCGACCAAACACATCTTAACTCAGCGTCAATCGTAAGAGCAGCGCGTGTAATCTAGTTGAATCCCATAAGGAACGTGGAATTGCCGTCGTAAAAGTAGAAGAGATGTTTGACTACAAGGTGACAGATTTCAACCGTGAGCTCGATTGGGCCTTTTACTGTAACAAGACCTCTGCCGAGGTTACGAACCTCGCAACTGCTTTTAGACAAGTCTTTACCAGGAAAAAGGATTTTGAACAAATTTCGTGTTGAGAATTAACACTTCGGCACCTGTGTCGAGGATTATTGGTACATGTACACCTTCAATTAAAACTGGTATCTTTGGTGACCTGATAAAGTGTGGACTCGCCCCATAATGGTAACAGTTGGGAATTGTGGACTCCTCGAGTGTACACTCATGATTTTCGAGAAAATTAACCACAAGAGTCTTCCTATTAACAGTGACCAGGTCCGTTTGGGTGGCCATCTCAGAAGAGGTGGGCCCTAGTTGGACTGAGGGCTGGAACCATTGTCGCCTTGCGGGGGCCGATCGCCCTGCCTCGGGCTCCGCTGCCAGTTTGACTGATTTTCGGCAGGTGTGGGTCCTCGTTGCGGTTGGTCTTGTGCAAAAAGTTCGTAGTAGTGGTGGTGCTGGTGTGGGTGGATCGCTATGGAAAGTGGCCCAACAGTCATAACGTCCACATATGAAACATCCACGATAATTTGGTCCTGGATGGAACTGACGTCGAAGTTCCTCCAAAGTATACGTGGGCAGAACTGAATGAAAGTCAACTGGTGGCCTTGCTTGACCTGGGTCTCCATGGTGGAGGGCCGCTTGACAATTTCGTTCTCCACATACAAAAGAACCTCGCTAGGGCGAGGTCCTGGGGCCGGAAATCAGCCACTCCTTGAGGTAGTCGGTTACCTTGTCTGGGTCCATCGTTCCAGTGGGGTGCCTGTGCTCCTTGTCTCTGGTCACGAAGTGGCTCCTTTATTGACTATCGACAGAATTGGACCACCAACTGCTTTGTGGTCCAAAATCCTGATTGTCATCTCAAGCCTGCTGGGGTGGACAATTACCTTGACCTGATTGATTCGGTGTCCCCTTTTTTCATTGCTAGGACGTCGGTCAGATCCCTGCATGGAATTTGAGTATTCACTTGTCCCAGAACTTGGTGGCTTAGACCCTTTCTTTTTTGAATTCCCATTGCCGGGGCCTTAGCCTCTCCCGTCTTTACGTCAGGTTTCTGATTTTGATTCTGATTTTGAAGGACTTTCTGAAGCCCATCTAGAATTGGTTGAATTTGGTTGGGTTCTGGCTCACCGGTAGCGAATTGTACATTTGGTTTCTTTAAAATTTTTGCTTGTGCCTGTGCATCCATGTATTGACTCGCTTTTTCACGGTTGTTTTGAAATCGTCATTTCTCGCGTGCAAGCGCAGAAATTGTTGCAATGCCGGATCAAAACAACCGTCAACGAAACGGCGTTATAACATAGAATCAATTTCTTTCGCTTTGATATCAGAAGTTGGCCACACTTCGTGAAAAATTGACCTAAGCCCCTGTTCAAACACGGCAATTGTTTCAGATTCAAGTTGACAGGCAGTGTCAAACCTATGCTTTGCCCTTTCTGGCTCATCAATATGCCCAAATCTTCTGGGCAGGTTATCCCAAATCGCATCGTATTCAGAGTCTTTTTCAGCGGTATACCCTCGGACAGTTTCAGCAGCCGCACTTTCTAACGTGACTAGGATATTTTTCGCCTTTTTAACCTTAGTTGTCCAGCCATTGCATAATGCAAGCCTAGTAAAATGTTCTTTGTATTGTTTCCATGAGGTGGAACCATTGTAACGTTGGGTGGGTTGCTGTTGCTTAACCACTGCAATAGGTGCACTCACGACGGGTGCACTCACTGGTCGAGATGTCGCGACAGCTGTCATCGAAGGACCACTTGAAGGAGAGGTTGGTGCTTCAGGCAACCTTGTGTGGCAGGTGTGCTAGTTTGTTGTTCAGGTTAGGATTTGGCTTGAGTTCCAGTATTTACTTGTGTTTGCTTTGTGGTATCCGAGACCTCAATAGTTGGCACAGAGTAAGGGACGTTGCCATGGCAACCAAATAATGTTGCGAAAATGTTATCAACGCCGACAATCCGTTGTTGAACGCCGAAGCAGCCAGTAAAGGTCGTTTCTGGCGATGTCTGCAAACATCTCCCAAATTAACTGCTTGCCATAGCAACGTCCTTTGGCGACCGCCAAACGAACATCAGGATAATCATCCCCGCCAATATGCCTGTCAAACCTGTAAAGTAGGTCAAGGTAAGACAAGAATATTCTGATATTTGGTGTGATATGCTGATTTTTGATGTATCGCTGCAAATGGTGTTATTGTTAACAGTGCAAACTCTGGGATTTCTGGACCGAATGTTCCCAAGTTTGTACATAATGTAGATAAATTCATTCTATTTAATCTTTTGAAATCAGATTTGCAATATTGCAATCTGTTTCGGAATGGCAGCACGACAAAGGAGATTGCTCCGGGAAAAACGCCGATTTTTCGTCTTTAATTGGTCGACACGGCCATATGTTATTATTTAAGCATCAACAACAAAGGGCATAAACAGCCACTTACATGCCGGTAAAAACCATACAATTCATATACACAATGCATAATAAAATACATACAATAGGTAGCAGTACACTAAAATATAAAATTATGACATTTCTTGAGAAATCGAAAAAAGCTAAATGAGCCGAACAAGCTCTTACAACATACTACCAATCCTGAAATTTTGGTGAAGATCGGTCCATTAGATTCTCAGCTAATGGGTTTAGAATGTTGATTATTAAAAAAATAAAAATAAAGAAAAACATTGGCAAAATATATAACCTTTTTGGCAACATTGCCGAGTAGGCTAAAATGTTCGGTGCGATACATACATGGCTTTCTAATATTTTGTTGGACTGGTTATTTGTATCAGTTTTTGCTGGCGTCACGAATGCATTAGAGCTAATGCTTAGTAATGCATCCTTGTTCATCATCCGGTAGCCTACATGTGCACCTTCAACAGATGACCAACGGCTTATCACTTCGAACATTGTACCACACTAACCACAGTATCACTCTGATAGCCGACAGCGGACAGTGGATTGGTTCCATTTTATTTCGTTTTCGATTAACAATTTTTTTTACTTTGGTATATAAACTGGTTAGTTTGTTTCTAGCCGATGAAAGAGAACATGGTGTGTTTTCGAAAACTTCGTCACAAATTAAAAATAACTTGGCATATTGTTCCCAGTTTATATAGGCCTAATCGTAATGTTATATTACTGGATTTCAGTTTCTAAGTACGTCACTCAGACATCTGATGACATCATCTATTGTTACCGCGCGACACTATGCTAGCGCGGTATATGTTGTCGTCGGGTGTCTGTCTCTGTGTGTGTTTGTGTGTCTGTCACACGCTGGTATTGTATCAAAACGGCTAAACAGGATCACGCAAACAATGCCATACGATACCCACAGATGTTGGCGAAAGGGGCGCCAAACTCAGGTGGGGTAGGTTAAAATCAGCCACTTTCTTTACTTTATTTAGCCTGCCCGGGCTATATATTTTACTTCGGTAATTTCTTCTTTTTTAAATTGACACAAACTCTCTCATTATCTACTGGATCGATTTTCACCAAACAAAAGGTATTTGCGTGAATTTTCTCGATCCTGACCTCTTTTTAAAATTCCTTTATGGACGTTGCCATGACAACCGATTTTTGGCAAAATTTGTGAAATGACCTTTATTCAACACGCTGGCATTTCGTAGCAGATTCGAATATCGCAATTATGATTTAGAGGTAATAAAGGGCACAAATTTTTGCTACATTCTATATATTATTGGTGAAGATCAGTCCACTAACACCAAAGATCACGCAGGGAGTTTCTGTATACCTTTTGGGACGAGATAGCAAAAATCAAATCGACATATCATACCAAATATCTCAGCAAGTACTGGACCGAACTTCACCAACTTTTCAGCATTTGTAGGCTCATGTATGCAGATTATACAACTGACCCATTTGAAATTTTTTAGGCCCCGTCCATATCTTAGGAATGGCTGTCAAATATTACACACAGGGAGACTATATACAAGTCCTGCCAAAGGGACGATAGTCACCCGAAAAAGGGCGTGGGTGGGCTCTCGTAATCCATTCTGCATGCACAACTGTGACCACTCCAACTCAAGGGACAGTTTGTTATTTAAATGGTACATGGTTGCACGCCGAACCAGTGTACAAAATTTGACAACTCTAGCTTCAGCCATTCCTGAGATATGAATGGGGCCCCAAAATTTAAAATCAGTCTCGTGATGTAACCACGTTTATTTCAGGGATGGCTTGTCATCCATCGGCTTGGAATTTATACAGTCAGCCTGTGTACCAAATTTGAAGTCTCTATGTTCACCCACTACGAAATATGAAAAGCAATGCGACATGAAGAAATCTGGGTGCTTTTGCTTTTGGGGTGGAGGGTTAGGGGTCACCCAAAATCATGGGCAACATAACCATTCGATAGAGCATATATGACTAGCATATATGACTAAGTTCCTATTTAACTTTATTATAAACTTGTATTTATGAAATGTTACAAGAGCCTTATGACTTATTGTAAACAATAGTGTTAAATTTACACAACGTCAGGTATCTGTTGTTGGAATTAATGAATGAATTAATGAACTCATTTACTGCCCCATAATACATGGCATAATCACACCAACACATTTTAAAATAGGCAAAAGGTAGTCTTACGAACCAAAGAAAAACATAATAAGAATGCCACAAGATCAGTTTACAATATTTGCAACAATAAAATATGTCTATTTTTATATTTTTGTTGTATGTTTCTTATAGAGAGCAACATGAGAAAAAGATGACTATGTGGTGCTATTGCTTCACAAAAGTGACTACCAATTCTTCAGATTTACAAGGTTGACCAAGACATTTTATTCATTGCTCCATTTGCTTAAGAATTCACATGTTTTTGACAAACAGCTGCAGTCTACGGCATACATCAGCAGAGACAGCACTAGCAGCCACGTTGTGGTATAACATGGGCGATTAACGTTGGTCTGGAAGTGTTTAATGCATGGTAGCCTACCCGTTTTGAGGACCTTTCAAAAGGGTACCATGCATTATAACTTCACATGTTCACAGGTTCGATCGGCCGATGGACTAGGCCTACATTAATTTTTAATCCGGTGAACACTTTTCTGACAATTGACGCAATGCCTCGCCCACATATTTGCATAATATTTCAGCATTAACATATTGTTTTAGAGTATTTTGACAGAGGTGCTGCAAACTTTTGCAAAATTTTGCAAACTTTTGCAAGTTTGCAAAAGTTTTTAGACCATTTATTTTATTTCGCTACATGTGAGAGCAGTCTTAGTGCCGAACTGTTTTGGGTTTGAACAGTCCGGACACTTCGGCACTAATGCCGAAGAGTCTTGGTACTGAAGTGGCCTGGGTCCGAAATGTCCGTAAAGCAGATGAACCAGTTCGATCTGTGCAGCCGTTTTGACACAATACCGGCGCGTGACAAACAATTAGACGGACGGACATACAGACGGATCAATATTCGTGCTAGCATAGCGTCGCGCGGATAAAAATCGTGTAAGTTTACGATTCCGTTTTATTGTTAGAATGTTATGCAGATTAGATTCATTAACTTATTTTTGCACAGGACTAATCACCCTACTGTTCGAAAAAGAATTACACATAGGCCTATGCCTAAAAACACATTCGTGTGGAGTGGCGGCCTCTGGCGAATTCAATACATAGCGTTAGCGCCGGGGATCATATCTTGTTTCACGAAGCAACGCCGAGAATGCATTGCAATACGGGTAGCATGTCTCTGTAAACGATACATAGCATCAACAAATTTATGCAAAAACCGGAATATTAAAGATCTGGTGCTCTAAAATTCGATAACATCAGTGGCAGACTAACCTTCCAACGGGTTCTATAGGCACAATTCATCTTTAATGTCCGTGCAAGACGCCGAAGACATCGAGGGGGAAGGCAATATAGGGGGGTGTCGTAAGTTTCCCCAGCGGGTTTTGCAGCCGAGCCCCGGCGGAAATTGAATTTGGTAAAATCTGAATAACAAAGAAGCAACCTGGTGTAACGCATATCACTGTGCTTTCTTTCATCACAGTAGAGCACAGCAGTGCTTACACAGTGGTAAGATCGACCAGCCAATCTTATGTAGATAGCAACATTTTGAAGGTCATAACTCCAAGACCCCTGAACCGATTGACAAAATATTTGGCGTGGATGATTATGTCGGTGATAACTCCCCGCATGCCACAACTCAAAACGATCGCCCCATTGGGAGCGTGGAGGCATATGCATGAAGTATCACCCTCGCGTGATTTAGTTTTCCTATCCTTTTTTGTATAGCAAAATCCCAAATTTTCCTTGCGTCCCGAGACTGAACTATAGAACCAATTTTTACGCTGTTTGCTTCATATGACGTCAATTCCGGGTTATTGCATTCCTAGAGGGATAACAATGCAGAAACTTTCCATTTTCCCCTATTTTTACCCCCAAAACAGCCAAAAAGGGGCGAGAATAGGCGTTTCAGGCCAAGTGCACAAAATATGCATTGTATTATCAAGACGACTAATGCGATTCCAATCAAATTTTGCACAGTGATAGGCCTAAAATCCACCAAATTCTCTTTGTGGTTCGTCCAAAAATTTGCCCCACAAATCCAAAATGGTGGACGACCGCCATGTTGAAAAAAGTATAAATTGCCTCAACAATGGTTCTACCAATTTCTACGAAATTTTGCATGCTGACATATATGGGCCCTCCTAATCCTAAACGCTATTAAAAAATCAGTTTTTAATTCAAAATGGCGAAGGGCCGCCATTTAAAAAACGTTAAATGTGATATCTCCGCAACCATTTGACCAATTTTGATGAAATCTGGCACGGCGATGCATATTAGCCCTCCCAAACTGATGGTGGACCAAAAGTTTCAAAATTTCAAAACCAAATATGTTGGACGGCATCTTGAAAATCTAAAAATTGCAATATTCCCACAAAATAATCGCTCAATCATAATCACAAAACACATGCACTGGCTTTCACATTTGAGCCTAGTGATTGACAGATTTAGGCCTAAGTGTTACAGTGCATACGTTTTGTGATTATAATTGAGCGATTATTTTGATTTTTGTTGTTTTAGTGCTATGACTTAGCAGTCGGTCTTAACTGGGTTGTAAACTGGGAAGTTTGTGCCATAAATATTTGCTGTTTTATTGCTAAAATTTTATTTGATATATCAATTTTCACGTAAGGTCTGGAGGCCAAATCTACACCACAATGCAAAATTTTGTCAAAATCGGACATACAAGATATCACGTTTTTTTTATTTTTAAGATGGCCGCGGTCCGCAATCTTTGATTGTAAGATCGACTGCTGAGTCACAGCTCTAAAACAGCAAAATCAAATAATCGCTCAATTATAATCACAAAACACATGCACTGGGTTTTACATTTGAGCCTAGTGATTGACATATTTAGGCCTAAGTGTTACAGTGCATGTGTTTTGTGATTGTGACTCAGCAGACGATCTTACACTTGGTTGTAAACTGAGAAGTTTTTACCATAAATAGTTTTATAATGGTTGCACAGCAGTGTTGATAATTATGAGTGAAAGAAAACCAATAACGGACATACAATAAGACCCCAGATGACATGCATGTTTTCCCGTTATGCGCAGCTTAATTTATACTGTACAATTTGTTGAACTGTAAGCTTAGCAACAGCCAACTGGTTAATGTTTTATGTGAGCGTCAATGTTAGAAGCATTCCTATTTATGAGTAGCAAACTTGCCGACCGGGCTATTATATTTTACCTTCCGCAATTTCTTTCTTTTTTTTAAATTAAGCAAAGCTATCTCAGGATCTGCTGGAATTTATTTGTGTGAATGATGTTAATCTGGACCAGTTTTTTTCCGATTCCTCAAGGGACGTTGCCATGGCAACCAATTTTGGGTAAAATTGGCGAAATCATTTTCATTCAGCACCATGGCATTTTAAAACGGATTGGAATATCGCAATATGGATAAGCAGCTTTATAGCGTGCATGATCTATTTACATCGTGTACAAATAGCGTGAACTTTGGTCTAGTAACGCCAGAGATTGAGGTATGAGAAATTTGTACTTTTGAAACGATACAGCAAAAAGCGGCCTATCTCACCGAATATCTCAACAACTACTAAACCAATCTACACCAACATTTCAGCTTTGGTAGATGTGTGTATGGAGATTATAAAACTGACATAAGTTTTGTTCTAGTCCAAGGGAATTTGCTATGGTAACCAATTAATTTTGGAAGATTTTTGCAAACGTCAAAATTGACTGTCTTCACTCTTTGCTCTCATGTTCTGAAACGAAATGCACCATCACCTTGCAGATGTGTGCATTAATAGCTCCAATTATTGCTCTACAGGGTGCACCAATAAAAAATCCCTTAAGAAAAATTAATTATCTAAGTTACTGTAACAGATTTTTTCACCAAATTTACAGCTTTTACAGAGGACGTTTCAGGCCACATACGCAACAAATTTCGTTACAGTATTTATTGTGATTTAAAAATTAACGCCATTTGAACTTAAAAGTGCATTTTTCTAAGTGAACCAGTAATGAAATTGTGATTCTGGTGTAAAAAAATAATAGCAAGTGTGTCATATGGAGATGCCAGTGGATTATCATGTGTGGGGTGCTATGCTGGAACACTATCGAATACACATGCCAAAGGTTACCAACATCATGCTGAGCTGAATGACCGTTTTGTCGACCATACGGAATGATTTGCTTCACGAGTTTATTAATAAAGCAATTTTTATCATTTTTTTGCAATAGATTTCGATCGTGGGTTGCTGCAACTGGTGGGCAGTAACATTGTGAACACTCTGCTTAAATTCTGAGTGAGTTATAGGCACCTGATATTCATCCTTAAAACATTTGAGCTGTTGATGAAAAGCTCTGCAAAATTTGATTCGTTATTCGTGAATATTCAATGTGCAATTGTATGTTCACTTGAAAAGTGAACTTTAAAGTTTAAACTGCTGTATCTGTTGAACCATATAAGATATTTCAATAAAATTTGCAGGATATGTTGAGTGAATATTCACGTACAAAGTCTGAAAGTTTGGCTCAAATCAGTACTGCCATGGCTGAAATACAGAATTTTTTCTAGGGGATTGTTTTTTATTGGCGCACCCTGTATATCGTGCAAAAAGATGGTAAAAATCCGTTTAGTAGTTTTTGAGTTAAAATGGGTAGAAAATAAAAAATTGTGCCGTAACTCGGCCGAATTTGTCGATTTTCGTTCATTTGGCATACTGGCGTTCTGAAATGGATTGGAATATTGCAATTTTGATTTCAGTGCATTAATTAGCAATATGTACATCTTCTGAAAATTTGACGAGATTCGGATTAGTGACCCCTGGGTTTTAGGCAAAAGAAGTTGTACGGCCGGAGTCGATAATTGTTACCACACTTAGTTCACCTATGTTCACTATGGGTTGGGACTGTTAGGCACTCAGGTGATCAGTAAGTAAGTGTTTTTTTCACAAGTATTCTCTAGTTGGCGACACTACGGCGCCGAGCAGGTTATACGCAAGGCTTTGCCATGCATTTCTAGTTTACGGTATGTAACGCCTTGTCGGTCTTGTTCACTAGTTGTCAATTTGTCATGCTCTTGTCTATCTTTTATAAACAATTAAATGATGATGATGATATTTTTAAATTTTTAAAGAAATCGCTAAATTATAATCACGAAACACAGGCGATATCACATCTGACAATCTCCAGATCACAGTGTAGCACAGCAGTGCATACACTGTTATAATGACCAGCCAATCTTATGGAGATAGTAAAATTTCGGGGGATCAGAACCCGAAAACCACTTAACTGATTGACAAAAAATTTGGCGTGGATGATTACGTCAACGATAGCTCCCCGCGGCCGTGTTATGAAAGCGCAAAAAAACAATATGAAAGCGCAAACTTTTTTTCAATAAATGCGCAAAGTGTAAAATCAATGAAACCGCAACTTATTGTTATAAAAGCGCAACATCGTCAAGTGTATCATCAGCTACTGTCACGTCAGATGACTGTAGTGCAGTGCGAATAATCTTAGACGTACGCTGTGATATATCCGTCGCATCTGCACGCTTGCATGAAACCCGTAGTGCAACAGCTGCAACATTGCTAACTTTATCATAGTGATCATGATCTCCATGCTCAGCGACAACAACATTTCAATACGAGCCTTGCAAGTCTTCACAGTACATCGATAACACACATGTCCGTTTTTCTTGCGGTAATATTCACGAAATTTATTGTCATTATGTACAAAAC
>Ga0209782_1000635_pt1 | contig 16056 bp, 13 predicted proteins | sample WorMetmaBAHAMAS1_FD_187390 | JGI IMG/M metagenome (GOLD analysis project Ga0209782, IMG submission 187390) | Marine gutless worms symbiont microbial communities from Max Planck institute for Marine Microbiology, Germany - Inanidrilus... | ecosystem: Host-associated > Annelida > Digestive system...
CCCATATGGCACGTGAGTTCCCGTAGCGGTGAGGCTTGTTGCGAACTGCTATATCCGGTTACTTTACTTTACTTTACTTTATAAGCAAATTCTCATACACACTTGACTCGGTTTCTGAAGGTGAAATCTTCAAATCCATCGGCAGCAAGAATCTCCCGGTACCAAGCAGCCGAATCGTTGTCGGGGTAGCGTACATCATAGCCGGGCAACGGAAGAACTATATCAGTGATCTGAAACTCACTGACGTTATCTTCTGTCAAAACAATAGGTTCGGCCCGACGTTCCACTGTCGCTGCATCTGTTTCTGGACAAACATACAAAATCACTGCAATACGAGTATAAACACGGAGGTTTATCTTTCAGTGTTTTGACAGGTGGGCAGAGCGAACAATGAAAGACATTTTACCAACGGTTCATCCACAATCCTCGGAAGATTTCTCTAATTAGTAACAATATTTTTTTTTAAAAATCTGCTAAATTATAATACTTCCAGAGCACTTTAGCTGTCAAAATTCTGTACCAGTACGAATATCTATAAATGTGTTACCTGAAATTTTCACTGCAATAATATTTTGTTATTTACCTTTAGTGCCTTAGCACAGTTTATTAGATAACAGGAATAACACATGGCTGTAAGTCTGTAACAAAATCCAAAGGTTAGCTTTTGGGGAAGACCTTGTTTTCAAAAAAAAAGATCGATTAAACAACATATAAACACAGTCTAAGGTCCGGTTTTTCCACAGCAAATTAATCTCCCGTTAATTTAATCCGGCATTAAATCCGGCAGATAATGATCAATTTACTCAGATGTCGTTTTTCCACCGGCAGTTCGTCAATTAAATCGTCCTAAATGGACGACTTAATTGACGAACTGCCGGTGGAAAAACGACATCTGAGTAAACTGATCATTATCTGCCGGATTTAATGCCGGATTAAATTAACGGGAGATTAACTTGCTGTGGAAAAACCGGACCTAAAGCATTCACTATTTATTCACTAACTACAGTGAATATTCCGTGTAGAAATCACACCAGTATCTTCATCGTCGACCACTCCACGGAAAGCGAGATCGCCGGGCCGAGGAACGAGACCAAACTCACGGAGACGGCGTGAAACGACGGAGTTCCACACGTAGCTCTGATACGCATGAACATACATCAGCCGCATGTTCCGCGGTATCTGAACAGTACAGAAAATAACATACATATTAATATGTAAAAGTCAAACCAAATATATTTTGAATCACTCTAAATATGTAACTACCACCATCACTCCAAACTATGTTTTTTCAGCCATTTCCCAAATAACGTGGAAGCCAGTATCTCACTGTCTTCTTACTACACTCAAAACAGAGCACATATCAGTACCACTCACCAAAGAAAGTGAATTAAACTAATTAAACAAAACTATTTGCTTAGTCGACTGCAAGTTATCAAGTTACGCAACTCCATGACTGATCTGGAACATGGCATTCTACAAGTCTGTTACATTTGTTGCCCACACTGGAGATTACCGATGGCTTCAAGACAGTCATATTTTGGCTGCATTTGTTAACAATGGGCCCGATTTTCAAAGGTTCCTAAGATGTTCCTAAGATCTTCCTCAGTCTGTGCTAACTTTATCATAAAACTCTCGCAACTTAAGTACTTAGGAAATCCTAAGATTATCCGAAAATCGTCGTAAACTAATTTTCTAAAATAATCTTAGCACATCGCAAATTTCTCACAACTTTCTCGTAATGTTATCCTAATTAAAAATAGCAGCCAATCACAAGAGGCGACGGACAGTCTTGCTACCAGTCTCAGTTGCTTACTTAATTCACGACGAACGTTCATCATGACGTAATTGTCCACGGTATTTTCAACTATTTTGGCTGTTTTACGTAAATAACAAATAAAACAACGAAACTTTACGCTTATTGTTCATAACTGCAAGTTTTATCGTGACTTTATTGTATCTTTGTGGTGATTTTATTGCAATTTTGTCCCACTGTTTGGTCCTACGACTGCAAGACTGTTATCATAAAGTGATGACGTAATCTCTTCCCAGTTTTATGATACGATTTTTTGAAAATCAGCATGATCACAACTTTCTCCTAGGATGTTCGTAACGTTGGTTATTGTCGTAATTTTATACTACGATCATCTTAGGATCTTTTGAAAATTTGTCCCTAGGCTCTTAATTTCCACATTAATATGTCACTTATTTGACCTCGTAACAGCTCACAGCAACACTGCCCTGGTCATTGTTGTAACAGTGGCTTGACCAACTCAGCGATGACTTTAATCAATCTACAGGAGACCTCCAGAGCATGCTGTCTGCCGTGGACATCATAGTACGATGGCCCTCTCTCCTCTGATAGACAACATCTGAGCTATGGTGTTTGTCTGGAGGTAAGAGGGGAGATTATCAAAACTGTTCTGTGTTGTACTGTATACGACAGTTGTGCACAATCATAAGCACACTTAGATGAGCAGTTGTTACAGTTATCTGGATTGGGTTTTGTCACACTGGGTGCATTTCACTGTGCATAGCCTAGATTTAGTTGTGTTCATCTGTGTGTATTTTGTCTTTTTTTCATACTGCATATATGTTGTGTTATTGTCAGCACAGTGGGGTGGATCTAATGGGATTGAAGCCTGGTCCTTAGGACTCTCTTCCTTCAGTGCTTTGAAACTGTTGGTTGGGTCTTTTGACCTATAAAACCCGTCCCCGATATGACCTATAATGTGTTTGGTGGGACGTTAAACCTTGCTCAATTCAATTCAATTCATAGTACAATGGCTAAGTATAATGACAATGCTGATTTTGCAATATAGAATTCAACCTCAACCACATGCTGGCAAAAGTAGTGCAAAAATGTTAAGTAAAACTAGCCACGTCACTAAAGAAGGCCATTTTCAACTCCAAAACAACTGTCCCCCTTAATTGACTGCAGTAGAGCTGATTGATGCTTTATTTCACAATGTATCGATGCAAAGAAGTGTACATACGGCTGCAAGAGCAGTTGTGACATCATTCTTTTTGCATCGTTTCAAGCCATGCAGCAGCTGGTGCTCAGTGCAGTGAAATCCACGCAGCGCGTCTAGCGTTTTGCCAGCGTCGTGTGTCGACGCCCATACCTTGCGGGCTTCAACCATCTCCGAGCGGTCTGTAAAAACGTGGAAAAATAATTAAAACAGAAAAATGATTAAAACTCGAAACACAGTAGCAATAACAACTTGACAACACAATCATAGATAGCAGATTTCGTTCCCGGTGTCTCTCAGCAAAAACTGGTTGGAACATATGCAGTAGTTGCACTATCAAATTGCCACTGATTAACACACATGACACAGCATAGTGTTCATTATGTGAAAGCATAAAGTCCTTCACAAAAAATAGAACTACATGACATACTGCAACAGTGCTTGACTAGGACTTAGTCAACATGCAACAGTCAACATGCTTAAAAAAATTTGGTGAAGTTTGGCAACGTGGTTTCTGAGATATTAGAGAAAACAGATAGACAGACAAACAGACAGACACTCTTATCACAATATATTGTGCCCCTCCTTGGGCAAATTAATAATAATATGTGCTAAACATGTTAGTATGAACAAGATATCAATTGTTTCGGTAACAGTTTACTGTACAGACTATCAAGCCTTCCTTGGCTCGACTCCACTCGCTAACTCAAACAGCATAGCAGCAAAACAAATTCCACACTGGTTATAATGGGCTGGCTGCCCCATATACACCCAAAAATTGCCCCTTAACATAGGGCGATCACCGCCCCATCTACACTGCACAACCTTCGACCGACCGTCCCAAACGACATCGAGATGCAACAAAACATCCAACCAGTTGTACAACCAGTTGTATCGTGCACATGCAGCTTAAACAACAACCAAAATAACACTAGTTTTGCTAGAAGGAAAATAATAGACTTATATTAAGTTGCAAATGGGATAACTGACCGCCTTCACGTGGTTTCATTATCAGTTCAACAGCTTCGGACCACTGACTTCTCAGCAGAGCACTAAATGACGCACACAGCCCCCGGTTATGAATACTTAGTAACAAGATCGCCCAAAGTAATATGGTAACAGGACACATCGGCACCAATGGTGACAAACCCACTCACAGCTGCCATGCACAATTGTTGAACCATATTTGCCAGGTGACACCAGTGTGCACACCCATCTAATACACGATTCCTTGAACCTACCCTAGTCACTATCCTAGACAGCATCTCAACTGAGTCAGCCATTTTTCCACAATACACGCTCATTACCACAGGACTGACAGAACAACCTGTAAAGATAGGTGACTTATGCTCTACATGCAATGCAGCCGATACTAATAATTAGCGCGAGATGTAATATATACATCTGGCGCTTATGCTACGATGTCAGTGTCCGTCTGTCTGTGACGGAAGTGCATTGTGGTCACGCTGCATGCAGGGAAGAGGGGAGGGGTCATCTCGCGCTATGCTAGCCACTGCTAGGGCCCTCTTGTAACTAACTGTAACAGTGATTGTAGCAACAGCCTGCATCGCCATGGACACTTACCATGGGGGCACATCCTCTTGACCTGACAAAATGGTAAAAGTAAAGTGTGCCACACTCCTACAGAAGAGCAACTGGGTGCTCTCGCATTCTGAGGCCACCTAGCCCACAGGACGATATGTCGGGGAGGTTGTGACATAACTGAATTGCAATAAATAACATTATCATTATCGTCCGTCATGTAGCCGGCGAGGGCCGTCACTTCACTCCACCATGGTGACAACTGCGAAGAGCATACATATATCTCCTTGTGTGTTGTACGGGAGTGTACCGAAGTTGATCTGACCATCTGACGTGAGGACGACCCGGGCGACGACGTCATGAATGATGTGGAAGTCGGTTGAGTGACACGTCGATGTGACATCGAAGACTACAGCCAAAATTGGCAGGGGGTGTAATTTTACTCCAACTGTCCTTCCTTTAGGGATAATTTATCCCCTGCTGGCTTGTAAGTGTTATGTCAAAAATAAGGTTGATTTGGGGTAAATGCTAACATTTTAAGATCTGATAGGCTAGGCATGATTAGCTGACAAATCTGCCTGATTGACAGCCATTCTCAATTACATGCACCCTAACCATGACCCTAATACTAATCCTAAACTGTTATTTTGTCCCCATTTCTGCGCAAACAAATTGCCGTTATTGTAAACTACAACCACAAGTCAATATACAGTAAACAATGCAACATATTAAAGATGTAAGAAACTGCATGTCTATAATGCTAGTGAATTAACCAGATACTAAACAGACCTAGATCTAACTAATGACTTCTGGCGACTAATGTAACTAAGCGATATCAGTGACTGACCGTCCAATGTCGTGAGTAGTAACGCGCGTTGTGCCGAACCGCTGCATACCATAATAGTTGATGAACCCAACATCACGCAGAGACTTCATTGCTACGTCGATCAGCTCATCTGAACCAGTCACGTTTCTGCATACATATGATTTGTGGTACAGTAATATTTCTGCAGCAGAGCAACATAAAGCTCAGCAGATACTGCGATAGCATGATATCGAGCCATTGGATGACACCATAAGTGCAAACTTCACATTTTTCCATGCCCCACTGGTAGAATTATGGGCCCTAATTTACAAAATATAGATTGTCGTAACTTTGTCGTGAGATTAACTTGCGATAGTGATTTAAGATGCGGTAAGACTTCTCTTTAGCTAGTAGCTGATAGTAAGGTTTTTACGATCATCTCAAATTTCACTATGATATTGTAGCAAATTAGACGTATGTCAGTAGACTGTCACATAAATCTTAATATATTTTGTTAATCGGATCACACAATATTATCATTCGGGTCGGCTTCAGCATGCAGGTACCCATGACACCGATCTATCCTGTAATGTGTCGATTTCCACTCTGTATCAACATTACAGATAAACGGACGTCACATTCGTATCACAAGCAACGTTAAGCACGATGTGCAAATATGGCATGTAGTGCTAGAACAGGGTTCCCAGTCTTTTGGAAGAAAAAAATCCAGAATTCCAGGACTTTTCCAGTCCAATTTTCAAATTTACCAGGTGCTTTCTGTCATAGTTCGCAGCAGAAATATATAAAATAATAGACATTCATCAGTGACGTTCACCAATCATTCCTTTGTGACACGAATTAACTTGTACGCGATACAGCTGTTACAGTGTCAAAACCAGCACTAATCGACTTATCATAACAAAAATTCCAGGTCTAACATAAAATTCTAGGAGTTTTCTAGGATGAAAAAATTTCTAGGAGTTTTCCAGGCTTTCCAGGTGAGTGGAACCCTATAAAAAATGGAGCAATGTTGGTCTTTCGTTGAGTCTGTCGGCGGATCAGCGCATCGTAACTGTGTTGGCAAATGTACTTCTCTGCCATATGTGCTGTGATGAAACAGTGCAATTGATGTCCTTCTTGTCCTTTGTATTTTATTCTGGCTAATAAATCTCTCTCTCTCTCTCTCTAGACAATGGTATTATAAACCGATGGGGAATAAAATCAGTAATTTGTTACCAAAACTAACCGCAAAATAGAAGCATACAGATTCCGATTTTTACCACTGTCATATAACAACTTTATAATTTGCAAATACTACACCACTATTTGCAATACAAACACTCGGCTGCAATTTTCTGGCCTTACAATCTCAATTATGCATCGAACAAATGTAACAGCAACACCAGAAGATAATCTCACCGCAGGACAACCACAAAATGATTGCCGCTAAGCTGACCCAATTTCAACGGCTGCTTGCATATTCTACAGCAACCAAGTACAGTTTAGTCACTCTCACAGCACACCACATTTTCCCTGTAAAATAAAGTACAATATTGTAGTATTTAGTAATTTTATATTACATATACTTTTAAGTAAGGATTTAAAGCAACATTGTTTCATCATGCCTACAAAATCTAGTACTATTCGAACATTCTGGACTTCTTATTCATTTAACACTACTAAAAGGTAAAGATGAAGAGTGTAATACACCACAGAGTAGTGTAAATAAGTTGGTCATCTCCACTCCTTAGGCAGTGAGCCCACAGGTCAATAAACCATATCATAATGTGGGGATATTCAATTATCGAATCCGGATTCAAATTCAAGGCAAATCCAGATTTAGATTCAGTAAATCCTGCTTAAATCCTGTTTCACTTGCAACGAGACATCAGCAATGAGTGTAATCGATTAATGCTAGTGATAAAATGATTTCAGGTAGATATCTATAGCAATAACTGCTGCAAATAAACAGCAACTTGGTTGGAAAGAATAAATCAAAAACTGTGCAAAATAGCACAAAAAAACAACATAAATAAACAACGATGTCATATTACGTCACTGCTGCTTGTTCACTGCTAAAAGGCCATTCAATTTGCCAAGTGAATCCAAATCTAGATTCACTATAAATCTTAATCCGGATTCGATTATTGAAAATCCCCTAAGTTTGTGATTCATGGCTAGTGCAATGCCAGACCGATGGCTATCTTCCTAGCTATAAGGAATCGCTGTGTTGTGGCTGGTACTAAATTATACAGCTTGATGACCGACATGTGTGCAGACAATCTGTCTAATGTTGTAACTTGTGAGTAGAACCACCAAATGACAAGCCTGCCAGTTTCAAGTCGAACGCGGTAACCACTACACCAGCAGATAATATATTTTACGGTACTACTACTCTGTAAATCAGTTTTTAGCGCGAGATGTAACATATACACCTCGCGCTAATGCTATGTTGTCAGTGTCCATCTGTCTGTCTGTGATGGAAGTGCATTGGCGCATTATAGCATGCAGGCGCGCACCGCGAGTCGAGTCGCAGTGCATGCGGGCGCATTGTGGTCGTGGTGCATGCTGGGAAGAGGGAAGGGGTCATCTCACACTATGCTAGCCACTGCCAGGCCCTCTTGTACATTAAACTACACTGAATATAAACAATGTGAATAGTTAAATGTTTAAGTTATCAAATAAACAAATATTTCAAAATGTCAAATGTTCTTTCACAATATTTAATGATGAGAGATCTAAGTCTTACCTGAAATTACCTAATGTGATGTTATGTAGACACCTGTTCAGTTTATAAAGACGTGTTGGTGTTATTCTGTACAAGCAGACAGAGAGCATAATTTTAACTACTTTGTAAACAAGTATTGTAGATAGCAGACTTTGCCCCTACTGCCTCATTCTGACAAACTCAACCAAACACTAGTCGTTTGAAGTCTAACTGATGCTGCCAGCTGGGGAACTTCATCAAAATATAATGTCATGCTTGATTCTGGCCCTCTTGCCCATGGTATGAAAACATAATGTCATCCACAAAATTGTATCACAATGATGTTATGTAACATGCACAGAAAATTTGGTGAAGATCGGCCATGTAGTTTTTGAGTTACGCGAGTAGTAATGATGTTAAAACTGGATTAAAAGCCTAAACAGTTTCCGTTTAGTGAAAACCCATTACTAACTGGTTTTATTTTGTGATGTCATTGATGCCATGTGCCCTCCCCCATTACCCATCGGTTGGTCAGCAGGAAGTGGGACTCTGGCACTGCTCGGACCGACCGTGGGAAAGCTGGCATGTCTCCAGTCACTGATGGAGACATGACAACTTTCCCACGGTCATTGGGCGGCAGTCAATCATTTTAGGAAGCATATATTGGTGCATGGCATGGTGTATATTTAACTCATTGATGTTTGTAAGTTTTCCCTTAAACTACCTGTTGCCAAGACGTTGCTAATTACTGTTACCCTCCAGCCAGTGTGATGCTGTGGGACTGCGCGACGTTGGCATAGCAGACGTGGCTTTGCATAACTCATCTCCCAGCCGTCTCAGTTTGTTGGCATGTCTCCATCGTCGATTCGTTGGAGTTGAGGGGGAGATACAGATGATTGTAAGGCAGCTTCAGCAGCTGAGGCGGGCAATGGGTCGTGCCACGGCCATCACCAGTATCTAGCTGTGGTCATGCCATGCAAGTGATAACAACGACTAACAGCAGAAAGCATGGCGTGCAAGAACGAAAACCGTTTCGCTGAATTAAAAAACGGTTTCCAATTTCTAGAACAGAAAATGGTAAACGGTTAACATCTCTAGCGAGCAGACAGACAAACAGACAGACTCATCACAATACTTTGCGTCCCTACCAAAGGGGGGAAGTAATAACATTTAGAATTACTCTATTAACACACAAACAAGCAGGCAACCACATATCAAAATACCACCCTGCCAACCTATGGTGGAGGTAAAGAGATATGTGATGGCAGTTCAGTTAATAGCAATAGATACAGCTACGTAAGTTTCATTTCTTGCAGATTGCTATATCACTCACTGTTACCACCTGGAAAATAATATAAAAGTGCAAATGACACGAAAAACTTTTTACCGCGAGATGTAATATATACATCTCACGCTTATGCCATGATGCCAGTCCGTCTGTCCGTCTGTCTGTGACGGAAGTGCATTGACGCATTATAGCTAATTTAGGTTTCAAATTCCGATCCCACTTTACCGCGCATTGCGGCCGCCGTGCTGCTGGCGGGCGCCATGCTGCTCGCCGCGCTGCTTGCGGGCGCATCATCTCGCGCCATGTTAGCCAGTACTAGACTCTCTTGTTATTAATTCTTTCACTGACATACCGGAATGCAGTGACTTCTTGTGCAGTTATGGCTCGACGGTCCTTGGTGCCAGCATAACCAAAGCAACTGGCATTTGTCCTGCAACAAGTTACAAATTTACACGCAAACAGAAAATATTGAGTTGAGGTTTAACGTCCCACTCGACATAATATAGGTCATATCGGAGACGCTCTTTCCAGCCAATCTCTTGGCCAGTACTGAGATAACTAATAATAAAGCCAGGAGAAAAACCATAATAAACCATAAACTTAGGCAAATGAAAAAAAACTTTATCATTACTAAATCGACCAAATGTAACGCAAAAATACAACAATGCAAAATTGAACCGAAATAAATTATAATCCAGATTTAGTCGCCTTACATGACATACGGTCTGGAAACGGAGCGGGGCTATTCTGAAGGAAAAGATACACGAGAAGTGAATAAGAAAGGAAAATATAAGCAAGAAAAAAAGGAAGCAAGTTACAAGAAGCAAAAGAAAGCAAGTAATAAGGGAAACACACATATAAACAATCTATATAGCGCCCAATTTACGATGTCTTTTAGGGCGCCAGCACGGGGTTAAACAGAAAATAAAAATCTCAGAAGTACTTGAAGCAGTTGAAAAACCGTCGAGTCAGTCCTAAGAAAAGCAAATAAAAACATGTGATTATACCGGAGATATTTTGCCATAACACTGAGTGCATGCTGGGTGTCCATGTTCTCCTTGTACATGACAAATTTTGTGTAGTCACCATCAGCAAAACATTCAGGCTTCCTCTGTGCTGCAAATGGCACACACAAAAAATGATCAAGTCACTATAACAAAAATTCATACAATCAGAAGGCTATCTTGCTTTAGCTAGGTCACTGTAGTATGCCTTGTACTGCACTCTAGCATTCATTCATTCATTATAATTTTAATTAAGAACAGACAAAACGCTGTTGAATAATGTCAGTACAAGCGAAGATAAGCGTATAGACTATAAGTGATACAGTAAGTCAATGAGTGTCATGATACGCATCCATTGTTCTTGAAGAGCATGCGCATAAAGAAGTTACTATCAGTGAGTGAGGAAGACCGGCGGGGTAGTTGGATATTATGTGCACGCTCTCTCAGTTCGTAATGCTGTTTGCGCTGTGGGGGTAAAAGGGAGTACAGTGGATGACGAGGGTTATTGATATTCGATTAGACGAATCCGGATTCGGTGTATGTATTAGGAAAACGCACATGTACATGTGTACATGATAAGCTATCGTGGATACGTTTACAAAATTACACGATAGTGTACACAAATATGGCGGCAGTGACAAAATTCTTTGCTTTGGTTAACATTTACTAATCTCATGGCAACAGAGCTGTATAGATAATTTTCAAGTATATGTGCTATACAAATCTATACACATAATACAAGAAGCTCTGCTATGGCAGAGGGATGCGTGACGCACTTGTCAGTATACATAATAAAACCATAGAATGTTTAAAACCTCACACATGTAACTAAGTAAAATAAATGCTGCAATAATGTTCACTATAGCATATATTGTAATTATTGTACAAGTGCAGATGCTTTAATGTAAGCAATACTTGAGAACTAGATCCACGTCTCGAGCAAGATGCCAACCTTTTCTGACGAAGTAAGCAACTCGAATGTATTTCTTGCCGTCTCTCTCAACACCATTACTGTCAAGATTGGCAAATGAGGACTTGATAAAATGATGAATCTTCGTCCGTGTATCTTTGCAATCTGATGACTAGAGTAACACATGGCAACTTACAATACAAGACACGCTAGGATAGAAGTTAGTACTAACAATATAAAAATAATGATAACATATATATAATAATCCTAGTTATCTCATTTTCATTTTGTCAAAACACTGAAGGCTTTTTCTGAGCTGCCAAACAATTACAACTGCCAAGCCATTTGCATCATACTAGAAATTAAAAAAGAGACCACTATAATGTGCCTCTCACACTTGAATTTTTATTTCAAAATTCTTTTTCTAAATTCTCTTTCGCAAGAATATTTCTAACGTTAACCATACACTTTCAAAATAAGTCACTTTTGAAATTCTATTTCGCAAAACAAAACATGTTCTAGCCTATTTTATGAAAAAAAATTCACAAAATTTTGCTTAACAAAATTTTGCTTGACTTTCAAAATAAAAATTTCCAGTGTGAAAGGGGCATAGAAGCAAAAAATGTTAAGCATGTGCTGATAAGACAGCAGCACAATCAATCATGTGGAACCAAAGACATAATAAAATTTGTTAAAAAATGCAAACAAAAGAAAACAAAAATGGCAAGGCACACTGAAAATAAACTTACAGGAATGAAAACTTCTGCATCTACATTTTTCGACTCTTGCAACTCCTTTAACTGTAATTTCTGCTCTTCGGACAATAAATCACCGATCTCCTAAAATACGCCAGTATCAGCATTATAATGATGATAAAAAATAAGTGTGTAGTTCATGCAATATAATATATTACTACTAACTACTGCTACCTCCATTCTGATGGCTGTTAACCAGTTTTCTGTTTGGGATGAGAACTTTTGGGGACACCCAACTTTACCATACCTATTGGGGTACAACTGAGCCCTGTACTACAGACCATACTGGATTCACCCCAGTGAGCATCCCAGTAAAGCCAAGATTCCCAAATCTTCAATAATGCTTGTGCAAACTGCAACAGGCTTGACACTGACACCTCGAGCTGTAGAGTGTAGGATGCCATAATATGATATGGTGTTATCATAGTGGCATAAGAGTGATGATAACACTTCCACTAGAAATGAAAGCGCACTTCCTCCTCTCATCTCTGAAAATATGTTGTGTGGCACAGGTTTTCTATGTGCTGAAAGTCATTATTGCTAACCAACCAATATTGTAAAAGCATTGATGGAAATGGGGTGACTCGATAGTCTAGTGGTTAAGACATCAGACTGGTGACTCAACGGTCGCAAGTTCGAGCCCCGGCTGCTGCGCTGTCAAGTAAAAAGTTGTTTGGCAAGTTGTTGACAACCATGTGCCTCTGTCACCAAGCAGTATAATTTGGTACTGGTCAATGAGCGGTGTCACTCTTCGGCTGGGAAGGTAACCACAAGCCTGGTGGAAAGTAATGGCAGCCAACCACTGGGTGAGTGGCTTAGTCACCTGCGGGCTGATTCCCTGTACACTGGATCAGCTCCAGGCCCAACGCTTGGTAATCAGTATGGGAGAACTTTGCCTTTACCTTTTATTGATGAAAACACAAAGCACTTATCGTTTTCATCTGTTACCAGGCTAACTTTATGCCATCTCCTTAATGCCAGCAAAACATGCCTATACTACAATACACAACATTCGAGAGGCATCAGCTAACTTTGGAGGTTATTACAGCTGAGTGCAAACGGGCCAACCTAGTTTTGCTGCCAAGTGACTAGTCATCTGGAACGGGATCCCGACAGCAATAAATGACATGGACCTGTCGTTGAAGTTCTTCCACCGAGAACTGAATATGTTTTACTTCCGCCGAGCCTACACTGCTAGGCAGTACACGATACTGATCAGGCATTTGTGATGATCGTCGACTACAAGATTGTGTGGACATGAATTTTTAAACTGAACTGAGTTGAGAAATAGCAAAATAACTACCATAAAAACAATTCAGTGCATTACTGCAACTACAGAAAAATACATCCATAGCAGAAGTGTACATAAAGTGGAGTAGTTGCAATTGAGCGTTTGATGCAAGCAACTAAACTAATCTTACTTTCTCAGCAATATACGACCGAGACTCAATCTCTGCTGGAGGGTTTATATCGGTGAGATGTACAACTCTACCATCCTTATCAATCTCATGTACGACGAAATCTGCATATCTACAATCAAAAAAGGAAGATGCTGATAAATGTACAATGTAAGAGTTTTTAAGGATGAGAAATGGAGAAATAGACTTTCTATGCCTGGCCAAATTGGACCAGGTACACAGCATGCAAGCAATATGATGCTCGTAAGGTTCAGGAGGGACCTGGGGGCAATGGGAAGATTTGACAAAACACATATTCAGAGACACACGCACTCAAGTTCTGTCGATGTCTCAGTAGTCAGGATTGAGGTGAGTACTGTGAAGATAGTGGAAACACAATTAGCAGGTAACTATTACATATTCACAGTGCATGCAGACACATGTTAACGTATCAAAAATTAAAAAAAAAATCGTTAATTATTCAAGTATGCAAGACAGCAACAAGCTATATTAAGGCTCTTCAGAAGATTACTACATAACGTGAAAAAGTAAACGCATATAACAGTTTGCAACTAGCCTCACCGCTATGGAAATTCATCTGCCATATGGGATCAGACAGTGTTACCGGTACCTACCACTCAGCAGAGGTGACATTCCCACCTTAAAGCTGCTACTGGATTTTGCAATTCCAAAGTAATGCAAGACTGAGTTGACCCAGTTGGCTTGGTTACATATGGACATGGTACCAAGGAGGTATACCTGTCTGACAGTGGTCACCCATGCCAGTACTAACCAGCCTCAACATAAGAGAAACTTTGTTAGGTGTTTTGGGTGGATTTCTTCATTAAGCATTGATTTTAACAGCAGCGGCAAGCATTTTCATGCGTTGCCCGTTGTCGTCGTTTTTTGGTGCGCATACCACATCCACAAATACCGTCTTTGGTCCGGGTATACTGGTAGACTACACACTTAGAAAACAGCAAAATCTTGCATTTCCGGTTCGATATTACATCTCTTCCATATTAATAACGTCCTTTACTCTTGATATTAAGTTGCAAAAACGTTGGTTTCCAGCACAGGACCTTTGGGTAAGAATAACCCTTTGTTCATTCAATGAATGACGATACCACTATACCAAGCTGCCAACCAACAGCAAGTGCTCAGATAGTCGACTCAGCTTGACTGTGATCAAGTAAAATTGCAAATTAGTAAATCACGGCTGTAAGTGCTAGTCTGGCTTTTCTCGAGACCGGACCTGGCTGACTTTTAGGCCAGACCATTTTACTGGTATCCAGCTGGCAGTCATTAACCATGACATTGAAACAATAAACTTACTAGCAGGTGTGACATTTTCACCTCTGTTTTAGAATTCCACTGAACCCATCGTGTTTGCTGACAAATTCCGTAATGCCCACATCTGATTCATTCACAACGCCAGCCGTGTGCTTTCTTTCGACTTCACTATCCGACCTTTGTTCTACGCTGGCATCAACATTGCAGTCATCACGATTCGGGGTAAACTTTCTCTTGCCACCAAAATGGCCAGTTGTTTCTTGCACGTTCGTGTCTGCACTAACTGACGCTGGCATTGTACCAGATATGGAGAAAATAAGATCACTGAAGCTTGTCACTGGCGCACCGGTGGATGGCCGTAAGTTAGGCCTAGTGGGTTCAGCATTGATGTTATCCACGCATCGTCTCTTAGCACCACTTTCTTCGTTTGACATTATGCGTTGATGATTTAGTTTAACGAAAAACGCAGCTGAACGTCGCAAGCAACACTGTGTGAAATTTGACAATCATTTTAGAACAGCTTTTCACACATTTACTCGCATCAGTATCAGTATCAGTAGTATCAGTATGTTTAAACCAGTGGTTTAAACTTCCTAAATGAGCGATAATAGAAGTCCAGATTGTAAACAACATAGAAAACCATAGAATACTATACACTGTACACATGATAAAACTTGAAGAATTAACGTTATAAGCGTAGGCAAATGGCCAGTCTTGATCTGCTTGCCTCAATAATAATGATCTAAGCATTTCACTGCATTGTGCAACTGGAGACAGATCAGAGTGTGAATTACATGTATAATAACTTTTTGTATCTGTTTGTGATTAACTGATACGGACTTTGAAGTTTGAGGTGTCTTAACACCTGCGTCCGTGTATCGCGTTGAGTTGGGTTGAGTTAAAGTCAATTTGCATAGTATAATCTCGCCAGTTAATGAACAATGGTACGCCGGCCGGCGTCTCGTCGCTTCGAAGGCTACGAGCTGTGAGAAACGCAGACGATGGCCAGACGGGCGTCAGATAGACCACTGTACAGTAAACTGGCTGGACCATATACTATGCAAACTGAGTTAAAGTATATTTTACAGGACAGTGGCAACGTGGACTATTCAACGTAATAAAGAAGCATTGCGAACGTTAGTTACTGGTGCATGTGATTTCCTGTTGAGTTGAGCTGAGTAGCTGGCAGCTGACAGAATTTTGCCACTAGGTTGTTCCCAATTAATCTATCTTGGTGGCAAACTAGGTGCGAGTAGGCATAGAAACTAAATGTCTGTTTGTCCGCACTAATATGTTAATTAGTAGATTCCGCCACTGCTCTAGATCTGTAAAGTTGGTTTTATTTAGGTCTCTTTGCATGTGTATGTATGATGTGGCACTTTGGAC
>Ga0209782_1000636_pt1 | contig 16056 bp, 18 predicted proteins | sample WorMetmaBAHAMAS1_FD_187390 | JGI IMG/M metagenome (GOLD analysis project Ga0209782, IMG submission 187390) | Marine gutless worms symbiont microbial communities from Max Planck institute for Marine Microbiology, Germany - Inanidrilus... | ecosystem: Host-associated > Annelida > Digestive system...
GGCCATCATCTCAGAGCGCGTAACGATACAGTTGGTACGTGGCAGCGGCTGATTGGAGGAGATGGACTGAGGCACATCATCAGCGACTGTGGCATCATGACGGCACTTGGCTGCTGCTGCTGCTGTATCCAGCACTGACTGCTTGTCTGTCGGCTTGACCACGTCATCAACGTCATTTCGTGGTCGTTTCGCAATCTTGCTTGCAAATTTTGCTGAACTCAAATATAACTCGCCAAGAACGTGTTTAGCCATGCAGCCTGCAGTAAACAATAACCCCCATGCGAGCAACCAGTTTGGACTATAATGAGCAGCTGCAAAGTTTCTTTAGCATGTTATTGTACAATGCCTATGCTACAAGAGTGTTATCGAATCATAGGTGAAGAAATTGACACTAACATGACACCTTAAGTCTAAAACTAATCATGGTAACCATAGTCAGACACAACACATAAAATTGCTTAATATTCAGCAAAATAAGAGTTATTTGTTTTACGCATACATTTTGTCTACTGTAGTACTGCATAAACAGGACATTCATACAACACATTATTATAGTCCGTGCAACATATCTTTAGAACACTTAGTTTTCTTAACCTACCCAGCCTAGAAAGGAGGCGACAAACTGCAAATCTTATTTTAACCTATAAAATAATTTCTGGATTATTAGATATCAGGATGGAAGATTATTTTCAACTACAGTCTACCAATGATGACTGCACTATAACCCGAGGCAGTCCATACAAGAGTTGTATGTAAATTATTTCTGGACTAATGTACGAAATAAAGTTTGGAATAGTTTACCACTGACTGTTGTCAATTTTTCCACATTATCATCGTTCAGAAATTCTCTAAACAAAATTAATTTCCATTTATATAGGAAATATTAACAATTGTGTTGTTTGGTTTTATATACACTTTAATTATTTGGTTGTTTATCATGTCATAATTTTGTATTTTAGTGTACTGCTACCTATTGTAAGTATTTTATTATGCATTGTGTATATGAATTGTATGGTTTTTACCGGCATGTAAGCGGCTGTTTATGCCCTTTGTCGTTGATGCTTAAACTAAAAAAAACACTAAGATAAAGAACATTATGTTCATGAGGAATCACAAGTTTTACATGTCGTGTATCCACAATAAGCCACTCTCTAGCCGCAGAGCATCACCACCTTTTGGCCAATACTCAATCCCGTCCCACTGAGAGTAGGAAGTTGAGTTGGCCTGTATGAGTGGCTTGTTAAGATATCGAGCCGGTATGCTCGTAGACGTCAGTCACTCATCCCAGTACTGAGCGGGCCAAGCGTTTCGAGACCAATAGTTCAATACTCTACAAGTTACCACTAAGGCACGCAACCACTAGGCTATACGTCGTATGCCAATCAACGTCGCTTCAACTGCAACGATACTCAGACAGCCTACAGTAAACGTTCCAACCAGTCAGTTGCAACTTGCACCGCATATCGACAGTCGACACGTAAGCGATGTGAGCAATGAACCGAACAATCTACTGCTGTGACCAATGTCTGTGGCTATGACCAATACAAAATACGCATAGGCATTTATGTAGCAGTCACGAGCATTTTCTCAGACTACACATACTAAATGGGTATTCTAAACTGGAATTACATGTAATTACACTTAAACAGCAAAAAAATGAATAAAACTACATTACCAAACAACAAGCACCACCATGAGTGACGTAAAATGACGTCATTGGTTCTTCGTCTGCTGTAGATAATAAGTATGCAAACTATTTTGTTTGAGGCTGAGCTGAGCAGTGAGTTTGGAGTCAGCGACGGCGTCGCTGATTAACGCCATTTGCCTAATACTAACAGCAAAAGCTTTAAAAGTTTGGCAAACCATAACTTGTACTATGACGAAGTCGAATGTTTATCACTTAATAATAAATGTTGCATTTTATCTGAACATACAGTAAACGCTAAAATAGCATGCTTATGCATGACAATGATCTACAAGAGGGCCTAGCAGTGGCTAGCATAACGCTAGATGACCCTCCCCTCTTCCCGGCATGCACCGCGACCACAATGCACATCCGTCACAGACAGACGTACAGACAGACGGACGGACACTAACGTCGTAGTATAAACGCTAAAAATGGATAGGGCCTATTACAAAAGTTTAGTTCGTGTTAATGTTTTAATTCTGATATCGTTAGCCGCCAAAAAAATAAATTTGCCCTTGTCGTGAGGTACGTATAAATAAGCATAAACACTCATAAAACATTTTTATCGACTAACGATTATTTGACGAAATGAATAATAAAGTACATCGCACTGCACTACATGCAGGTGGTAAAATAGACATTCTTTGCTTAAGAGGGCGTGGCAACAGGTTGTTACGATTTTCGCGTGTAGACAATATTTTCTGTGTATTTCGCTACTTGGATTCAAAACATATTGCATGAATAATTACTAAAATGTGGTTTTGTCACAACGTCTACGAAGTTATTGGCATATTAGTTACATTCTACGTGGGAGTGGCAATCAGTGCTAGCGAAACTGAGGACTTGGCAAGAGGTGCTCTTCTCTTCTCTGTTTTTTTAGTTATTTTGGTGTGTGTCTTGTATGTGTTTCGCGCAGTATTGAGTACGTGTACCATGCTCTGTATACACTTATGACGCATATAATGCATATGACGTCATTGTTATTTATGGGCAACAGCAGTCGAAAAAGTATGCTGCCTAATTACGAACATTTTACGTTTTTATCATCTAAGTGTCTATACACACGGCTGGCCGGCGTTGTAGAAATGCACATGCATATATGTATACATTGATTTATAATGGCTGTTTGCCGCAAGTTTACCGACCAGTGTTGTAGCTCAGCTGAGAGCGTACAGTATTCCAGTGCTGCATTTTCTAGGTTCGAATACCAGCATGGTGAAGTTTTCTGTTTTTTTTAACTTTTACGTGTTTTGTAATTAACTTCATTATGTTTCATTTCGCTTTATTTTCACTTATTCTGAAAAACATCAAGATGACATAGCACCATTGAAAATGCATAGATAATTGTGGCTAGTTATCGCATGCATGGCCAGCCGTGTGACGACTGCTTCGCTTTTGTCTGTACACAAAACTAGCTGTGTTTATAGCATCAGTCTTTTATCATAGTTCTAAATATATTTATTTAGAATTACAGATGAATCAAACTGTGTCAGTGCTTTTGAGGAAATCTCATCCGTTTAATTTAAGGTATTGTGGCCTATGTACTTGAGCCACAAGACAACAGCTAAGTGAGTAGTGTAGCATGTATCTAATACATACATACTGTGCATGGTTATTAAATTCCCAACATTCAAACTCTGATGATTAAATATTAATTGCACACAGGATTTACCATATTCACTAATCTTTTGTACCCTGTTTGTCATATAGCATAGTAAACACAATTATTTGTTTATCCTGCGCTGTTATTAAACTGTTGATGCTGTTATGTGTTACAGGCTGGAATGCAAATATAAAATGGGTAAAATTTAAAGATGCAGAAAGGTCGTCCAAAGCTGAGTAAGCTAATATTATTAACTCGTATGAGTACATGAAACAAGACAATGTGTATGCATTATTGCAAATAGTTACATTATTAGGTGACAATCATGTAGTTGGATGGGCAGAGATAAAGTGCATTTGGCTGCGTATTTGCATGTAAAAGTAGTTCTTCATGCTTAATCACAGCTGGCACTTTATTTTTACTAATGTTTAATTTATTTTTACAGCACCATCCCCAGACCCTACTTCCATAAGTTTATTACAACATATTCCAAGCAAAAAGTAGTGTGGCTTAATATATATTTTACTGCACAACAACATTGCACCCATAATTACGTAAACAGAATGTGATAGCATCAAGACTTGTGGTTACATTGCATGGCATTGGCTACAGTTCAACAGTGGAAACATGGTTATTGGTAAGTTGGAGTCATATGTTTATAGCAACTGCCCAAGCATCTACATTCTAGCCTAAATTGCAGTTATTTATATATTATATTTAAAGTCATTGTATTGGTCTTTTAGCAAATGCTGTACACTTGTGGTTATTTGATTGTCATAAGAATTTTAGCATTATTGCTAGTAAGCTTTGTTAGCAGTGCATTTGGTAAACTAATGGGCTGCACAGAAATGTAGTTTTATTAGGTTTTTGTGGAGTAAACTGTGTGTTCACATTATCATGAATGATAATAAGTAGTAATCATCGATGTTTCAAGTGAATGTTAAGTAAGTTGACTCTGCGCTTATTGCAGCAATAAGCCGGTAATGTTGCTGATTCACAAGTCATGGTGTGGTGCTTGCAAAGGTTGGTAGATCATATTATTTAATTTGAATTTTTAAATAAAAATGTTTGATCGTTTTATTAAACATTACTGTTTAGTAATATAATTTGAAACCGTATTGAATATTTTTTTGCGATGATGCCATTTGTAGCCTGTCAATGCACAGACCAGCTGCCAGTAATGTAATTTCAATATTATTGATTGTGCAGTCACACAAAGGTTATGTTGCGTCTTGGTAGAACCACAGCAGCTGTACTGTTAATGTCAAAGATACATATATTATGTTACCAGTGATGTAGTTCAGTGTTTTTATTAGGTCTTCTTTCTTAGCTGACAGACAGCAAATAAGTTCATCATAATTGTCTTGCAATTATGTATTTATCCTTTTATAACATATGGTGGCATTATTGACTAATTATTGTTAACTGATGTTATGACAGGTGTTGCTTATTATAATATCTGTGTTTTCAGTTGAAAAGTCAATTTATATGGCAAATTGTAATTCTAAAATATCTTGGTGAAGCAAAATGTCCCCGCTGATAGTATTTGGATACGGCATAGCGTACCTGCTGCTCCTGGTCGAATTCATGTGAAATGACAATGCGCATGTATTACTATTGAGTGAACAGGAAATTAACACGAAATTGGACACACAGACAGCGATCACAGCATTGCTTTAAGCTGCCTACCATAATAATAATTGCTTCTGCTATCTAAAGGTTTATTGGCTTTTTGCTGTATAAAATATGTAGTCACATATGTAATGACAGTATATTTTGACATATTGTTTGCCCTTTCTTTCACTGTCAATGTCAATCAGAATTTTTTTAGTGTGGCTAAAATAGCAGAACTGTTACGAAGTCCACAATTAGTATCCGCATATCCACAATTAATAGTAATTTTTTCCCTCTTTTTATGAGTTTTCAAGTGTAATAGTTTTTATCTTGGTAGTTTGTAGTTCGTTATTAGTTCATTTTGCCACCAATTTATGAAGCGTTCCATCACTGTCATCTCACTTGTTAACTCAAGTAGTCCTTTAATCTTCACTGAAATGCCTCGATATTTAAGGACTACTCAAATTAAGTATGGATGGTGCAACCCGACCTAAATGTAATTTATTTTGTGTGAAGCATTGAAGCCAAGGTTTGCAGCATCAAAGGAGATTGAAGAACTCAGCAAAGATTTTGTGATGGTTAATACATTGGTGAGTTACAGGTTATGTGTGACTTTGTGTACGCTCGTGTTTTCATTAAAACTGCATTGTACTGTCAGTGCATCTGCACTTTCACAGAATTTCATCTGCTGTCTGTGGAACAACGAATATTTTAAGCATTATGTATTTAATGTGCGACCAATTCGAATGGTATCATTGACTAATGATATTTGCATTATGACTTTTAGTACAATCCTGCATGTAAATATTTTACTGTTCATCGTTTATAGGATGACGAAGAACCATCTGATAATAAATATTCACCGGATGGAGGCTACATCCCGCGAATATTATTCATTGGTAAGAAAATTATATTCTGTAATTATTAGTGTTTTTTCTGTGCAACACCAGCAACTATTGCTTATGACTTTTATGGCAGTCAGCCGGTGTCAGCCAGCATACAAGTTAAGAATTTCATTGGATCAAAATTTAAATACTGGCCAATTGACCAGTCACAGAACTGTATGAGTGAAATTTTTTTTTACGAAATAGAGCATGTTCTAGATTGTGAAATAGAATTTCAAAATATATTTATTTCAAAAGTTGACTGTGTACACTAGAAATTTTCTTCCAAAAGAGACTTTCGAAACAGAATGCTCATTTACATAAATTTTGAAGTAGAATTTCAATATCAAGGGAGCCTTAGAGACATTAGAGCAAAATTCTACTAATGGAAACTGATGCATTCAGCTGAGGAAGATGATGCTGGAATTCTCCCAAACCATCTCATACCATACTTTTATGTATGTGAATTTGTTTTAATTTATTACAAAATAGAATCATGCATGGAGTTGTTTGGTTATTATAATCACACTGGCATCGCATCATTAGTGATAACCCAGAATAATGCTGTTAATTTACTTTCTAGTATCAATAACTCTTTATTTTTTAGTGCCAGTAGTTTCTGTTTGCAGTAATTATTCAGTTGTGGGTTATGTTGTGTGAACTAAGCTGGCTTCTTGTCAGTTGCGCATATACAGTATATATATTTACACTGTTGTTTAAAAATGCCAACATATTATTTTTTGAATAACTTAGATGTACTGAAATGCCAGCAATGCACGGTGGTTGATAGCAACAATAGCTCAGTCTTTTCACAACATGTTATAGTAACATTTTCCGATGTGGTGGACAACTGCATAACCACTTGTGTCAGATTTCTTCAGGATCCTGTATAGTGAAACTATTAAACTTCACTTTTTTGACTAAGTTATTTAAAATGTTAGGTGGCATTTTGGAGCGCGATGATATATTGCATCAGGATGTGTATCTTCTTGCAGCTGATCACTTTTGGTGCTTTGTGATGATGATCAGTCTTAGGTCCAGTTTTTTCACAGCAAATTAATCTCCCATTAATTTAATCCGGCATTAAATCCAGCTGATAATGATCAATTTACTCAGATGTCATTTGCACAATTTAATTGACGAACTGCCGGTGGAAAAACATCAGAGTAAATTGATCATCATCTGCTGGATTTAATGCCGGATTAAATTAATGGGAGATTAATTTGCTGTGGAAAAACCGGACCATAGTCAGCAGCCGAGATAAATGTCTGTATGTCGGACGTGTGAATGTTCTAGATCAGCGCGGCCGAGTTCTAGAGAACATATACAACAAAGACGGCAATGAGCAGTATAGATTCTACTATCATGAGCCACTAGACAGTGCGTACCACTCGCTGCTGTTATCTGTCGCTGTTCAAGCATACTGAACCATGTGTTACTGTGACGTAGCTACATCCTCCTGTGTATTAATTTTTGACAGTAGTGGTGCAGGTAACGCCGTTAAGAACTTGCGTCTTCTCTTTAACTTGAGTGCATTGGTTGATCTCAGCAACGGCATACGGCCAGTAATATGTTGCTTCAAAAGCTATTCCAGTTCTTAACTGAAACATATCTCCACTAGCTTTCTCAGAAACTTATTTTAAACCAGAAGGTATCATTTTCACCACAATATAAATCACTTACCAGTAGCAAGATCTTTGGTGGTATATTTTTCACCAGTAACTTGCCAAAATGCTCATGCTACTATTGTAATTGGTTACTACTACTGCTACTACAGTTTTACAGCCATTACATGGGCACCTTGTGTTTGCTGGCGTTGATCCTGACGGTGCCTATAAAGAGCAATTTATAAAAATTTCAATTGGAGTTTACACTTGAAAAAAATATCTTGCGACTGACAACATTACTACACTGACACAAGCTGGTCTCCACTGCTGTCACTCACTGCTACTGGCTTTGGACTGACCACGCTGCATTCCTTGCTGCACCAGCACCCAGCTTACAATGTGATTAACCATGACATTTGACCTTGACCTGTGACCTTTACTTTCAATCCCAGGCGAGATGGGGTAATGACCCATATACATACAAAAGCTCATGTTCAAAGGTCAGTCAGTTCAAAAGATAGAGTGGAAACAGACAGACAGACAGACACCACTGATTGCATTACCGTCTTGGCTGACTCAGTCAGTAAATATCTATTGATTGATTGATTGTGTGTCTGATGTGCAGTCGTGGCTTCCATGCGGCACTGTCTCGACATCACAAAGGAGACGACGGCCACTGCAGATGAACTCTGACCTTCACCTGTCACATTCTTGATTAAATTAGTTTAAATTTTGCTTTTGTCATATCATTGTTTTGAAATGGGCAGTTGATTGGGCCGTAGATGTGTAGCAGTTTTGTGTGCTAGTGCCACCATTCTGAGCTGTCATTCAGTTGTATTTATTTTGTTCTTTATTGTCTTTAGCTTTCTATGTTTTGTTTTGTCTCTACTCGTCACAGCGTTTATGGTAGTGGTTGGTCTGGACTTTTATGTTACGTTTTTTCACCTGTGACATGCTGCTGCTTTGTGATTTAATTGTTCCGACAACACTGCACCATTGTCATCTTTCTGTCCATTTTTCAGTGCTGTATCACAGTAAGTGTTCCCTGGACTGGAGGACTATGTATGGAATCTCATAACTTTTGCCACAAGCTGTGTCAGAAACTCATTAATATTTGGCAGTAAACAATGTATTTATATGCTTATTTTTAAGCCATGTCAGTGGCGTGTTTAGAATTTTAGCAATGAGGCTTACACCTTTAAAATTCTAATGTCATATTTTTCTACTTCCGGGTATAAATTTGTCAGTATTCAGTGTTGGAACTTTTCAAGGGTGACCCAGTGAACCTTAATGTCATTTGCAGTTGTTGTGTTAAAAACAACTGATCTGTAGTCTTTGGTTTTGGAGATATTTTGTTCATGATACATATTATGGCTGTGTGGTTACCGGAAGCTGTTGGACTGTAAACGTTTGGTTCTTCATCGTTTAACTGAATGTGTTGTTTAACAAGTGACGACTGATGTAAACACCACTTACGTTTGACATCTGGCATGATTCAGACGCGCTCGTAGTCGCAGAAGATTCATTTATTTTTGTATATGAGATATACATGTTGTGATGACTCAGAACATTGCATGATGCCGGGTGGCAGAGGTTGCCACCTGTAGAGTAGACTGTATGTGCCAAACCAGTTGCAATAATGACAGACCAGTAATAAAACAGTCATGAAATGGTGTTTTCAGTTTGTGTTCTAAATATTGAAATTTTTCATTCAGAACATGACCATCTGTGCTGGATACATCCATATTGTGTCAGAAATTTTGCTTGTATAAACCATTGCCATTCAGCCCAATCAAAAATGAATACATAATAACAGATGACGTAGTGTAACGGAAATGTAAAGGGTCAGCTGATATAAGGCATGTAGAACTTTATCATTTGTTGCTTCCGGCATTGACAGTTATAAAAATTGTATTTTGCTTTCTTGGAAATGTGGAATGAAACAGTTTGTAAATTGGTTGTACCATATACTGCATGTTTTTATTCCACTCTACAATCACATCATAGCTGAAATTAATAGCCTGTTTGTGCTTTTAGCACTGCCTGTTAAGAGGTTGACTGAAAGTGCAAATAAGATTTCGGTATTTCAGTTTTGTATAAGTTACAAATGAATAATAATTATTGGGCGCAATATATATACATATAATGTTAAACAAATATCAGCCTAATGAATAACATAACACATAACATTAACAATGCTGTCATCATTAGTTAAAATGGATCTGTCAAATCTAAAACATGATACAGAACTCAGAAACACTGAGAGGGAAAGTTCACTGGCTGCTGCTGCTGATAGACGGAAGTAACATCAAGTATGTATATAGACCTGCAACAGTTCTCTGGAGCTCGTGTGAATTTATGCATCTTTTAAACAATTCAAGATTAATCACTGACTAATTATCGAAAGTTAACGATGTTTATATCATTACACTAACTTGCTGAAGTCGGCTTTGCATAGTAAATATCTCAGTAAACCCACAACGTTAGGTTGTGCACGACTGGATGTGATATAACAGTGAAGTCTTATTGGTGAACTGAAAACCAGATTAGGGTTAGGTGTAGTGTAATTATATTAGTAGGCCAATGTCATATTTGGCTTTTACTTCTGTACTAATCTGTTTTTCGCTCCAGAAATAAGACAACCTGATATACCATGCAGCAAATCTCTACCCTACAGTAAACACGATGTTACAAACTGACTTCTATTCTAAGCTACAAATGTAATAATTATGTGAGGCTACAGTTGCAACATTCACAATCACAGCAACATCACATCAACAAGTAGTACAGTAATCTAAAGACATCAACTTCGTCTATACTTAACCGCTGTGGTTCACATTGTATAAGCTTACTAGATTTCGTACTGCAACATAATCTCTGCGAGGACTTGCCAGTATCATGCACCGTCAGTCAGGTAAATCGACAACGTATACAGTCAACATTTCATACAAGGTCGCGAACTCGCGATGCCAGCTGCAGCAGCCGGCTGGATTCAGTTGTAGTAGCCTGCCTAGTGCCTACACATGTAGCGACCGTTCTCTTCCTAACCCGGCCGGCGACAACACGGACCAAAATGTAAGACATTTAGGAAATCTGCAGTGATACACTGACGGCAACATTGGCTATCAGATAAACGAAACTGTTCATCGTAGGCAGGGCTGTGACCCCGTATCCCCATTTTCTAGGCGGCTTTTCCCCTGTAGTCCTGGACCTCGCTTGTGCTTGGTGAGCCTTGGTCTCCAAATCCTAGATCTCTATAAAAGCCCGTCTACCTTATGCACGCACAGTCAGTCAGTATTTATTTATTTATTTATTTATTTATTTAATAATTGAAGCAAAACAAAGCAATACAATCAGTAAAAACCACAATAAAAAGTAATAATAGTCTCTGCTGCTAAGGCCGACGAAGGGTAAGAACCACTTACTTACTTACTCGTGGCCGTAAACAAATAAAGTACAATACAGAAGACAATTAGTCCTTGCCAATTAAGAATTGTGAAAAATCAACAGACTTAAGTTTGTGGACAAATACAGAGACACTGTTCACACATACGACATCAGCAGGTAAACTATTCCACACCTTTACAACGCGGACACTCAGGCAGGCCGCGCGATGCTATAGCTGGAATCCCATGGGACCGACATCGACACCGACACGGACATCCTCGCCGACTTCCGTGCGAGGATCCTCGCGAGGAAGTCCGCTGGAGATGCGCGCGTGTACACGTGTACGTGTACTGTACATGATAAGCTATCGTGCACACGTTTACAAAATTACACGATAGGCGCATCCCTAAAGTCGTTGTCGGTGTCAGTCCCATGGAATTCCAGCTTATCCTAGCGCCGGATTAGCTGTGAGCCTGTGCTGTCCATCCGTCTGTCTGTCTGTCTGTCTGCCTGTATGACCGTCACAAACCGGTATTGTGTCAAAACGGCTGAACTGATCCAGCACCTTTATGGAACAGAGGCTTCTATCGGTCATCCGTTATCTTGGATTTGTTTGGGCATATTTCGACCACCCACGGAGAGTACTTGGTAGTCTCTATCACTCTGCAAAATTTGGTTATGATCGATGGAGTAGTTTCGAAATATGAACCTTTTCATTATTTGGCGCATGTGCCCGGAAAATTGCACAGTAAAATTTCCCATAAACGCCTATTTACGTGCCCGAAATTGGGGTTTGGGGGCTATTTGACGCCTTAAATGGGCTGCAGTATCAACCGAAGCCAAAAGGCACACCCTTGCGTGAGTCCACGTCATTTGGGCCATCAAGCATAAAACTCTGGCGAGTGGTCTAACCTGTAGGTGAGTTACTTAAAAGGAGTATAAATTTAATTTGATTATGAATATCTTTATTTACAACCACATGCTGATAGCAACAAATGAAAATAAGCACCGAAACAACTTTAATTAAGTAAGAAAATAATAAACAAAATTATATTTCACCTATTTGCCCAGAAGCCCCCAAAGACGGATTTCCACCAAATTTTGCAAAGCAGTAGAGTTCATGGACTTAATCACCTATGTGAAAACTTTTTAGCGATCGGTTAAGGGATGATGATTCTCTGTGGGTCGGAAATGGGCTATTCTCATTGACTGGGCCAGTCGCTGTTAACTCAGGGCTGCACATCTGCGCCACCCGTGATAAAGCATGGTAAAAATAAACTGCCACCTGAAAGGACATGCAGTGTGAATGGCGGATATATATAAAAATTGGAAAATAAACTTTCTGTTTAAAATATGACCAAATATACAGCAACGAGCTGAAAACTACCCCCATTTTGACTGTTTACCTTTTGCTGACCTTGATTTTTAAATTCTGGTACCCCCTCCAAAAATGTTTGTATTGACCTGAACTCTTCCCTTCAAAAACGTACTGTCGGTACGTGTACCGTGTTATAAACTAGCGACCGTTGTCGGTTGACTGTTGACAGCATAGCAACATTGCGACGTTCCGTGGCGAAATAGTTTGGGAAAAGTCCCCAAAGAGAACAATACCTTTATTTTTCGGATTTGTCACGAATTTCTTACAACACAGTGTAGGCGTCAAATAGCCCCCAAACCCCAATTTCGGGCACGTAAATAGGCGTTTATGGGAAATTTTACTGTGCAATTTTCCGGGCACACGCGCCAAATAATGAAAAGGTTCATATTTCGAAACTACTCCATCGATCATAACCAAATTTTGCAGAGTGATAGAGACTACCAAGTACTCTCCGTGGGTGGTCGAAATATGCCCAAACAAATCCAAGATAACGGATGACCATCCAAGAACGCGGACGGCCACCATCTTGAAAATTCGAAAAATCGCAACATCTCGGCAAGAGAATGACCGATTGTGACGAAATTTGGCAAGTGATGCTACTCGGCACTCCGGGCACCGCCAGACAATAAAATTTCGCCAACTTGAAAATCCAAGATGGCGGCAGTAGCCATCTTAAAAAAGTTCACAGATCGCACAATATTTCTGCAACAGATTGACTAATTTTTACGACATTCGGCACAGTGATGCGTCTCGGCCTTGCAGACTCTTTTTGCCAATAAAATTTTGCGATTTCGAACATTTAAGATAGGCATAACGGCTGCAATGATGAAAAAAACGAAAAATTGCAATATCTCCTTGATTGATTGCTCAAATTCGACAAAATGTGGCACGGTGATGTGACTCGACCCTCCAGATCCCGTTAGACAATAAAATTTTGCAATTTCAAAATCCCAAATGGCAGTATCTGTCATTTTGAACAAGAAGCTCTGCTATTGTAGAGGGATTGCATGACGTGCTTCTCAGTATAAATCTTGCAACTACGAATTATCCCATTTGAAAAACATTGCAATCGATAAATGACCTTGAAGTATATACACCCAAGGTCATCGCAATTGGTGCTTTTAGATAGGCCATATGTCACTTCCTGTTAGTGGCCTGTTGTTGCAATGTCTCCGTTATGATAAGGCTACATCTGATATAAATTTGGTGGGCTTCTGACCAGTTCAGAGTTCACGCGAATCAACTCTGTACAACAGGCGTCGATCAGCAATCGGATAAGTATATCTACATTCGCCAGATGGCATCAAGGTTATGTTTCGCTACTATTTGCTAGAGGGCGACACTGCGGCGCCGAGCGCACAATACGCTAGGCTTTGTCGAGCATTTCTTGTATTCAGAATGAATTCCGTACCAGCTCCAAAACTAAGGTTCGTCCACATAGGATCCAGCACAGCACGGTAGGATCTGGCACCACGCATCACCACTTTCACACCAAATCTGGTGCCGTCGCGTCGTTCCGTTCCGTACCGTGCCGTCCCGCATACGTTGTGAAAGAACCAGTAATAAGCAACTAACTAATTTTTTTGGCTTAAATTGTAAAAATCGTATAAATAGGCTATCTACTGAATGTGAAAGTACGTGCTTGGACATCCGGCGTGGTAAGCTGCAGGTGCCGCCGTTTCTCCGTCCGGACAACATCCGAAGGACGAACTGGAACAGCTCTTCTTCACTTTCTCTACAACCAACCCAAACAACGACACTCCACTTTCGCTCATTTACAACAAGAGAGTCTAACACTGGCTAGCATGGCGCGAGATGATTCGCCCGCAAGCAGCACGGCGCCCGCCAGAAGCACGGCGGCCGCAGCAGCACGTCAGCCAATGCGCAGTAAAGTGGGATCGGAATTTGAAACCTAAATTAGCTATAATGCGCCAATGCACTTCCGTCACAGACAGACGGACAGACGGACTAGCATCATGGCATAAGCGCGAGATGTATATATTACATCTCGCGCTAACAACTCCTAACTGATTTAGCCGCTCGGCACACTTGTTGAAAGAACTATAAATTTTGCTTGCGTTAATTTCTTTCTTTTTTATCTTTTTAATGATCGCTCGAAGAACAGTTATCTCAGGATCTGGTGGACTGATCTTCGCAGTCTTTTCGTCAATGAAAGCGTTTTGGGTGCAGATCATCGATCTGGACCTCTTTTTTCGATATCTCAAGGTATGTTGCCATGACAACCAATTTTGTGAAAGAATGGCAAACTCCCCTCATTTGTCGATTTGGCATTCCAAAACGGAATTGGATATCGCTACCTCAAAGTGCGCTTAGCAACGCAAATGATGCCTCTACATCGTGTAAAAATTTCGTGAACTTCCCCTGGTCCAGTAACTCCACAATTGACACAACTCATTTGTGAACGTCTGGTACCACACGGCCAAAAAAACTGGCGTATTTTGTCGAATATCTAAGGATTTTCGCAATCTTTTCATCGCATGAAAGCGCTTTGGGTGCAGATGATCGATCAGTACCTTATTTTCCGATTTGTCAAGGGACGTCGCCATGGCATAGCAACTTTAACCTTTGAGTTGACCTTATCACCATCTCCACTCTATCGGACGTAATCCAGACTCTGGTCTTAATTACTCTGTTAAACGTTGTCACTGAATATGAACAGTGACATTTCAATCGAAGGTTCTCGACTTGAACTCATTTTCTTTCGCGATCTTGCGAGTGACTATGACCTTATGCTTGATATGTAATTCCGTATTTTGTTCTCGAAACACGTGCGCAAGTTCAAATCAACCATGCAAGTAACGGGGACAACAAAGAAGTCAATCCGAAGCTTTTGTTCCAGTCAGAATCAGTAAGATAAATAAGTAGGCCTAAACGCGTATAGCGCGGTTCTCAAACGCCTTGCTGCTGGGGGAACTCACGTGCCATATGGGATCACACAGTGTTACCTGCCACCTGGCAGAGGTGACATTCCCGTTTTATCCCAGCCAATTAAAGCTTGTACTCGATTTATCAACCCCAAAAGGATGAAAGGCTGCGTTGGCATAGTTGGCTGATCTATAGCGGACGGTTTGCCCACAACAGTGGTCACCCATCAGCTGCATGCTGATCCAGCGCAAGACAGTGGAAGTTCGCCGCCCAAAGATCGACGTTCTACCACTGTGCCACACAACAAACTAAGCAGGTACAGCACGAGTTGGTGGAGAACAGACAGACGAAGCACATTTCGTAGAAAGACCTCACTCAAATTTGCACAGAGTACTTCAACAACTCATGGCTATTACTTATTTTCAGCTTCAAATTCCGGTCTTCTTTTCAGCCACGGTTCACCGTCACAGCACGAGTTGGTGGAGAACAGACAGTTTGGTCAACTCAGCCTTGCATCCCTCAGGGGTCGCTAAATCGAGTACCAGCCTTAATTGGCTGGGGTAAAGGCGGGAATGTCACCTCTGCCGGGTGGCAGGTAATTACTGTGTGATCCCATATGGCACGTGAGTTCCCGTAGCGGTGCGGTGCTTGTAGCACAAACTGCTATACGCTTCCTTACCTTACCTTACCTTACAGCATGCACTTGCTAAGTAAGTTCTCGATTTCCTCCTCCCGTGATCTTGAACCTTCACCGATGACCTTGACCTTCGAACGTGACCTAGCTATGGTCCAGGTAAAACCGTGCAGCTGCTGAGACCGACATCCGATCGAGTGTCCTACCTGAACCACAAATGTGGTCGGTCGGTAACGAGGCTTCCTAGAGTATCAATCAATCAATCAATCAAAATTTATTTTCTGAGCAATAGAAATATTACAGTGTATACAGTGTATGCTAGCGCTCAAAAGGCTGCCAGAGAAGCATACGCTCATTAAACTGGCCGCCTAAACAA
>Ga0209782_1000637_pt1 | contig 16051 bp, 11 predicted proteins | sample WorMetmaBAHAMAS1_FD_187390 | JGI IMG/M metagenome (GOLD analysis project Ga0209782, IMG submission 187390) | Marine gutless worms symbiont microbial communities from Max Planck institute for Marine Microbiology, Germany - Inanidrilus... | ecosystem: Host-associated > Annelida > Digestive system...
GCTTTCCAATATTCCAATCCATGTTGGAATGTCAGTGCGAGAATAAAGATTGGTCCACGAAAAATGCCGATTTTGCAACTTTAATTGGCTGCCATGGCGATGTCCCTTGAGCGATTGCCAAATGAATGCAGGATTTATGAAGCCCTTCAGTAGCTCTACCAACCCTGAAAATTTGGCGAAGATCCGTTCCATAGTTTCTGAGATCTTTTGTCTCCAAGGTCGACCATTAAAAATATATATTTTTTTTAAATTAAGAAAATAAACATCGGCAAAATATATAGCTCACCGAGCAGGCATGCCGGGTGGGCAAAATAGGAAAGTAAAAGAATTCAATAACTAATGTAAAGTAATAGAATTAATTATAATGTAAAATATATAATAAATATCTATTATATTAGAGACTAGAGACTAATAAAAAGTAAAATAAAGGCAAGAATATAAATAAAATTATGGCTTTAATATGTGTACATGTTTGCAGAATGGCAGTAACACTTTGGATGTATTTTTCAAATCGCCTGTTTCATATGCGGAAAGCCAGGCATATTTGTATCCATACAGTGTGCCGCCAGCTTGCCCACCTCCTGAACAGAAGGGAGAGTGCTTCTTTAATTTCATTCGCAAACAAGCATGCTCATTCAGCTGGGATTGGGGACCAGCATTCCCGACTGTAGGAATATGGTGGGTTTTTGCGTTGTTATCACACAGTTAATGAGAATTTTTTGGAAGAATTAAGACAGCAGAATGAAGACCCATCATAACGAATTTAACAATGTACAAACTTCTATCATTAAGGAATGCTAGTGCTAATTCTAACCCTGTTCATTATTGATGATGATTATATGTCCACTCATTCATGTATATTTTTATTTAGCCCGCTCGGCAAACTTGCCGACCGGGCTATATATTTTCTTATATGATCTACTTATTCATGAACGAATGTTTACTTTTCTCTGAGAAAGGATTTCATTTCGACTGACAATTTATAATGCCACAGAAGGTGCTGATGGTGTAGAAAGTAAGAACAGAGAACTGTATGGACACACACAATAGGTGGACGTCTAACAGTTTCTGGTGACTGGCATTGGAGATCCGACATGAGTGAACAACATTCGTGACCTTAGGAATCTGGCAGTGGAAAAGCAAGGATGAGGACTAGTTGATACTTCCCTGGTCAGCCTTACGACAGTAATCTGACCAATGGTCATTTAGTTATCCCTCGTATCGGTAGGATCAAGGAATAACTGAGTAAAATTGTCATCAAATTGAGTGTATGTGGATGCTTTAGTCATCATTTATCATACATTATCATTCACTACTTTAGTAGTTTATTTATGGAATAAGTCACAAATAATAACAACAACAGAAACACCGATTTAACGGCCTTTTTCCAGGACATCCTGGGTAAGCCAGTACCAGAAAGGCAGAACAATTCTGGATTTTAATGAATTAAGAGATGATGGGGTGACACTGGCATCAGCTGGACCGTGTGCAAATATTTTGCACTTCGCTTTAGACAGATAACGACACCAGCACCCCATCACTAATTTTTTACAAGCTGAATGCCCTTCGTGCTGCCAGTCAACAGTGTCAAAGTATTGAGGGCACTGAGTTATCGTAAATCAGCAAATAATTTACAAACATTTAAGAAACGTTTGAATAGTCTTTGTGCTCATCAGCCTGTCAAGTGTGAGCATGTTTACTAGAGCAGGACTTTGCTATCAGATAATTTTGGTTAAGCTACTAATGCACTAAACTAATGCTCAGTTCGGTTGTGAGATTGTGAGCTTTTGTGTACTGGTAATTCATATTTTGTAGGAGAAATGTCACACTCATTGCCTATGACAGTGCTACAATAAACTATGTGACAGTGGAAACCGACTCTGGTATTGTGCATTTCTGCTATTATGGTTGCTAGTTTTAGCATTATTTTTGACCGAAACTTTGCAAATGTATATCTGATATTTATCTGTATTACAGTACAGACTTCTAATTGTAATATTGTGTGTGCGTGTGCATGTATGTGTGCGTGTGTAAGTCGACTATGACACGTGGACACTGAAGGTAGATGTAATGTTCAATGTTTCTGCATTTGTCGATGGTTGGATCGAGTTGCAAATTGCACAGCTTGGTTTACGTCATCGACAGCGGGTATCAGTTGATGTCAACTCTAGCACTGCTCACATCGTTGCAACTGTTATGCAGGTATAGCACGATATATCATTAGTTTCATTAACAACTTACAGATTTGGCATATGAATAAATAACGTATATATACATTATGTACCGTATTCTACAAAGCAGAGCAGCATGGTGCAACATTTTACAGAACATTTACTGTGGTTTGTCAGTATTATTTAGTTTGTGTGTTTCTGTATATGTCTCTACTTACTTGCTAACAGTATAATACAGTAGAGCATGATACATCACAATTAGTATTATGTTTTATCATCAGTATAGGTATAGGTTTGATACCAGCACTAAGACAGTTATTAACATTCGTACCATTCCACCAACTTGCATGTTGGGATACGTTGAAGTAAATCTGAGAAATTTTAGCTGTTTCTGTCCTGAGAAAATGCACAGGTGTAGACTGTGGAAGAGATGGAAATGAGAATCAGGAGAAACCTGAATAACCGAGCTAGTAATAAGTGGAAACAGAGTATATTTCTCTGCATTTTTGTATGCTTGCTACAATGCCCACCATATCAGTGCCAAGCATTATTGTAGTTTTATTTGCTGATATTAATAACAGTGTTACTTCTAGAACAGTTTACGATGTATTGTAGCTTCTTGATAATTTGATTCATTGGAGTTTGATAAACAAGTGGCAGATTTGGCACCTGATTACCTGAGTGTAGTTACACTTGTCCATTGCTGAGGAGTGTAATATGATGCTGTGTGGATGATAAGGTTTTTTTACAGACCTAGTATTGCTGATGTTATTTAATACTCACTAGTTGGAAGAGTTCACCAGCTGTTAGTGTGGCAAGGCTGCAGTTGGGTATTTGTCTGCCAAAACCCTTAGCCATCAGCATATTGATTTAGTATATGTACAGTGATGTGGCCTATTTCCAAGTTTATGGCCCTTGACCATCCTTGGAGCGTAAGGATGCCACAAGCCAAATTTGTTTCAGATCTGCTGAAAAATGTGGCCGTTCATAAGGAACAAAGAAATAGACACTCAGACAGATTCGGCTTTATATGTGATATTACAGATTTAATAACATATTTGACATACCTATCTATGGACCGTGGCCTTTGCTGCGGAAATGTGCACCCGTCTGCTGTGAGTGTGACATATTTAGCAGTAGTAAGACTGGTAGTTAGTATCTTGCTATTGTGGCGTGGTAGGTGAAGGCATGGTGGCCAAATGGCTATGGACAACCTGTACTGTATGATGGTGTGGTAGTCTTCTCCGACTCACAACACAGTGAAGTGGATTGTCACAATTTCAGGATTGGCTTCCGGACTGTGGAGTTGGTGCAGCAGTCAGTGTCTGCTCGTCAGCCTGGTCAGTTGTCTGACATGCTGACATTGTGTAGCGTGACACACGCAGTCGGTGTTCTGTTCGGGAATTACTCGAGGCTCTGCAGCCACGTCACTCAAGGGGGAATCTCTGGTGATAAGTAGAGAAGCTTTTAACAGGCTGAATGCCATTGCTGACCCCGATCAGTGGTGTCAAAGCACTAAAATTCCTCTTCAAATGCCAGACTGTATGCCATATGAATTATAGGATGCAAAATTTGATTTTATCTGTATTCAGATGTGTACTTTGTGCATGCATATTTATTAATTTTATGGTGTGAATTTTTGAGTTTCTATATTTGTATGACATGACCTTTGAGATGTGATATCGCCATGTTTGTGAAAGAACACCATTAAACTCCAACTAACCAACCCTCAAAGCACTGAAGAAAGTTTTGGTCTGTCATGATATCATAAGTCTTCTAGAAGACTGTTTGTGATGCAAGGTCTATGGCCACTTAGTCTTTAATCATTTATCATTACTGTAGATCTAGGACAGTATATTGGACAGTCGGGATTATTACTCAATTAGCAGCTACAGTAGACATCTGAAGCATGTATTGTTGATGCTTACTCAGTTAGATGCCGCGTAGCATTGCACATTGACAATAATAATAATAATACAACATTTGTATAGCGCCATAGTGTCCTACGCGGGATGCAGTTTGGCTTAGTGGTAGTGCATTGCTCTCGATGAATGAAGTTACTGTATGCTGGTTGCTGGGCCGGGTAGTTCATGGATGGGTGATGGCTTCAGTGAGCATAGCACCTAGTTATCTGAATCAGCTGGCCAGCAGGCCGTCGCAGCCTAGCTATCCCACTGTTGGTAGGCAGAATGAGTAGTGGCAGACATTGGCTACCACGAAGGAAGAAACAACGAGTTCTGCCTAACACTCGGCCGGGACTGCCTGCATACTGATCTAGTTGGTTAACTGTTAATTGAGCTGGCTATTCGGCTGATGTCAGTCATTTGCTGGCTTAATTGGATTCAATCTTGGCTCAGAGTACTGTAAAGGTGATGAGCTGTGACACATCGAACTTTGTTGTCGATGCAAACCTTTGAACATTACTGCGAACCACAGTTACCACTGTGAACCCCGCAGTGAATGTATCTTATCCACTTTCAAAATGGTTAACGTTTTGAGAAAATGTATTTTTTACTGCATTAATGCCTGAAATCAGAGCAGTTTGTAACACGGGTGGAAGTTTTGTAGGGCATGTTGTAGAGTCAGATTGCGTGCTCTATTTTTCTGTTACAGGCAAGTCGTTTTTCTTTAGAATTAATGGGAGATCAGTGTTCATGAAAGGTTCAAATTGGATACCTGCCGACATATTTCCAGAACGAGTATCCAGTACATACTTGGAACGGTTATTGCGGTCTGCTGTTGAAGCAAACATGAACATGTTGAGAGTCTGGGGAGGCGGGGTATGCAGCTGAGTAGTTATTTATTGTCCACTTTGTTACAGCATGAAAGACTAATGTTTTCTTTCATGTAAAATTATCAATTGATTACTATTTATTTTGTGAAATTATTGCTGTTGATAAAAAAATATTGCATACATTGATATTGATTAGAATTATGATTTTGCTGGGTTACAAGTTTACATGTTATCATGCAGCAGTTTGATAACCATGCAGCCATTTACTTACTTCAAGTATGTAAAATAATGAGTACGAGTTTTTAGTTGGTGCTTTTTTGTGCTTACTTTGTTGCTTAAAGCAGTAATTTAAACTTTTAACCCACAACCTCGGTTTGACTTACATTTTCTCTGGTGCTGTGATACTGTTGCCACGTAATACATACATAAATTATTTGTAAACAGCCTCTTTTTTGGCTCCCCTGGCCCTGAACCAATAGTATGAGGGTCATTCCATAAATAATGTATAAAATGTAAATGTAAAAACAAGAGATTTAGACCTGTTGAACAAAAACTGAGTATATGTGTGTAAGAGTTTTCGTATTTAGATTTAGATATAACAAACTGGCCATGAAACAGATGTCGGTTTTAATATACTCGCATAAGGTACCAATATTTTACATACCAAGGCACATTTGTGGTCTGAAGTATAACACAAATCATCAATTGCTTATTATAATTTTATTATGGTCAGATATTTCTACATTTATGTAAATGACCTGCTGTGGAATACGACATATTATGTATTATGAGAGATAAGCATATGCTCAAAAGCTGCCTGCAAGCCAGCATAATCTGAAACTCTTAGCTAGCGTTGACAAGAGCTTTTAAAATGATTTTGTCACTTTTATTTACATAATTGGTGTGCATTGGTCCTACCAGACTGATTAGGCCTTAACTGTGGATGCATTGCCACTGTCCCACAGGTAATGATAAACATAATGGAGTTTAGTATGAGCATCATGTAATGTAACAGAGCCAGCCAGAGAGCCTTGGTTTCTGGAATGTTGACATGAACAATTGTTTCGGCTGTGTGAGTCACTTTTGGTGTCAGTTAGGGCAGTTGGCCAATACTGCTCCAGATTTTTAGTGAACGTGCCTTGCAGGTGTGTCCTTAGAGCCATATCTCAACATTAGAAGGCAGCATGTGTGTAATTTTCAGGTGTATGAGTCGGAGGAGTTTTATGAATTGGCCGACCAGCTTGGCATCATGCTGTGGCAAGATTTCATGTTCGCATGCGCACTTTACCCAACCGACAGCGACTTCATAGCAACTGTCCGCTCAGAAGTCACACATCAGGTAGTCAGGTGTTATCTCAGCTGCTTTATGTTGACATTCCTTCGATGTGACTGGTTGATCAGCTTTATCTAAATATCTGGGTTTCACTGCAACATATTTTATGTCATATAGTCACTGTTTGTATTACCACACCTGGTCGTTCTGATCATTTCATATAGACATGCTTACAGAGCAGCATAGCTATTGATTTAGTAGTAACGACTGTACAAGTTGTCTAGCCTGTGCTGAATTTCTGCAAATGGTTGACAGTCATATGCTGTAATGTGCACTTACTGGCAGGTTCGGAGACTGAAGCGACATCCGTCAATAGTGATCTGGGGAGCGAACAACGAGAATGAAGTTTCTCTGGCAGAGAACAAGTAAGCGTGACAGGAATTGCTCTATGTTTACTTCCGTATATATATATATGTAGCTCAGCTTCCGGGACTTTGACTGTTGTAATGCCATTTTATTCTTTTTGTTCGAACATCACTAAGTAACTGTTAACGTTAACATTAACATTATTATACTTCATATTTCTATGAAGTTCAGAGTTCAAGAGACCTTATGTTTGGAAGTTATGGCATAAGTTGTATTACCATTATATATATTTGTGACATTGACCTTTGACCTTTTGACCTCAAAACTGTAGGAGGTACAGTACATGGACATTTTGCATGTCAGTTTTGGGCTTTCTAGAGCATTGTGTTTTTTTAGTTGGGAGTAGGAGACTGACAGACAGATACACAGACAGTGTAATCCATAATGTGTCTCATCTGAGAGAGGCACCCATAAAGTAACCATAATAAAAAAACTGAAAGAGATTGACATTTTGTTCTAATTAGTTGAAAATTATTTACATTGACAAATTTTATGTTAACAGTGGTAGTAATATTTTTAGGTTTTTTGTCAAGAAGAGAGATTACAGCCGTTATCATGCTGACTACGTCAAGTTGTATATAGACAACATCCGTGCCATTGTAACAGCTGAAGACACTTCAAGACCATTTGTTTCTTCCAGTCCTTCTAATGGTGTTGAAACTGCAGCCGAGGGATGGATTGCCAAAGATCCACAAAGTCCTCTATTTGGAGATGGTAGATGCTTGCCTTTTATATGACCACAAACTTGTGCTGCTAGTAAAGTGGTGGAATTATGAAGGTATTATTTGCTAGCTTGATGCTGATGCAGAATTTGATATTATATAATATGATAATCTCATTATGCCTGTATGATAGTATAGGCTGTTGTATAAGCCATTGGCCAAAGCAATGCAGTAAGCCAGATTTTGACCCCTTACATCTCGGTAACTGCTGCCGATTTTGATGAAACTTGAAACTTAGAACTACCATCCGAAAGCCACTCACAATATCATACTATATCTCGATCCGATGTGGGTGGTCCTAGCGAATACCCAGTTTGCCACTTTTTGACAATCTATACGTCATACGACGTCTTTCTATGCAAGGATGCTTCTTTTGGCACTTGCACTGATACTGCTTCCCATTTATGGGCTCAAATCTGCATCTTGCTTTACCGGCTGCTTGCTCCCCTGTGGAAGTGACAGGACTGACCGAAGCCCGAAGTGCTTTTGCCCTGTTTATGCTGTGTGTGATATATTTTGAACATTACTTTTGAAATCTTTTTTTTTCCAGTTCATGACTACAACTACGACCGTGACAGCTGGAACGCCAGTAAGTATGCTGTGCCTCGGTTTGCGTCCGAGTTTGGACTGCAGTCGTGGTGTTCGCCGGAGACTTTGGCGGTTGTGTCGGTGCCGGCTGTCGACTGGGATCTCAACAGCAGCTTCGTATCTCACCGTCAACATCGTCCTTATGGTCAGTGGCCGTTCTACTCAGCTGTCTGTGTAGGCCAAATTGTATTCACACTGTTGTTTTTTACACCATTTATTACTACCTACAGCCAGTGCATTATCTGCCTCCATGTCTGTGTTGTTTTTGTTTATCTTCCTTTCTGCTGCCTGTGTGTCTAATTCTTTTGCACAGTAATTACATATACAAGTAGATTTATTCATTAATGGCCTTTGAAACTGTAAGAAACGTTATCGATTTCAATTAACTGTAAATTATAAGGAAAATTGATATTATCTTAAGAACTATAAATTAAATAGAATTGAAATTACTTGTTAATCTTTTCAGTAATGAAATAGCAATGAAACTTATTGTCAAGCGTGAATGTAAACTTAATTTTTATGTATCATTGCCATGCACATTTTGAAAATTAATTATACAAGATGTGTTTTGTGATAGCTACTCGTAATTACTATTAACATTCATTTGTTATTAGACTACTACTTTTATCGCTGATGTTTTACCTGATTTGTGAAATGTACAGAGTTGCTGAAGAAGTAAATTAGGCAGAGTTATTACACTGCAAACTTAGACTTGATTGAAATTGAAATTGTTCTGTTCAAAATTAAATAATAACTGAGTTTGGACGTGAAAAATTAATTTATGAGAAAGATGCATTAGAAATCGACATCTTAGCTTGTAGTTTATTACTGACTACTTTTGTCATCCATGTAGAGCAGCAGTCTGGCATTTGTCTGTGTGTCACGATGATAACTTTTCGGTGAAAAAGCTATTATTTGGCATGTTGGTTCACTTTGAGTTCACTTTGACTTTTCTTGGTCAGAGTTAAGGTGATGGTATCTGATTAAAGTTCACAGTCACAGGATGATGATGTTCTTTTTAGATACATACGGCGAAGTGACATATACCATCTGAATCACCATGTGGTCAGCATGGAACATAGACATAATATTTCCACAGCTTTTGATGGTTTGTCAAGTTCATGTTACTAAGTGGTAAGCTTCACCTCAAATGAGAACTTTCTAACATGCTGATTTTTTGTAGGTTTGGATCATATGATACACGAAGTGGAAATGAACCTTAAATTACCATCGTCTACAAATGCTACTCAGAAGTTCATAGATTTTGTTTATTTGACACAGGTGACTTTTGTCAGCACTTCAGCTTGAGTTGATAAATATTTACTAGTTTTCTATTTAGCTGCTTTGGAGTGCTGCATAATTGCACAATGCCTGCTGTCAGTTTCTGTCTTTGGCTCGTATTTTTGAAGTAAATGTCATGTATAACTGAAATCTGACCAATGCTGCTGCGGTTTTGTATGAAGTTTTTTTGGGGGGTTGTTTGATTTGTATTGCACAGTTTTTTTGGAATGCAAAAGACATTTGTTCACCATTGTCATGGGTACACAGTGTTGTTCATAATGATGGTGTGCTATTGTCATTAATACTTGTTTGTGTGAGATTAACCAAGCGATGGGCATGAAGACGGAGGTGGAATTGTATCGTCGGCGGCAGAGCATGGTTGATGACACTGGCGTTGGTTTGACAATGGGAGCATTGTATTGGCAGCTGAATGACATCTGGCAGGCTCCAACATGGTCATCACTTGGTTAGCAACTACGATCAGACAATTTGACACTGATTGCATATAAACAGATTGACATGAATGCTATCATCAGGCTACCATTTGTTAATTATTACGGTTTTGAGTTGTATCAGTTATTACTGTGAGGAATTTTTGAATGCTGTATACATATGCCCACTTTTTCTGAGTTCCACAGAGCTTTATTTTTGTGATCTCAGCCATTTGACTGACCAACTTACACAGCTTTTGTAAGCAGATTATGTCCAATTAAAACTAAATTCAACAACTTTTTCAGGACATGGTTAAGTCAGAGGACAGTATGGAACTCAGCAGCCTTTGTGCCACTGTGTTAGCCTGAACTGAAGCCGTTCTTTCTGCATTTCCTCTGACTGACTGTTGTACAGTGAAATAACTTTGGTTATTACTGAATGACGTCAGCCTTGACATTTGCCATTTGCTACTTAGTACAATTGACTTAATGGTTATATGCTCAACTGATCTGTCGATACATTAGATCTCACTGTTCAATTTAAGATGGCATAAAAATTTGGGTTTCGCCACTGTAAGTCAAAAAGGTGCCAGAAATTTTGCAAGGTACTGTAGAGACACGTTGAAGGTGTGATCAGATATTTATAGTGATAACTCAATTAAAAATTTACTGCTAAGTTTGTTGGCAAAAGATTTTTGAAAATCTGTCACATTTGGTGGAGTTAGGGACTATGCGCAAGGTCTATGGCGAATCGTTTTTGACTTAAAGGCCAGTTGCTTAATTTTTATGCCATCCTGTAGTTAGTTAGTTAGTTTTTGTGACAGTGCATTTGTAATTCTTGAACCAGAATATGGTGGCAAGTGGAAGATGCTGCATTATTTCGCGAAGAAGTTTTTCCATGCGACAATTCTGTCTGCATACATCGAACGTGACAACGTCTCGCTGTATTACATCAACGACAATGTCGTTCAGCATACCCGAGAGTTTCATGGCCAACATAGAGACTTTGACAGCAAACAGTATCATGACATTGAAATGAGACAGTCTGGCAGCAGGTTGAATGACGCGTTGTTGAATCTCTCACAGTTCACGTCTGTATTTGAGTCTCAGTTGAACCACTTGACGTATGCTGCCGAAGACTGGTTGAACAATTGGAATGAAGTATCGTTGACTCATAGTGACAATGTTGATGACGGTGAAGGCATTGATGACATGACAGTAAATGTCAAGCACAAAAACAATGATTTAAGCGAATTACATCTCACACAAAGAAACTGCATCGTCAGTCTGCTGTGTTTCCACTGGAACAGTTTTGAGCCGAGTGCAGAGTGGAACGTCACATTTCATCAGGTTTGACTGCTAACTGTCATTAGATTATATACAATACTTTGCCGTAATGGAATGGCTTCATTTCTTAATATGAATAAAATAAAGTAAAGATACATAAACTCATATATTTCCGTACCACCTTAAACATGATATTCATCTTGAATATGCTCATGTATGGCACATGTTATTCGTAGTTATTCAGTCTGGATTATGCAGTTTTACCTGACACCACACTTTTATTCGCAGATGGCTAAGATGAGCCTTTACTCCCGAGCTGCAGAAGGCGTGATCTGAGATGATCTGTGCACAAACATGTCAAAATGTTTTGTCAATTATGCCCTATCTGTATATCATCACCTTACTCGAGTAAACTACGAATAAAAAGTTCTCTTGTTACTAGTAACTTCACAGTCTGAACTATTAAAACATGAAAGGCAGTTACAGCTGTTCACAGATATTGCAAATGTGTTTAATGTGTCAATCGTGGACAAACACAAGCACATACATGGATATGATAGTATTGTGTTAAAACAACTGCTCAGCAAGAAATAAAAGCTGCTTGTGAACCTTACAAGGAGGTTGGATGAAGAACAGGAAGTGATATACGACCTATCTAATAGCAGCCATTGCGATGACTGTGGGTGTACTTGAACGTCATTCGTTGATTGCATGCTTTTGCAAAATGGGATATTTCCTAGTTGTATGATTCTACTGACAAGTGCATCGTGCGTTTCCTCTGCAGTTGTGCATTTCATAGATTTTTCAACCCTACCCCATGTGTACATGTACTTGTCAATCCTGTTGGGAGTGAGCCCACTGGAATACCAAGATCTTTGTTGTAAAAGAACTAGATTCCAAAGGATTCCATTTAGCATTGATGTTTTGCACATTCATCACAGTAAAAAAAGTGAACTGCAGGTGAGTATTAGAATGTTAGAATATGTTTAATCTCTGACATCAACGTACCACAATTAATTGCACGTCATACTTTCTGTTTGCAGCCTTCAGTTGCTGCTGAGCAAGTGTACACACATCCAGTAAGTAACGTTCTTGCCAGCTGTAACTGCAGCTCTCCAGACGAATGCTTTCTCTACTTCACTGACCTCACTTGTTTGGCAGCAGATGCGTACCTACTGCTCAGCAAAGTGTCTGCAGCTGTTGGACTTCAGCATGGCACATTAACGGTACAGTTATCTGGCAGTAATACGTGTATATTCCGTAAGTTTCTCTCCTTCACTGCTTTGAAACTGTTGGATGGGTAGGGTAATAGGAAGGGTATTTGGCCTATAAATACCTGCTCTACATACATAGATCTATGCATGCAAAATGTTTACTCTTGTGAGATGCAGCCTGTCTAGCCTGGATTAGTTCTGGACATGTAGGCCTTTAAGCTAATTTATATCTGGAAATAGTAGTAGTACTATATTCTGTTATTGTCTACATGTGTAATTGAAGTCTGATTACATTCTGTTATTAAGAATTTGCTTTATTTTCAACTGACATGGAGTGTCGTGTGGTCCCTGTGTGATATCCAAGCCTTGGTTACTTCACATCTACAACATATAGGACAGCAAAATATGAAACCCTGCCTTGTTCACATCAACTAAGCAAGCAGGCAGATTAATTTAGGAAACCAATGAAGCATTATTCGAGTTACTGAGTATAGGCAAGACATATGATCTGGACACAGTTGAGACTGAAGCTCGTTGTTGTTTAGTATTAATAGTTGTAACGTGCTGTTGAATGCCGTGTTCACAGGTGGCTGGGATTCAGTTACTGAATGAGTTGACAGTAAGCATTGAGCTTCGTTCGACATCAATTGCTCTGTATGTTTGGCTGGATGCTGTCGGGTTTCCCGGTCGGTTTTCTGACAACGGTTTCCTGATGACGAAGCCGAGTGCCAGTGTTATGTTTTATTCGTGGACAAAGATAGAGAGCTTAGATCGGTTTGAGAGCAGTCTTTCAGTTCGCACACTGACTGATGTGTATTCATGAGAATGAGACATATACATTAGATCAAATGTTCCTCTGCTCAAATGTGGTTAATGCTGTAACAGCTGTGATAATAAATACACTTGTTACTCTGTGATAATATTCAATATTTAAAGGCATTAAAAATCTGATGGGTAGGAAACGTTTCGTTAAATAATCTACTTGTCCTAGGTTGGATGGAGTTCAACGGTGCTTTCACGCAAATGTGGCGATGTCTTAGGTATTCTTTTGGACATTACTGAGACACAAACTCTTGGAATGCCTCGCAGTAGTTTTTATTCATGACTTTAATCGCACAACTTAGTAAGAAGCAGCATGCTGTGTGGTAACATCAATACACCTCTAACTGACACACAGTGTTCAGATAAACCGTAAGCTGATGACAGCATCTGACAGTAAACAATTTCGTTTTAAACTATTTGTCAAGAAATGAACACTAATTCTCCGTGACATAATTTGTGGAGTTGCGAACAAACTAGCACCAGCATACGCTACCCTACTGACTAGTCGACAATTAACAGCTTTTTTTCTATCAATTTCTAATGCAAATCCAAGAAGACGACAAACATAATGCAGAATCACACACTGCAATGCACAGCATCCAATTTAGAAGACTTCAAACAATGCACTCAAACACTCGCTAAAGTTTACAGCAACTCTTGAGTAACAAGTTCTTCTTGTACGCCACAGGGCACAGCTGAGCAAGATTGCTATTAGTAGGCTAACACTCGCCCAGTCCAACCATTAACAAAACCATACAACAACAACATACCCAACAAACAACCACAACTAATCTAACACAGAACGTCATTCCACAGATGTAGTCTTTTGGGGGTCTTGGTCTTGAGATTAGGACAAGAAAAATGGTCTTAGTTTTGATTAAACTGTCTTGGTATTGACTAGACCATTTTTCAAGACCTTGATAAACGATAACATAATACAAACCTCATTTTAGGTTACAGTTGTAACTTGTAACTGTATAACATTAATTTTTATATATGCACTTCAATGATTTACTGTCAGACTGATGCTTGCTTTAACATCTTCAGTTTGTACATCATCTATTGCAGTGCTGTTGTGGCAAGCAATCCTGGCTTTAGTGTGGCAATAACTTAATAAATGACAGTCACTGTTATGTCACTTTACACATCTTACTGTCGGCTAGTGTTGTTGATTTAATGATTTCACTATAGTACCATACCTTGTTTAGCTTGGTGCATTACCTATAACTGTTTGTGACTAAATGATCCAAAACAGCACCAAAGTCTTGGTCTTAGAAAATCTTTGAAGTCTTGGTCTTGAAAAAAACTCTTATTTACATCTCTGGGTCATTCGTAGTCGATAACCACACAACAGGTTATTATATACACCTACATCTTATTTTATAAACTACTGCCATGACCTGAGTAATCCACTAACATTCAGCGGCAGCCTGCAAAGTCCAACATGCACCTAACAGTATTTGATAACAAGAATGTTAAAGCATAATCTGGTCACACGTCAGTCACTGTCAAAATCAGTCGACGGAAGAGCTGAAGGGAAAACCAACACCAAACACAGTATCGACTAATAATAGAAAACATTTAGCAATCAGCATAAGCAACAAATTGCTACAGTAACAGTAGTGACAGCCTGCATTGCTGCTGAACACAGATTGTTCAGTTGTATTTGCCATGGGGTGCCCATATATACCCTATCTAATAATGGTTCGTTGGGTCCACACCAGTCTGCCCCCAAATGGCATCTTGGTTCAGCCATTTTGCATTTTGCATGGCTTACCCATGTGTCACCAACACACACACACAAATGCTAAGTGAAAAAGCAGTGCTGGCAATGTGCCTTCAGTGCTCAATTACTGATAGCTGTACATCAGGGCAGTAACATGGAAGGTTTTGGCATGCAAAACCAACAACATAAATCCAATATATTTGCCTTTTGTAGAACTGGAATATAGGTAGTACCAGACAAGTAAACTTGTTAAATTAAAACAATTAATTCTAAATAAAAACAATATAACAAGAAAAACATTATAACGTGTGTTATAAGCTGAAATAAAAAGATAGTCAATGGAACAAAAGTAACTGTAACTTAAAGTAATTTACAGTACACTGGATGCATTTTTAAAAATGCATTATACAAGTGATGTCATGCCAAGCAATCTACTAGTACTTGGCATTTTCTTGGCTAGTACAAAACAAGAATTAAAATTTTTAGTAACAGCAGCACACTTTTTCTCATCACCATAGCAATCGTTAGGGACCAACCTAATTCATGGGAAAATTCGCAATTTCATGGTGGTTTTTAAAATATGTCAAATTTCATGTATACTCTGCCAAATTCATGGATATTTCAGGCCATATACTAAGTAAGTAAAGTAAGGGAGCAAGTTCTTTATTACTGCATCCAACAAACACAGACATTTAATAACAATTTAACACAAACGAGCAATGAGCATTGTAACACTAACAACAAAATTCAAACTTTACTTCAAATTCATGGAAGATGTCACGGCTGTTAAACTGCGAATTAGGCTGGTCCCTACCTATAGTATGTGTCGAGTACCAGTCCACTGTTCGTGCTGCCACAAAAGTAAATGCATGTTAACAATTGCTGTGATGTACTAAACCTATCAATACAGCACTAGTCTCATCAGCAACAGTACGGGCATTATTATGTCTAGCATGACATTAGCATTTCAGACATGTAGATTTTATTATGCACTGACGATCTCTGTTGCAACGCAAACAGCTAATCTAATACTTCAAACTGCCACGATAGCCAAGTAATTTTTGCAATTACTTATTCACATGATTACACTAATATTTCATACTGCAATATGCAACTATGAAAACTCATTTCAAGACTGTTTTGTCACCAAATTACGTGCATTTGTCTGCTACTCAGGTAAGATAAACAAAGTACTAACTAACTAGTTAATACTCTGATACAGTTGTTGCTGTATACCGTGTATACATAATGTTACTTTATTATTATTTTATGGCTTCTATAAGTGCAGATTCTCTGCCTGGTTGTCATGCCTAACTGTGTGATTTTATTGTGTTTTGTTTTTATTGCATTTGGCGAATAAATGATATGATATGATA
>Ga0209782_1000638_pt1 | contig 16049 bp, 11 predicted proteins | sample WorMetmaBAHAMAS1_FD_187390 | JGI IMG/M metagenome (GOLD analysis project Ga0209782, IMG submission 187390) | Marine gutless worms symbiont microbial communities from Max Planck institute for Marine Microbiology, Germany - Inanidrilus... | ecosystem: Host-associated > Annelida > Digestive system...
ACCGATTGGTCATTTCAGCTAATTTGTTACGCTTGGATCGTCAGAATAGTTGCGTGAAAAGTGTGCTTCACTGCGTTGGATGTGGAGGGTTGATCTCCCAGACTCCCACCCATAGTGGGGGGGGGGTAGACGCCCTTGTCATCTTTCACGTGCTTTTTTGCTCGACGAACAACGCGACACCGTCCGTCGACACGACGGCGTCTCGAGGTACACAACAGTCGCCGAGACTGATGTGTGATGTGATGTTGAGTGTCGACCAGCAGCAGCAGCAGCGGTGGTCGACGACGTGACGTAACGTAACGTAACGTACGTGAGATCATCGATCACAGCTCGCTAACATAAACACTATCACCCCGTTATCAGATAAAAGGCCTACTGTGCAGCAGTCGGGGTTTTTGTTCCGTTCAAAGCGAGAATCTGCACAGTATAGTCACTTACGCTGACGGAGCCGATGTACGGGTATAGGGTTAATAGTGGCGTCTGGTGACTTTCATCATCATCAGCATGAAGCTTAATTCAGACTGAATGTCCATAGAAAAATAATATACGAAGTCACCACAGGGAATGCAACAGACAGACACAAACACACACACACACACACACACACACAAAATTCAATGTCCACGAATAAGAAGTACTGTAGCCACAGACATAAAAGCATCAAAACGCACGCAATACAATACTTGGTGTGACTGTGTGTGTTTCCGCGGATGTTACGAACAGGCGTGTGACTGACAACAGCAAATAATGTCGAAAGAAGAACCTAGGCCGATACAGTCCTGCTGCAGTTCATTCCGATTTCTACTATGTCGATACAAGCGCTTGGCTGGATGACGCTGTCTGCCGTAGACTTGTGAAATGTGTCGGCACGACGTCAGTCAATCATTCGTATATAGGCTTGTTGCGTACGAGAGAGGAAATCGACTGGACCAAGTGCTTTTGAGTCAATATTTACGTGATCATCGAGCAGCAATTTCCGTTACAGGAAGCAGCTTCCGCGAGGAGCGAGTATAGCCACGCACCGCTGTGCTGCCTGGCAGTGCCTGCCGCTGCCAGTTTGTCGCCAGTAGTGCAGCTGCAGCAACTCAACGTCATTATACACGGTACAGATGCGTGCGCTGTCGTTTCTCTCGATGTCAGCGCGATATACAGTGAACAGGAAACAACTTCAAACACTGCTGAATGTGTATGTGTCGCCGTGTTGGCTGTTTATGTCGCTACATTCGCAGACTCCTTTGAGCCTATATACAGACGGTAAAGGTTCTTTCACACCGGGTTCGGCGCGGCACCGCACCGTACGTACGGTCGTCTGATGCGATGCCGTATGAGGCGCCACGCGTCGCCGGATGCGGTGTGAAAGAGCCTTAAGTCATCGTCTGTGTTACCGCTGTATGAAACGCATTAAACATCCGCCAAAGACCAGTGTACCAATTTCGACATGCCACCATATTGTTAGTTATACGACAAGATATTAAAGAAAATGTTTGTAGTGCGCTCACACCTGAAGTAGAAGCAGCTTTGATCTACCGCTTGATCTACCTGATAGAAATAGAGAAATAGCGGAAAACTAAAAAAAAACAAATAAGAACGGTGTACTAGCCTAATGTTTTTTGCACGTTTTAATCGGCGTGAAGTGTCAACGGAGCTCAAGAAAATATTGTGTACATAATGTCGCATAGCTGTCAGTTGTTAAAAACTTGTTACTTTGGGGGGAGATCCTCCCCTACCCCAATTTCTATGGAAAAAACAAACAAATTTTACAATGGCACAATGGGTATTTTTAATGGGTCTAGAACAGTATTCCCAGAGACGCGCCAGTGGATATGCCAGCCAGCGTTGCCGGATCATTCAGTCGTAGTCGCCGGGTGGCGCCAACAGCGCAAGAACAGGCGACTCGCGTTGGGGCGCGTCGCATCAGTTGCCACTGTAATGAAGGTGATGGGCGGAATTGCGACATGATGGTTCGAGTAGTTTCGGTTTGACGGTGCGGCATGCAGATACTACGCGATCTGTCACCCGCTGCGAGCTCGTCACATCCACACGACGAGCCGGGCGCTGGTCGTCGTCGCCATCATCTGGTTCAGCTCGCTCGTGCTCGTCTCTCCGCAGCTGGTCGTACAGAGACTCGAACCGATGCTTGTACTGCAGACCGCAGACCAACAGATCCCGATACGTGTCGCACAGGTACACACGCAGCCAGCACCATTACATCACACACACTCTCTCACTCCTCTCTGCTGCCTGCATGCTGACGTCCATCGAATGATGAAGTCTCCCTGGAAGGCCTGGATATGTCGTATAGGCCTATTGTTTCTTTTCACATCGGATGCGGTGCATTGCGTTGTGTTGCGTTACGTTTTGGCAGCAACGCAATGCACCGCAACCGGTGTGAAGAACCTTAAAGTGTCGACAGACGTGTAGTAGCCACAATGATATGCAGCTGATGGGCAACGTCCATATGGCCAATAGACAATGACAGGGGACGTTAGACAGGAACTTTTTCCTAGATGTGACCCTCGTTTTCCAATCGGCGAAGGGACGTTGCCGTGGTAACCAATTTTTGGAGCCGAATTGACAGAATTATCGTACCTCTCCTGCATTCAGCGCACTGGCCTAAACGGATTGGACTGGATGATCACCATGCCTACGCGCGCATTACGCTAACAGTAGCGATGATCCCTCCATATCGTGTAGAAATTTAGCGAACGACCATCCAATAGGCCTAACTCCGGAGTTTACGAGGCTCAGCTGTGTACAACATGCGTCTATCAGCACTCGGGTTAGTTTGACTGCGTTCGCTATGGGGCGGTACTAATAAATACATGTAGTCACTGCGGCGATCAGTATTCGGTTTTGTTTCACTACTATTCGCCACAGGGCGATATTGCTATGCCTGGCGGGATACACGCGTAGCGTGTAGCAGTGTCGCCCCCTAGTGAATAGTAGTGAAACAAAACCTAATACTAATCGCCGCAGTATCTATAGCACTTCCGCTCATCTCTGTACGTTGGCTGGTGGAGGTGTGCGTGGAGTACATCGCGGACAGACGGCTAGCGATCGCCTACACGTCGTTCTTCTACGTGGTCGTCTACCTGCTGCCCGTCATGACGATGCTCGTCGCGTACGGACGCATTGTCGTCACGCTGTGGCGCCGCCGACCGATCGGCGACTCGCCGCAGACCACGCGCGATTCACATCGCAGACTCAAGGTACCGCCACACATCATAGCAGCTCGAAGTAAACGCCGGAGAGATTGTCCGTGTCGTTATCCCGAGTTCTTTTAACCGATTGGCGTAATATAGGCCCGTTAACATCGTCAATAGCTCGCGTGCATCGCCAGCACTAAACAAAAACAGCGCTAAATGCATGCGAACTATTTCTACGCATGTGTTGACGTACGTAGTCTGTGCGTTATTCGCATGGATCGTTGTACCGCGCAAAAAACACTGCTGAACCGATCGTGCTGCCGGGTTGGCAGTGATGTTAACAAGGCCATCAAGGATAATGACAAGGCCAAGGCCATGAACCAACAAAGCCTGACGTTTCTCACCAGGTCAATTAGGCACGTACATATTGGCATCACCTGGCCAATGCGATTGAACGACAGAGCGAGGCGGGCGGCGGTGCGGCCTGTCGACTGTGGTCGCGTGTGGTGCGTGCTAGGAGAAGAGGCGTATCGTGTGCATGCTGGCGCTGCTCGTGTTGCTGTTTGCCGTCTGCTGGTTTCCGTTCTTCAGCGTTCAACTCTACCTGCTTGTCGACGACCACACGCACCGTCAGCACCATGCTCGCATCGTCGTCTCCGTCCTCCAGCTTGTCGGATACAGGTCGACTCTATACACTGTGAAAAATGGCCGTATATCCACGGATATTTTGTGGCGAGATTTCCGTATTTGTGGCGAGAGTTCTCCATATTGTAACGGAACAGTATATACGCTCTTCACTTTCCGTCGTTTTACGGATACAGACGTAAGCTTAGGCCTATATGGAACCGGTTCTGCTAAAATATGGAGAACTCGCGCTTAAAATTATCCGTGGATATACGGATATTATTTTACAGTGTAGCTACCTGCCTCTCATCCCCGGCCGTATAGGCCCTACTTTCAACTACGCTTCGTTTACGGCCACTGCCAATTGGCACTTCAGCCTGCCCTAAACGTTTTTGGTGTCCCTACTTTCCCGCGTCCTGATAGTCCCGTGCACCCACTGGAGTCTATTATATGGAAGATGTATAGGCCTAGGCCAAGAAGTTTTCCGCGAAAAGCTTTCAGACCCCGCCCCCTTGCTAGTACACGTAGTCGCGTCGATCCAACGTTCATCGTTTGTAGGCCTACATGGCATTCACGAAGGTCCAGAAATATATCATGAAGACTGAGCTATCTGTAATGTACTCAACAGGTAGAGTTGTTATACGATGTGACTGCTGCAGCAACTGCTGCGTGAATCCAGTCATCTACTACTTCATCAACGAGAGTTTCCAGCGCAACTTGCTGCGGACGCTGCGCTGCCGCTGCCTAGCGACGACGCCAGGCTACCCGGGCATGCACGGCGGCGTACAGGGACTGATGGTGGCGGTGTCTCGAGGTCGCGCCGACCGGGCGAGACGCGGCAGTGACGACGGGGTCGTCGAGACGTCGGAGATGCAGGCGGTCAACGGCGGCCGCTCGACGGCTTTCACGACGGCCGCCCAGCTGCACAGCACCTTCGTCTGAGCGGGGTCAACTCGCCGACGTGCCAACTCGCCGAATGCAACGTCGACTCGCCGAAATTGAAGTCAGCTCGCCGACGAGTCGACACACATATACACACTCGTCGTTATACGCAGATCTGCTAAATTGTATATTCAGATGCTGAGATAGTGTGACATGCAAGACGTTGAATGCACCGATTATTCCACCGTAAACTCCACATTTTCGATACCGCCATCTTGAAAAATCTTCGCATCCGATTTACAGATTTTGACGAAATTTGGCATGCTGATGCGTCTCGACCATCTTGACCCCATTAGCCAATAAAATTTCGCGATTTCAAAAATCCAAGATGGCGACGGCAGCCATTTTGAAAATTCGAAACATCGCAATATGTCTGCTTTGGATAGACCAGTTTCGAGAAAATTTGGCATGGTGATGTGCTTTGATCCTCCCGACCGTGTCTGCATATAAAATTTTATGCTTTTAAAAATTCAACATGGTAGCCAATTGCCATCTGGGAAGTATAAAAAACATGATATCTCTGAAATCATTTGGACCTATTTTAGCAGAATTTAATGTGCTGATGCATAATTGCCCTCCCTAGCCTAAGTGCTATAAAATGTACTGTAACTGGTAATAAAACAGCAAATATAAATGATAAAAACTGCAGTTTATCGATTGTGTTAACAGCCATGGTCAAAAAGGTGGCATTACTCAGCATCAAGTTGACATTTAGAAGACGTGATGGTGGGTATCACCTTTTTATGATTTTTGCAGTTTTTGAGTTTTATTAGCGCGAGAAGTAATATATACATCTCACGCTTATGCTACGTCAGTGTCCGTCTGTGACGGAAGTGCATGCCGGGAATACAGCGGCTGCGACAGCCAGTGAAGTTGTAGCCATCATACGATCATTTTGTGAGACATAATGTAGGCCTACCGTACACGTGTATGTATAGCAACTAACTGTAGAATAGAACCAACTGTGCTCGCTGTAGGACACATGATTAGAGAGTTAGTTGGTGTTTTATGTCACTTTTCAGACATGATTAGAGAACATGCATGTCACAATTGTTGAATGCATTGGACTTCATCAACAGTTTTTATGATCATATGCGTGAATGGCACACATTCTGTGTTAGCTAATCACCGTAAATAACGCTAACGGTGGCAGATCCAGGAATTGGTAATAGGGGGATGATCCCTCCTCCCCCACTGTCCCTTCTCTGCTATGAAGTGGACCCCCTTAAATCTATATTTAGGGTGTCTGGAGTGCTGAAACTTCCCCCCTGTGGACCCGGGCTTGCCAAATGCTATTTATGCATTATGAGTGAAAAATTCTTTCTGCCAGCAGGGTTCTCACTTCTGAGACATCAGAATTCAAGAACTTGCGGAAACCCTGTGGTTACAACAATTTGCCAAACATAACCAGTAATTAAATTAAACTAGTGACAGGCGGTATTTTTCACAGGCAAAAAACTGCCATATGCTGGTGGGGGATGAGTCGCTGATTCTCCTGGATCCGCCACTGAACAGTAAAAATGAAAAAACAAAAACTTTTGTAAATGGGTTATCCATAAAAAGTCATAAACACAGGGGGGTAGAATTATGTCAAAAGTGGACACATAAAGACACGGGAGGAGGCGTATTCAGTGCTTAGTGGTCAGCGAGAAGTAAGGTGGCTCAGTTAGTGACAAACTGACAGGAGATCGAATGATGGGATATTTGTTTCCCAATGGGGTAGGGCATAGAGAGGGGCTGTGCCCTTCCCACAAAAATTTCATCAGATAACCTCGTTACTAACACTGTAATGCAAACGGGTGCACTTTCGTACTATTTTAGGCTTCATGTGGAGGAGCTAAGGGGAGGCTAAAAACCCAACGTTAGGGGACTCGGATCCTTCACTTTAACGTTAACTTTAAGCTACAGTGGATGTCCACAAGGTGTCCCATTATACTAAGCTTTGTGACTATTTACAGTCGCTTGACACTGCCGTTCCAAGCAATGACTGATGCAGATGCACAGCCGACTAGTAAAATGCAAAATGCCTCGCTTTTGTTTAGTGATCGAGCCATTAAAACACATGGTTGCAACAACAATTCAATGTTTTAGTTAGAAGCGTGTCACCTTTAACGTGTACTGGCCATAGGGATCACAGATACTGGTATAGTGTATCTGACGACATGGCCACTGTGTTTTAAGTGCGATCATATACAGTGGATGTAAACGAGGGTGATGGGCGACTTTGGCAAAAATGGACACGGGAGAGGGGTGAAAATGCCAATATTGTGGACGTCGTTTATGGATGGCCCCCAAGGTGGGTGTAATTTACAATCTGTCCTATTCAGAGAAGCCCAAATCTCTACAGAACAAAACCACAACGACAAAGGTAACAGAAAATTATTTGCAACAAGACTTTTTTCATAATTTCTGTATCTTCAAAATGCACTTCAGCGTCATGGCGTTTAACACATTAGATGTTGCAGCTGCAGTCAGCAAACGCAGAAGAACTAACTGACTTATTAAAATATCAAGAACTTTATCCACAGTTTCAAATAATACAACAAAATTAGCAAATGTGGAAAGAAAAATAGGTTCATTATAGATGATTATGATTACCATTTGACAAAAGATAACTTATGAAATCAGCACAGTGGCAACAAACTGTGTGCCGGAAGCAGCAGATTACGTGTCAACATCTGTGTAGCAACGACACGCAATGAAACACAACGGGGACAAAAACTTAGTGACATATGAAAAAGCCAAATTTGCATATTTACAGAAAGACTGCCAGAGTAAAAACAATAGGTGTCCAAACATCGTAACATGCCTACAGCTTACACGGTACACAGACAAAAGAGACCAGCGCAAACCAGACTGATTAGCACTGCAATGCTAGAATTTACACAGTGCAGAGAAAACTCAACACAATCTGCGTTCTGACGGCTATTCCACTGAGTAAACCTTGATTAGCTGGTGCCACAGCAGCTTTATTCTGAAAGATAAATCTTCCCGACAGTTTGCACAGGTATTTCACAGGCCAAATGCCCTTCCAGTCACCAAACTACATGCCCAAGTACTTCAGCAAAACAGAGCAAAGAAAACTTGGGCAGTAGAAATTTTGGACTAACAGGGCATAAAGACCTACTCATCCAAACATAAATATGAAACAATACCCCCAGTATTAAAAATAACTGTTGTCCATAGTTTTCAGTAAATATTACAGTTAAAATTTTCATTAGCTGCCAAAATCTTTGCCATTTTCTGACAATTTTAACAACCCAGAGCCACAGTAAAAAAACAAGCTCCAAGAGAAAGACTGAAGCTAGATGGTGTCTACAGAGTACAGGCGTGCCGTGCAGAGTTCAAGTCAAGGCTACAGTGTGGTGGCTACAAGTTGTCCATGAAGTACGGCTGTCCGTCGCGGTCGAGCCGTTTTGTCAACACATCACAGCCGCTCTCGGTGACAAGCAACGAGTGCTCAAACTGCGCTGACAGTCGGCCATCTTGTGTCACCGACGTCCAGTTGTCGGGCCACAGTTGGTCACGCCATGTCCCTGGACCCACACACAATACTTCCACTGGCGGCCACTGTGTGCACACTGCGCGACGTATCTTTTAGCTCAAAATAAAGTCTAAGGTCCGGTTTTTCCACAGCAAATTAATCTCCCGTTAATTTAATCCGGCAGATAATGATCAATTTACTCAGATGCCTTTTTTCCACCGGCAGTTCGTCAATTAAATCGTCCATTTAGGACGATTTAATTGACGAACTGCCGGTGGAAAAACCGGACCTAAGATGTCAGTCTACGACCAAAAGTCTGGACTAAGACTAAGACCTACTTAATGAAAAACATGAAGTGATGCTAAACTTTGGTTTACAACTACAGCTGCAGTTATCAGTTACAGTGTAATGTATAAATTACACAGGTACATAATGCAAGTAAGTAAAGAAAACCATTTATAAAGCGCTATTTGTCAGCTAAGTGAATACATAATACATGTTGACATCACTACAAGCTGTACTTAGAGCTGAGCGGAGCTGACCTTCGTTGATCATTGGCTCTATAGTGAACGAGTGTCCTGGCTTCATCACTCCGACACCCTTGTTCTCTGTGTTCATTTCACACCACATCATTCTCACTTCCATCTAACTTTCACTCTCATGTGTCAGTTTACACAGAATATTAACAAGCTGCTACAGCAATGATAACGACAGACTGCGCTGCTGCCAAGCACAGATTGTTAACTGTTAAGGTCCGGTTTTTCTACAGCAAATTAATCTCCCGTTAATTTAATCCGGCACATAATGATCAATTTACTCAGATGTCGTTTTTCCACCGGCAGTTCGTCAATTAAATCGTCCCAAATGGACGATTTAACTGACAAACTGCCGGTGGAAAAACGACATCTGAGTAAACTGATCATTATCTGCCGGATTTAATGCCGGATTAAATTAACGGGAAATTAATTTGATGTGGAAAAACCGGACCTAAGTCATATTCGGCTGGTAGTGCCCATGTCGAACCATGTCCAAACACATGGTTCTATGCGAGTCTACGCCCCAAACGGTATCTTGATCAGTTTGGCCTGGAACTCTTTCCCGGATTATCTACGTGCGTCTAACTGCACTGTTGACGGTTTCAAACATTTGCTGAAGACATACTTGTTTGCATGCTACTAGATCGTTTAGTGCATCAGGGGTAGGCTTATCTTGTGACGATGCGCTTTATAAGTTTACATCTACATTATACTGCATTCAGCCATTTTTGCAGGGCTCGTGAACCACACCAAATGCACCGATCATATGTGCAACATCCGTAACAACAGTCCGCATCTAGCACTGATGTAGTAGTGCTGGTGATGCTGGCTAAGCATCAACGGCAGAAAAATTCCTTAGCATTCGCAGCAGGAATTTACTAACTAATCACTTGGATCATAGTCAAGAGCATGTTCAAGAAGATACACAAACACTAAATGTATACCTTCTGATTACAAATCTGAATGAGGCATCAAATTCAGTTGATGTAAGCCAACGATGGTAATGGTGGGTAACTGGCGAGAAAAAATAAAATTCAATCTGATGCCACAAATGATTAATATGGTACAACCATCGGTATTATGAACCGATTCAAATAAGCCCAACCCATGTCTACTGAGCGGCAAGAGTACAACTACAACAATGCTGTACAGCAAGGTGTGAACACTTGCTATATATAGCACAGTCACAATTAGGGGTGTTCCTCGCGAGCTTTTTTAGACTAAACTACTTGCTCAAACTTTTTTTTCGAGTAATCAAAACTACCCGAAGTAGTTAAAATAATCAAGTCAGTAGGATTATAGTATTATGCTTTTGACAGGCTATGTTGTGTTCTATGAACCTATGTGATCTGTTGTCAAGTGGGTCTGATGGACGTTGAAGTCTATTATGGCTGCCTGGTGTTATGATTATATTTTAGTTATCATTGAACATTATTATTTTGAGTGTATTTAGCATACTGAAACAACAGCCACAACAACCACTTCACAGCTCTTTATCCGGAACTACCCGAGTTAGAAACATTCACCCAGTCACACCTATCATGATCATCAACCATCCTTTATCAGCTTCCTCAATACACTACAATCTATAGTAATTCAACGAGTAAAAATGCAGCAGCCAAACCAGTCCTCTAGTCTAGTCGGTTCAATTTACATGTTTGACAGTCTTTTTGTGCAACCTCTTTCCAAGTCCTCTTTGGTCTAACTCTGGGTCTGGAACCCTCCACTTAATACTCCATACATTTCTTCACCCAATCATTATCTTCTTTTCACAGCACATGCTCCATTGCCCATATCATCTATCTGGCATACTGAAATTAGTAAAAATAAATATTCGCGGAAAACGAGTTAATATTTCATGTTCAAGTACTTAAATTAAGCTCGAGTCTTTTTAAACTCGAGTTACTTAATCCAGGTGAGTACTCGGCACAGCCATAGTCATAGCAGTACCTGAGCCTCACAGGTGACAGCTGACTGACTGCAGCAGCTAAACCAGTCAGTGAGTAGCTATAAAATACAGGTTCTGGCTCACGTCGCCAGAACCGGTCATTTATACCTACTCTAGTGTGCTGTTTAGACAAGGTAAAGATAAGGTGACATACTTGCGTAATGAGGGACACTTGGTGCCGTGTGAAATAACCTGCAACACATACATACACACGTATACATAACATACTTCACTCATCAGCACACAGACGCATTCAGACACTTGACAGACGCCATGTTCAGTGAGAATGTGTGCTGCTTCATTTCACAACAACACACGTTCACACAGACTAGTGCTGGTCAGTCGTTTAATGCATTTATATTAAGTAACGAATGAGAAAAACAATCATTATGTTTATATATAAGTCACTTAGTAATAACATACATGATTCTTTGTTTTGTTTGAATACGGTGCTAATGTCATCATAAGCTATCGATCTACAAAGACGGAGATATTTGCCTGTGAATGCCGTGGCCGCAGTAGCTGCGTACGACGGAGAAACCGTTGGACTGAGCGTGTTTCTGAATGATATCACCCATCTCTCGGTACCGCACGCCCGGCCGCACTTCAGACATGGACACACATTCAGTCAGTCGGTAATGAACTGTGATACATCACATGACTCAACAAGTCAACTGCAGATAGCAAACTTTGATCCCAGAGCTGCATTCTGGTGTGAACTCAACTAAAAACTATAGTTGTATGACATGTTACAACTGGTACTGCTACCTGGCAAATTTCTTACAAGCATAATACCATGCTTGATTCTGGCCACTGGCCCCTATGATGTCGTCTAGAAAACAGGAAGTACACACTGTATCACAACACTGCCAGAAGAGGACTGAGCCACAGCCATGGGCAACATGTAAACAAAATTTGGTGAAGTCCTGCCATGCGGTTTTTGAGTTAAATGAATAGACAGACAGACAAACAGACATACTCATCACTATAGTTCATACTCCTCCTGGGGTGAAGACTAATGACAGTACTGGATCAGCTGCATGACAGGATAGTGATAAAATATAGGAGTATAACAGAATACTTTTCGCTGCACCAAATGCAACAGCCAGTGTACCAAACATCATTACTACTCGACGATGTCTTTTGTGTGCATACTGAACATCAAAAAGCATGACTGACTTAGTTCACACTCAACATAAAGCAGGTCGTTTGAGGGACATTATTCTTAGCCAACCTGTTGGCTAGTACTGAAGAAACTAAACCTGACATAACATAATCAATGAACAGAAAAAAGGCCTAAGCATACACACAAAAAATACACAACTAGAAAACATAGGCTAAAAAATAACACAAAAAATGAAGCCGTAGGTAAACCAACGATAATAACTGTAAGAACTGCTGATTACTAACGTGTGTGCGCATCGTTGTGCACAAATGTTGTACACTACACAACACAGCATTGAACAGCTATGATAACCTTCCTTCTTAACCTTCATCAGATATTATCATCATAGCTCTGATACAGACTATTAGATGGGGGGGAGGAGAGACACGAAGCCAAGATGAGCCGCTGCTGATGTTCAAAGCCAGAGACATGACACAGCGAATGAGTGATTACCGGCTGCAATGGCCTTAGCCAGGCATTCATGTGTCGTCTGAACAAGTAGCTTTGCTTTGTCAGACACGCCGCCGACGAACATCGTTTCATTGAGGTCGCCGTGGAAACCGCGATGATACGTCGTCACGTCGACTGCACCATAAAACACATCACACGCGCACGATTATCTCAGATTATCGACGGTGTGTGCAGCTGGAAGATAAAAGGATGTTTTGGGATTAGAGTTTAACTCGTAGTTAGTCAGTAGTGCCAAAAGACAGCCACTGCCATCATTAACAACAACAGCAGCAGTGGTAATTGTAAGTTTGCACCAGCCAAGCAGCTGCAAAACAGTAAGAAAGTATAGGATTCACATAGCATTTAATCCAGAAATCAATCATATAATATGCTCAAATACAACAATAACGCTAAACCAAACACCACTATTTACAGGCTTAAAACATCGTAGTCTAAATGTCTCAGAAAAAAAGAGAACTAATCTGTACATAGAGTGATCGCTAGAGTTAGAATAATGTAACATACTGTTAATGATGTCGCCATCTTGGAGCTTACGCTGGTCTGGAATTCCATGGCAGATCACCTCGTTTATTGACCTAACAGACAGACATGCTTGCTGGGGGGAAACTGTTTCATCAACTACACAACTAATTCATTCGAGGACGGAAGAACGAGAAAAAGCTGCGTGTTCAATAAAGTCTGCAACTTTCACACTAATTTCAGAGACGTTTATTGCTGCCAATCACTTAACTTTGTACTGATAAACTAAATATCCATCACTAAAAGCAGACATGCACCTATAAACCTAAGATACTCTAACACAAAAGACACATGAAAAACTAAGGCCAGGTTCGGTCCCCGTGTATAACATCTGAAAATACAAATGGAATTGGTCTTTTCTTACAACTCCCAGGACCTGCATGGGGCTCACGTACAATGTGACAAATAGTTGAGATGATGTACATCAATCGACGCTACAAGCACACGGTGTAGCGACTCACGTGCAGCATGACTTAGGAAAGTTGTAGTAGTTGAGAGGCGACGGGTAACATTCGCGTTCCATACACGCCTGCGTATCACCAGCAACCGCACGTCATCGTTTACAACACTACGGACTGGTAGTTATCAAACAATACACTGATGGGTGGCCAGTGTAATGTGTGGGATAACGAAGGCTGGACTGGATGGGGAGCCCACCAGTCCAGCCTATCATTGCTGTACCTAACGCAACACTGCAGTGTACAAACGAAAAAAAGATCCAATCATTCAACATCATCAACTACAACTCCAAACTTTTTTTCAAAGGCATTCAATTTGTACTACTGGTACTAAAATACGCAACAATTCTGGACTCGAAGTGCTTAACCGGCAACAATTATAACTACCCGTAACCTGAGCAGAAAACAGCGATTTAAGTGATCAGTGAAATAATCAATCAATCTTTAAGAGTCAGAAGCTCAGCATGTAACACTTGCCTCGTGTACAATTCGATCAATTTCATCGGTCGAGACACCGACGGCGACGGCTTTGGCAGCTTCATCTAGAACCTCGCGACCCAGCTGTCAGTCAGTCAACATCAGCATCAACAGCTCATCACTCACACTCAGACCGAGCAGCATCATACAGTCTAATCTTGTTATCTCGCCATATTCCATCCCAAGTACATTTAAAAGGGTTAGACTGTACTAGGCCAACGACACAGTGTTATCACAAAATCACTTTTACTGAACACGACACAAGCTTAAACAGACTACTGCGGAAACACAGCAACAGTCAATAAAATGTGTGAAACAACTAAAAAACATAAAAAGTTTTCCAGAATTTTCAAAAAACACAATGTAAAAAAAATGTAGGCACAGTTATAAAGACAAACCTGACAAAGCAAAGTCAGCCTGTACAGTGTACAAATAAACAAGCACGTTTGCATTTGGCAATGGCCCGGGTCACACTCAGGAGCTAGAAGATAAATTAACAAACGAGTTATATTGCTCTGATCACTCAGCAAAGCTGTGACTTTAACTGGACTGAATCGACTGAACTTATGCTGACTAGATTTTTACGTGTCATTTAAAAAAAATTTTAATACTTTTTTCAATTCGGAAAAATGTAACACCCATTGCATTTGCATGTTACAAATATAAGAAATTATTAAAGTCAGTTTCTAGTTTCTCATTACTGTGTTTGAACGAAAAAATAATATAGGTGTAAGCCACAAGGTATGTTGCAATTACTTGTCATGTCAAACGAAGACACGTTCAGAATTAACGAAACGAATCAAGTTGTACAACTGGCTGATTGATCTACAATCATCTGTAAAACAGCTGCTAAGACACGTGTGTTGTAACAAATGTGTTTGTGTGGGTTTCTGTCTGTGTAAGACTGACGAATGTGAAAAATGGTGAACTTGCCTTGCAAGCAACTCTTAACAGCTCCTGGTCTTCGTCACTCAATATTTCTATGTTTGTCGACCCTCGCATTGCACGCTCTGCTGTCGGAAAGCCTGCATTGGCAGACAGCAGACGCATCATTCTAACCATTATGTATATGTTGGCGCATAAAATACAAACAACCATCATGCTGCGCCATAGAGTTAAGTATCACCATGCATGTAATAATAATAATAATAATAATACAACATTTGTATAGTGCCATAGTGTCCTACGCGGGACGCGTAACTAGATGATGTAACTAGACCAGCTCTGTAGCCATCTGTCAATCATCTCTGTCATACTGCCAGACTCCGCCTACCCTGGCCATGAGCTTTAGCAATGCACCAGCAAGGCAAAATGTTGCTTAGGTCCATGATACTTAACATGCACACTGCTGCATCAAGCTGTTAACAACCGTATTGTGACATAATATTAGATAAAATGATCAAATCTTCAAAACACAACAAACACGACATTTTATGTTCAACACACGGCATGTTTTATACATTTAATGTAACAGATAATACAGCAGATAACAATAGAAGTGAACATATCACCTTCAGGATGGTCAGCATAGTCAGGTCGTGAAATATGATCTGGAACAGGACGATAGGCGCTCTGACACACAGACATAATACAATGTCATACATACTCACAGTCACTCACACATGTAAGACACACTTACAATGGTCTACTCTGTTCTTAACAAAAATGAAAATCATCTCAACACAGTTTCACTAGAACTGCACATTCAGAATTTTACTTGTATTCTAGAATTTTACTAATAATTCTAATAATTTAATCAGACACTAAAGCACTGAAGAACAGCGCGTCAAAATGAAACCAGATGTGATAAACTAAATTTATCAAATGCACGTCACTGAACAAGATGCCTAGATGCTGAGCTGCTGGGTGAAAAAAACTAATCATGCTTCATTTATCCATTACCGGCCACAGTCAGTCTGTATACTGAATGTGAACTGCCTAGATTCACATACAGTACTTCAAAAATAGGAGGGAGCTGCAAAAATTTTTAAAGTACTTATGTGATCATGTAAAGCATAGCAAGATTCAACAAACTGACCACTGGAAAAGGTCTCAACTTTCCAGTAAACATAAAGCCGGGCCACGGATTGTAAGTTGTCGCCGGTCCATTCTTCTGCTCAGCATTTTCTTCTGCGCATTTCACAAAACAAAAAATGCACTTACAACTAATGTGCACATGATAATTTCTCATGCAACACATGCCGGTGTAGGACATTACACGATGAGATAATCATCAACTAGAAAACCTAGCGGTATATCGTCGCGCCTCTGAGCGGGGG
>Ga0209782_1000639_pt1 | contig 16048 bp, 10 predicted proteins | sample WorMetmaBAHAMAS1_FD_187390 | JGI IMG/M metagenome (GOLD analysis project Ga0209782, IMG submission 187390) | Marine gutless worms symbiont microbial communities from Max Planck institute for Marine Microbiology, Germany - Inanidrilus... | ecosystem: Host-associated > Annelida > Digestive system...
AAGTAATAGATTTTTGATGGTAAGATTACATATTATATCTCCAGTAGAAGAGCTGAAGTCTGCAGTCTTGTTTGTGGCAGGACTTTTGCTGATTTATTGGCCCTGGCATTCCTATTGTCATAACTCTATGCATGTGTGTGCATTGGATCTTCATTATATTGCATAGAGTCGATAGACTGTTGTGGCTGCATTTTCTACTGGGTAATTTTAGGCTGGTAGTAATAATATGTTTTCAGCTGCTGCAGGGTATAGTTCGTCCGTTGAAATCTGCTCATCAGTCGTCGGCAATAGAACGCAGCAGATCAGCGGCCGATATTGTGCTGCAGGCCAGCACGCAAGCTGCGGCGACTAGTGGAAGTGCAAACAAAGTCATCGCCGATGGCAGTCGCTTTTCCTCTCTCCCATCCGCTTCATCCAGGAAGTCGATGGTCCCAACAAGTGCTACCATGGAACACAGTAGCAAACCAGTAGAATCAAAAACTGAAAAGAAGGCTGGTCTTTTCAGGAGAAAGAGAGAACCAGATTCGCAGACTGCCAGTACAACCAATACAAAGAAACCCGTCGACTTGAACGAGAACGTGATCACTTCTACACAAGTAGGATACGCAAAGCCTAGTCACAATAAGTCCGGTGATACTTCCAAGAAAGCAGCTTTGATATTTGTAAAAGCATCAGATGATGTCATCCCATCATCCAGTGTAGAGCAAAATGTTAGTTTGGACTTGGCACCAGCGATTAGTTTGAACAGTCAGACAGATAAGTCAGATTCGGAAGATGTTGCCGTGGCTTCAGCATCATCCAGGGCTGGTACGAGATCCTGGGTATCATCATCAGGTTACAGACAGAAACTTGGGTCGCAGGCGTCTAGCCGCTACCAGAGCATAACAAGCCGTCTTTATGGTGACAATTGGTTGAGTGGTCTTGGCAGTGCGGCCGGTGGAAAGTCGACACGTAATACAGCGGAGAATGCATCCGACAACACAACACTGTCTGCAAACTCATCTGATAAATCTCAGGTCACCAAATCTTTGGTAACAAAGACTACAGCTGATAGTCCAGCATCGTCTGAGTCTTTTTCTGGCTTAAATTCAGAACCAACCAATGCTGGTTCTCAACCAACAGGGTCTAAGTCAGCTGTACATTTTGTATATTCATGTAGTACGTCAAGCAGAAGCGTAGTGGAACGTCCGAGTCTAACGAGTGAAGATGGCGATGAGGACATTGATGACATCGATGAGGATGACGATAATGATGACGATAGTTGTGATAGTGGGGCTGCAGGCATGCCGAGAATTGGCCAGCCTTCGAAGCAAGGTGATCAAGCACTGGAAGAAGATGTACTGAGGTGGCGTCAACGCCTCGTCACTTCGCCACCGCCACGTCGCACCTCGCATACGCCACGAAGGTACGAAGATCACGAGAAAGAGCCAAGTTCACCAGGTACAGATGTGACGCATAGCCGTTCAATACCGTCAGACTATTCTGCAGTCACAGATCTAGAAACGACACCCGCGGAGTCGCCGAAGAGTCCAGAGTCGTCGAAACACGTCAGTTTTGATCCGTTTACTTTATCGTTGAATGCTGCATTAGAAGGAGAACTGGACGTGCTCCAGTCCCTGTTCTCACAGGTATTACTGGTTCGAATATTAGTCAGTGTTTATCATTATTTCATTATTTCAGTGTTGGTAAGAGCTAGTGCTCATCCCACTCTAGCGGTATTTGATGATACTTTTCGGGACCAGACTAAATCCTGCAAAGCCAGGAGCGTGTTTTTAGTCACATTTGCAGTGTACTTTCAGCTTCAAATAGGCGTCATTATTAAGTACAAATATGAATTTATAATATTATGATATTATGTATTAGTTGCGGAGTTCATGCATTGCATGTAATTGTTAATGCTTGCACGGGGCCTTTTGTAGACATTGTATTTTATTGACAGCTTTGGAACTGAGCAGTTTCTGAACATAACAGATAAGTTGATCACAGACTAATGGCATTTTAGCACCCACTACTTTTTATTTTTATAAGGGATGTGTAATTTACTTTCTAACTACCCACCTGTGTTCCATCCATTGTGTGGTGATTTGATTCTTGTAGTGCTATCACAAACAGCTAAAATTGCTATATTTCTCTAGAAATGTGCCATTTTATAGTTTGGCACATTCAAACCCAGTTGCAGTCTCGGATGCTATTTTGTCTTTTTGTTACGTCATTTGAATAATGCAGTACAGTAATTACAGGTTGTTTCTGGAGACATTGCATTCCTTTCACTGCCACACATGGTGTCGATACGGAGGTTGATGATTGTGTCCATGTGTTGCGAGGTGGATGATGTGAATCAGTCAAATGAAGATGGACTGACGGTGCTGCACAATGGCATTTGCAGTGGCAGTCACGAAGTCCTCGAGTTTCTCGTTCATGCTGGCTGTGACGTCAACGTTGCTGACTGCGATGGATGGTTAGTTTCTCACATAATACAGTGGTATGGTCATCCGTATTGTGGCATGTTTGGCGGCGTTCAAGCCGATTTTACCTTGATCGGTTTACCATGTTGCCTATAGGGTGAAAAACCTTAAAATTGACCTCGACATAATTAAAATACCAGCCGTTGCCCTAATGGTACTGTGTTTTGTATGCTAAAACCTTCACAGGTTCATATTTTGCATATGTAGTTGTTGATCGTATTTCTGTTACTCACTGCTTTGACGCAATTTGTTGGTAGTTGTCAGAAATGGTTTCCTGGAAGTAGATGTAAAACAATTTTTTTTGCTTCAGTAAAGGCTACTATTGGTCAAGCTGCTAAGCCCAGTTAATTTTGAAAGACTTCTACAGTAATTGATGCTCATATGTGTTTGCTGGTGACAGGACACCGTTGCATTGTGCCGCGTCGAGTAACAACATTGAAGCTATGCAGCTGTTGGTTGAGCACGGTGCTGGTGTACTGGCTTTCACATGGGACACCGAACGTGAAACTCCGCTCGACAAATGCTGTCCTGATAGCCCAGGATTTGACGATTGTTATCAGTTCCTTGAAGGTAATCACAGTGCCGTTTAACGCAATACAGTCTGCCGTTCGGTGGGTTGTAGAATTAAATCTGGGTTGACCGGCTGAGAGGCCGCCAGACAGTAATGTTTATTGCTACCATATATTGCTGATAGAAGGCTGTAGATGCTATTTGTAACTGATGTAGGTAGACAGTGGACTTACTGAATGTGCAGCTGATGTTATGTTGTATCACTGACCAGTTGTACACAAACTAGGCAGTATTTGACACTGTTACTTGGGAACAGAATAAACAGAACCAGACCTAGTACTGATCTCTGTGTTTACTGTTAACAGATTGGAGATACTGATGATGAAAGGGTTCATGTTTCTCCAAATTTATTTTTAATTGTTGATATGTGTAATATCAGCTATGTTGCGTAACTGTGTTTACTGCTGGTGGAATGCATACTTGTACTTGTGAAATGTTTTATTTAATTTTCTTGATTTATGTCCGAGTGTTGTTCGGTATTTCATGTTACAGAAGCGGAGAAGGTGTTGGGCACGGCAAACGACGGCCGAGTGTATGCTATCGCCGACTATAACGCCAGCAGCACGGACGAGATGACGTTCAGTGCCGGGGACCAGCTTACCGTGGTTCACAAGGGTGACGACAAGGAGACTTCATGGTGGTGGGCCCGACAGCGCGACGGAACTGAAGGATACGTGCCGCAGAACTTGCTTGCAGTGAGTAGGCTGTGTTCGTTGATTCACTCCCCACGTTTCTTGTTTGTCAGATATGCTGTTGGTGATTTTTTGATGATTCAGTGTGCGTTTCATGTAAGGACAGATTTCCTCTCGGTTTTTCTGTACAATGCTTTAACAGTGATCATTGGAAAGATTCTGGCACATAAAAGATGAAAAGGACCTGGTCCAGTTATCGCCAGTGATGATTTTCCACGGAAAAGAAGGCTAGATCTTGTATCATTTATTTATCATTCTGCTTTCTGCTTTGAGACTGTTGGTTCTATGAGAGGAAGTCGGTCCAGTCTGCTGCGGTTATCTATAAAGGTTTTCTTTGAGTCCAGTCCCAACGTTCGTCAACTTCAGTTAAATTAGAATTAGAGGCGGTATTTATTGCAGAGCATTCTTGCAGGATGATGATTCATTCGAAAGTAATTTCCAGTAGACACCATTTTCAATGTTGTTCCTATATTCATCATGAGTCCTGTTGACCACGGTGATGCTGTCTTTCTACACTGCACCTGCTACAGTCACTCGTCGACTGCATTTCACAGACTGGCCAATTACTGGCATTTGCCAAATTGAGCAGCAGTATGTGGCACATTACATTGATTTCCAGTCCCTCGACCCAGTGCTTGATACAATGCCATACACCATACAACCACTGGACTAGTTGATAGCATTGTGTGTGTGTGGTCTTTATCTGTCCAGAATACTTGAGTGACGTTCTTGTCACATGCACTTGGAGCTTATAGCTGGCTGCAACCTGCTGACCGCAGAGACATTATTGTGCTTTATGTTACGGACCACGCAGCTTCCAGTCATCGTGCCGCTTAGCCTTTGACCTCAGATTTAAGTGGCTCTGTACAATAATGGACTGCTAGTAAAACGTTAGGAGATTTATTCTACCCAACAGAGATGGAGGCAACGATGGTGGGTGTGCTTTTGATTTGAAACGAGTTTATGTCCACAGATCGTAATTAAATTGTTAACAATTGTGCGTGTGTGTGTGTGTGTGTGAAACCATCTTCCATCAGAACTGAAAAACTTTGACGTTAGTAGAGCACAGTTAAAGCTAAGTTAAAATACGTGGCTTTTTGAGTAGGTGACTCTGAGAACTTTTTTGAAGAGTGCTGTGTGACATTTTCGTCGATCGATTGATCGACCGAGTGTTACCGGTGACATACAGAACAATGACAGTATAGTTGTTATGCGGTGCTGCAAATGCTGTATTTTCATTATGTTTGTGTGTATGTGTGTTTCAGCTGTATCCACCGACGGGATGCAAATATGTTGTGAAAAAGTCTCTGATAGAGACCAGCTGCTGAAGCTCGCAGTGTTGGTGCCGTCAGTTACAGCATTGGCGAGGAATTATCCTTTTTTCTCTGGCTGCAGTTGCATTCCCCATCTGCTTCCTTTCTCTTTGCTCCTTCTTGCTTTTTCATGTCTTGTTTACTGGTTACCTTAGTACCGAGACAAGAGATTGGCTGCGAAGAATATCTTCAAGTTCAAAATGATATGTATGTGTCGAGTCAGACATAACACCTTAATGCAGTAATAGTGCTGTGAAATGCCCATCCCCACCCCACTCGAAGTTGTAGATGTCTGGATGAGTACTGTGACGTCATTCTGTGAGAACTGAGCAGAACCCTGTCCAGAAAGACAATTTCAGTTTGTTTTCGGCCTAAGGCATTTGTAAAATTGTGACTGCGTCCTTGAATTCACGTTGCAGAGATGGCTGAAATTAGTAGATGTGCTAGATCAAGGTGTGCCGTACCACTGAACTCATTACTCTGGTTGCAGTTGCACCCGCTGCTGTCCAGGAGTCGGCATTTTGAGTAATAGTGGCTGAATTGTATTGACTTGGTTCGGCTGTGCGCATTTGTACGACTATTGCTGTTGTTTACTGTAAGTTTCTCCGAGTCAACACATTCCATGTATTCTGCTTGACAGTTTAGTTCTCAGGTTTCTGTTATAGTGCGTCAGCCTATCAGAGCTGTGCCAAGTGCTCTGTTGTCATAGCTTTCATGCCCAGTTGCCTGCCTGAAAAATAACGGTATTTGTTGAAATGATCACTTTAGAGTCATGCAGGAAATTATAGCCCAGAAATTCTAGTTTTCTGACCTCTGCCAGAGTCCTAAATACCAGGAGTGTAGTAAAGCTGGAATTTTGTGTGGCCAGTTTGTATTTGTTATTATTTTTGATTTTAATCCTTTGTGATAGCAGATGTGTGAAGTGATAATTTTCTCTTTGTTGTTTCATATAATGTCAGTCACTTTGGCCACTTGTTACTTGTATGCAATGCTCAGTTTTTTAATGATGATTGTAAATATTTTGTGCAATCATGATAGTTAGTATAGAAATGATTTTTGTACATGTAGACTGTTATGAAGTTGTGTGCTTGTTGTGCCCAAAGACTGCCACAATCATGCTGTTTATTGTTGACAGTGCTTCATGTTCTAATCGGATGCGTGTGTGTTGTATTCTTGTAATGCAGTATGGAGTTGCATTGGCTATAATGATTTGGTTAAAAGCCTGTTTCTGAGTTAGCAGCAATCATAAATCCATGAAGATCATCTGATCTGCAAAAATCCAGGCTTCCATCTCAAAAGTTTCTGTTGATCTTTTAGAATCCAATAAAACGTAAGCTGATGTGGAAAATTATTGTTTTCCATAAAAAAAATTTCTACTGAAAAAAATGTAGAAGCTAATGCTCAACAGGTGGATCATTGTGACCAAAAAATAACATAGTACAAATTTTATCTTTTGCAGAAGGAATTTTACACAATGAATTCATTTTACTTACTGGTAATATACAGGAGTACATGTTCGGTTGAGCCGCAATCTGATATACTCGTTCCGATGAATAATTTGACATTTTTGCTATTTTGACAGCACTTGATATTACTTGTCATCGTAGCAGATTGACAGCTCATTGTGTTACTAGTGGCATCAACGCACTCAACAAACTTTGTAAACAGACATAGCCGACCTGCGGTTGCCAGCTGTCAAGTCATTGGTGTTCATGTTGCTAATTAAAGTAAGTATGTTTATTTTTAAGCTGCAAGAATGTAGTGCACCATGACTAACTTTGAAATGGAAATGTTTTCAACTGTCACTTAAACTCTCCACAGCTGTGGTCTTGTCACAAAGACGATGGCAGAGCGAGCATTCCACACTTGTGGTCCAGCGACACTGAAGTTTTTGTTGCCGAAGCTGGTATATGTCTGCAGTACAACACATTGTCCCATCAGATGCTGATGGAGTAGGTGACAACCACTATTGATGACGAGACTGATGTTGTCAGCCAGGTACCTGGGTGCCTAGCCCGACAATGACTGATGCAACAGCCATGCCACCTTACAGTCGATCCGTTGTCTGATCGACAGCCAGTCTAACTGCTGCAGAACTGGTGAGATATCATCACACCATCTGTTACCAGTAATCAGACGTGCATTCTGGACTGACTGCAGCTTCTCGGCGAGGCCGTCAGACATGCCGTACAACAGGGAACTACGCGTAGTCCAGATGGCAGGAGATGAATGCTTGGATCAGTATCTTGGAAGCATCAGCGGTAAGTGATTGTACACCTGGACGCAGTTGGCAAAGTAGGTAGACTGACTGAATGTAGCCAACTGGTATGACAGTGACAGTTGATGATACCAAGATCATCACGAGCTGACTCCGCAACTTGCAGCTGTGTTGACAAGAGTGGAATGTCGTTGGCCGTGATCAGCTTTACTTGCTTACTAGAACCCAATCACATGATCTTGGTTGGATTCATTGCAGTGTACTAGCACACATCCAGTCATTGATATCTCTTCTATCTTATCAAGGGTGTCTATGGCTGCTGCAGTGTCACGATATAATGCTGAGTGTCTTTGTTGGCAGTGGTGAGGCTGTTGTCATTGGGTAAATCAGTCGTGAGGTTAGCCTTGTTGGGATTGGGCAGTTGTACGGGAAAAGGTCTATATTGGAGCTGGCCTTTAGTCTTCATAGTATTGATCTCATAGTAGTTTCCGTCACATTTCTGTTAGTTGAACTTTCCTGACATCATTTGTGTGTCATTGTTTACCTTGTTACTCGTGCGGATTTTCTCTGGTATTTATCAATATTGCTGTGACAATCTGCTTCCTTTCATACCATCTTGATGAATTTGCCAGACAGAACTGGCCATTGCTTATTTTGAATTTCGGATAGATGATTTTATCACTTAAGCTTAGCTGGGGCCAGATTTTCTAGTGCTCAAACTGTTTAGCCATACATTTCTAAGTTTGCACTTTCCCACAAAATTTTGGAGGACACCGCTCAATACTAACCAAGAGAAGAGCATTTCCGATATGTGTCGAGTGGGATGTTAAACCGTAGCTCAATCAATTGGAGGACACCCATAGTAGAAAGTGAAAGACAAAGTAAGTAAGGGTATGACTGTATGTTTTTCTCAATCAGTGGCTTCACATTTGTAAATCTGGCATTTGAGTTTAGTTGATAATGCAGAATATTTGTGAAATACATGCTAGACTGGAGACTTGACCTATAATTTTGTTGTTGTGAAATCCATCTTGCTGTGTAGCTGTGTTTCGCGTTACTTCAATGTTCCATTGTTATTGTTATTGCAGCTGCGATTGAAACGTCCATTTTGCGATATTGTGCTATTTCGTTTTTTTCTATTTGTCAGTGATACCAGCTTTGTAAATTACTTTTTCAATTAATGTAGGTTTCTGCCATTTGAAGCTACTTTGTCATTTATCTGTATAATTTAGTAGTTGTTTATGCCTCCCACCCGGTGGTGGTAGGGATCATTAAACAGTGCTGTGATGATCTGTCTGTCTGTCCCATCCCATAGCTGAAACATGGTGCATATCGTGGCTATGGTTACTTTAGAACACTATAGGAAAACTGGTGCTGGAAGTCGAACCCACTGGTCAGCATGACAGCCACTAAAATTGGCAGAATCAACAATGAATCAATTACCAGTGCCATTTCAGAAGTATTTGCCAGTTGGCAGCACTATGGATATGCCCTGTGGGCCCCATTGAAGTGCCATTGGCACAGGGCGTATTGTTTTACTGCACGATACCTTGTTATAATGTTGATCTTTTAATTCATGTTGTGAAATAAGTCTGTTTATAGTCCTTACATTTGATACTGTATACTCCTATGTTAAGTTGTTGAACTTTCTGTGCTAGCTGACAATGTAATGTTGCTATTGTTGTGCTGTAAGATGGGGTATTCGTCAAGTATAAGCAATTATGTGATGAAAGTGATTTAGATAATGTACCTTCTAACAATATGTCACACAACATACTCATACTGCAAAATGATTGTGCTTGTAACCAAAGAAACTAGACTATATGTGTAATTGACTTTATTCTTGCGATCTGCTTTATTCTTTTAGGCCATATTGCTCTGTAGCGTAAGCAGCATGTTCTTACAGGTTATTTGTGGAAAACATGGCTGACTCGATTGAGACTCGAGAGAAACACCAAGACAGTAACCCTCAAGACCAAGATGAGACCAATATGGTATAAATACTCTCTTTAGACATCGTGAGACCAAGGCATTGTCTCAAAGACTCCCATTACTACTAGTTGCATCATGCATTTTTCCCGACCAACCCAACTGTGCTTTTTGTTTGCATTTAATACAGTACCCCTTCAATACTCTAATACTTATGAGTATTTTGCACTGGTTGCAGCAAGCTCATTTATGATTTGTTGTTAACTGCTTGTTAACATAGTAATGTTGTATATATAAAATGACAGTGGCAATAGCATAGTTGGAACGTGGTTTAGTTAACTGTTACAAGCCACTGTACCACTTACGATATTATTATGTAATGGTCATTTGCTTCAGCAGAGGCCAAGAGTAGAAGTTGATACAGTTCTTTAATTATTAATATTCTGTGCTGTAGTATTTCTAACACTTACCTAGATTTGAAAGTCATAATTTTTGCAGCTTGTCAGATGATGTTACATTCGTAATTAAATGCATAGTGTGGGTTTTATTTACCCAATAAAGCTATGTTGAAGTGATTGTTGTATAATTGGTATACACAGGCATTTTATAGCAGTTTATAACTTCACAAAATTTGCAAATGCATCTGTATTGCCCACTGTGAAGACACGGGATAGTTGTGTTCACTAATTACAAGGTTAAGAAATGTAAATTAACTCGTCAGCATGAGATGAACAGCTAAAGAAGAAATGCATAAACTACTATGGAGTAAATTGTTAATTTTAAATGAAGCAGAAACCACAGATAAATTGTTTGTTATCTTGTCAACATGCATATACAAAACTTACAAAGCAGAAGTTCATATGGTAACATTTTATGGGTTGTTAGTCTGCATCATTAGTACATGCATCTGTAGCAATAGTCTGCATCAATTATAAATGCCAATGAATCATTGGCATTTATAATTGATGCAGACTATTGCTACAGATGCATGTACTAAGTCTACTGGATGCCACCTGGCAAATATTATTAAACAATTCCTGACATGGTGGCAATGCAGGCTGTCACTATCATTTCGGAAACAATTTTTAGCACGATATGTAATATATACATCTCACGCTTATGCTACGATGTTAGTGTCCGTCCGTCTGTCCGTGACATACCTGGTAACATGGCCACACCAGCTATGAGCAGATGAGGCCAGTTCCGGCTAGTCCTCAAAGAAGCCCATCGTTGTTTTCCTGATCTTGTCCAAGGCATGTTTGAAACCATTCACACTGCTTGAATCGATGACATTCTGTGGCAGACTATTCCATCTGTGACGATAGTGCATTGGCGCATTATAGCTAATTTAGGTTTCAAATTCCGATCCAAATTTACCGCGCATTGTCGTCGCTGGGAGGGGTCATCTCAACAACATTTCGTGTTATGCTAGCCACTGCTAGGCCCTCTTGTTATCTACTTGGTTGTCTTGACCACAGAAGTGTCGGTATGTAAGTTGTGGTACGTCAACATTTGACAGATCGCAATGGCAGATACGCTTGAAGTTGATGTTTCAAATTGAAATAGCAGTCGGAAAAACAAACACCAAAAAGTTACACAATTTTAAAAAGTCAGTTTGATAGCTTGAAACTGCGACGTGTTAGTGATTTGTATCTGCACGTAACGTTGCCCACTTGCCCTGGGTACTGGACTACTGGTGATGTACTGCTGGTGCTGCGAACACCGTACATTCTTACAACAGTTATTTGCTTACTTCAATACAAATTCCAACATTTATTTAGACATTCTATGCCAGATTTAACAACATTTAGTTATTCTTTGATGTGTTTACTTTTTGATTTTTACTTTATAAAGTTAGTTTTATGCAATTAAGATGCCGTCGGACGTTGACATTTTAATGGAAATGGGCTTCTCTCAGAAAAGAGCGTAAGTCGTCTGTGTTATAGATGATGTCGTCATTTTACTTCATCAAATCTGTGTATGCATGATATTCAGAAACTAAGCGTGACGGATTGTTATACAGCCTATACGGCCATGTAAGCTGGCATGCTGGTAACCTGATAGTGTTAAAACAGTAGTGGTGTTATTAACACATTGTACACTTCATTGAAGGAAAGGTAGTTTTTGTCAGTTTATGGTTATGGTTATGGTTAGGGTTAAATAGAGTTAGGGTTACTGTTACGTGACCTTTAGATTATTAGACACCCATGATGAATGACTGATCCAGATAACAGTTCCTGTACTGGAACTGACGTTAAGAAGGGTATGTATTGCTCATATTGTATACAAATCTGTAGGCGCGATATCGCCATGTTCATGTGAAAGTGCCATTAAACCCCAACCAACCAACCATTTACAAATCCAGTCCAGCAGCACATCTGAGGCTGATTATTTTATGATTTTTGTGTAGAACGATATGCAGTTTTTACTAGTCTGTAGCACAGTACAAAAATATTCACTGTAGATTAGTAAAGTTAGATTAGTCCCAATCCATGTAGAAATTTGCATGGAAATGGAAAACACATATATTCGGCACATATTGAATATGGTCTGTTATGGTAGCTACGTATTTGTTCATATGCAGTGTTTATAAACACTGGTCCAGCGCTTGAGTTTGTTACTAAACACTACTCCGGCTGTGAATTTTTGATGAATCCTAATTAACCAACCTGGTTGTGTGGGTAGGGTTATTGGTTGTGTTTGTGTGTGGAGCAGTCAGAACAGCCGGAACAGAGTGTTGAAATTAATTACCCATAACCCCTACCAAAATATACTAAAGCAAATTATGCAATAATAGTGGCCAGAGCACAGTGTTTCATTTTAATTGCCCCTACTCAAAGAGCCAAAGCAGTTTAAGGGGCTGGAGCAACTTGTTTAACCTTAATTAAATGTATTGCCCAAGGTTATTGCAGCTGCGATTGAAACGCCCATTTTGCGATATTGTGCTATTTCATTTTTTTTATTTGTCAATGATACCAGCTTTGTAAATTGCTTTTTCAATTAATGTAGGTTTCTGCCATTTGAAGCTACTTTGTTGTTTATGTGTATAATTTAATAGTTGTTCATGTTTTATGCCTCCCACCCAATGGTGGAGCAGCTCGCACTGTGCGTCCAGCTTTGTGTACAGCACGATGACCATTAGACATGATGGCGTCACTCGGTCCATAGGCATTAGCTGATACTTGTCCTTTCAGAGTGCAGGCAGACATACACACACACACACACATACAGATCCAACTCATTACCCTACTCACAGATTGGCTGGTGTTTAACTGTCTATTAATGAAGTTGAGTGCTGGAGGAGCAGTGTTTAGTAACACTTATTCATATGATGCCATTTAGACAATCTTCATGACCAGAGAAGGGAAACAGCAAGAGAAGGAGAGAGAGAGAGAGTGGAAATAGGGGGAGTTTTTGCATTAATCTATGGAACTGACATTACCTTTTTTAGTTTGCAGTGTATTTGAAGGTGCTATATTGAATTTTGTAGTGAGAAGGCTTTGGCTGTCACTAATAATAGTGGAGTTGCTGCTGCAACTGAATGGTAAGTTTTGGAGATTTAGTGTTGTATTGATTTTACAACAGTGTGTAACAATTATAAATGTTGGTTTGTTTTGAACACTGCAGAGTTGTTGCTTATATGTCTAGCAAGTAATCTTTGTATTAGTTAGTTTAGTTTAAACCATGTGACACCGATATATGTTATTGCCTTTCGTCTGTCTGTGTGTCCATCCATCTGTCTGTTACAAGCACGTGTTCTATAAGTAAGTCTAAACATATCACCACACAAACATGCTGCACAATAGCTGGGCATTCTAGTATTTAAATGCTAACTGTCTTCGTGAAATTATGCTGGGGCCAACTTTCAGAGTCGTTCACTGATCACAAGCATTTTTAAGTCTGAGTTTTGAGTTGTGCAGCAGTTGAGAAGGTTTCACCTGACATAGCAGCATGTCACACAGTCCCTCTATGATAGCGGAGTTTCTTTTTACTATGTTTTGGTGTATTTTTGTACAGAAATATTCACAACAAATACTATAAATAATATGGTCACATGGTGAATTAACATTGGATAGTAAATTAACATGAGAGTTGTTTATGTTGTGAATATAATCAGTTGGTCTGTGTATTAATTGGCAGTGTGTGTGTATGTGTGTGTGTGATGGGTGCTGATTCAGGTTATTTGCTCATGAGAATGATCCAGATGTAGAGGATGATGCCACTGCGGAAGCTGCTTCTCCTGCTGGTAATTGTTTTCGAGCATATCACATGTGTCATTCTGTGTCCAAGCAACCAATGGTCCCCATCTGACCATCTAAGAAATTGATGACTTCTGGCCAAGACCTAGATTATTTTTGCAGAATTTAAGTACTTTATATTGTGTAGTCTCCCGAGTTATGACCCCTAGTTTGTAGGAGAGCTGTGAGACTAATAAAATTGCTGCTAAACTGATAGAACTTGTCTAATGGTTGAAATAGTTTTGAGTACTTAAAACATCAAATTATCAGCTGAAATGTTGAAGTGACGTTTCAAACCGACAAAGTAGACACTGTTTGTTGGTATCACATGTTGGCCAACAACTCGTTGGACCTAAGCACTCTGCTATGAAGGCTCAAGTCAACTACGGCTGAACTATAGTGGTTTTAGAAACTACATTACCGTAGCCTCTGTTATCCTCATATTTGTCAGTTGTACCACGTTGATGTGTGCAGAAAAGCGTTGAAAGTTAATAGTGATATCTTCCTGTCTGTTGTCATCTTGCCGCCTTTATAGCTTTATGCTGCCTGTGCGTGATTTTGGTGATTTGAAATATTAACATTTCTCATGTTCTGTGGTCTGTCGTATGGTTCAAGCAGGACCTGTAACAGATGGGAGTCATGAGAATGTGGTGGCAGAATCAGTCGATGAAGAACAACAGATACCTCTACAGGCCAAGTCACTCAAGTGTGATGAGTAAGTTGGCATTATTTTCCTATTATTGTTGTGGTTGATTGTGCTACTGATGCTGTTACTTCTACTACTACTACTAACAAGACTGCCCAAAGTAACTTGGGAATAGGCCACATTGCCATGGTGGCAGACCCACTTATAGCTGCTGTGCACAGCCATTCAACCGTATTTGTCAGGTGGCGCCAATGTACACACCCATCTAATACATAATTCCTAGGCCCGCTGACTGTCCCAAATGACAGTTTAATCGGTTCAGCTTTTCTTGCAAGGCAAATGCCACATACGTTATACCGTGTCACCCCATTTCTGTCCAAAATTTGCCCCTTCCCCTGGGAGGATCTGGACCCCTAACTGATACGTGGTTTGTTGGGCCCACCTGACCCACCACCCAAAACGGCATAACAATTTTCAAGAATTCATGGTTGCTACCGACAGACAGAATAACTGACCAAGCCACAGCATGTACATGGAACTTGACCTGTAAGAATAGCCCATTTACGCCATTACAGACGAAGTGGCCTCGTAATAATAATAATAATAATAATAATTACTATTGTTATTATAACAGTAACAACAATATACATATTCTTATCCTGCCATAAGGTTGTAATTTTAATAAACATATAGTTATCCCAGTGACTACTGTTTCTGATAGCAATGCATGTAAGCTGGTGGTCAGTTGTTGCTGCAGTTAACCGAATTGTTGTTCAGTCCCACAGATCTCACAATACTGCACCTGAGCAGAATTTCCGTCTTTGTCACAAGTGACAGATCTTTCCTCAACAATGGCTGTTGTTTACACTGTTACATACATTGGTGGTAGCTGTGGGAAGCTGCTGAAGTCGGAGAATGAAGTGCAGCTGCATGCGACTCGCAGTGGTCACACCAACTTCTCCGAGTCGACAGAAGAAGTCAAACCTCTGACGGAAGAGGAGAAGAAAGCACAGCTCGATAAGTACTGCCGATCTGTTGCTAAGATCATTATCAATATTTCTATGAGAACGCAGTACATGTGGTACATAATAAAAATGGAATATAGGAGAAAAAGAAGGAAGAAAAGATTCAAACTGATTTAAAACAAAAATAACCCCAAAAGTGTCAGTACTGAAATCTAAGCCAGATTCATTAATATACAAAATAACGTGATTGAGAATAATCAGTTCTGTGTCTGCCAGTGTACAGTTGTAACATGGTGTAAAATCTAACTTAGCTATACTGTGAATTAGAACATTAGTGTTGCTAAGTATTGTTGTTTCATATCATGGATAAAGGGCTGTTAAATGGTTTATTTTCTTGTAACGCAATCATTTCTGTATCGTACTAGATCCGGGGGCAGACCAGAGGACTTGGAGAGAGGGTTGTTAGAAAAACTGACAAGCACTTAAATTAAACGGCGATGATGCTGTGGATTGTAGTAGATTGAGGAAGCTGAAAAAGGATTGTTAATGATCAGTCAATCAATCAATCATGTTTATTTGTCAACACAGACACAATACAATAAAATAAACAGTAAAAAGCAGAACTGCGTCATCTGGACAATAAGGCTCAAATAGCACTTACAACTGCCCGGAAAGATAGATAAATGAGAGGATATACTACACTAGAACAAAACGTTAAAAAAACGAAATATGCATTAAATTTAGGCGTGATATAAAAGCACTGACACTGCCGGCTGATAGTTTATTCCACAGTTGAACAACACGAACAGAGAAAAAATGTTGACGAGCAATAACTCTGGAATCTGGGTAAAACAGTTTCATACTATTGCCTCTAGTACTACATGATGACCACGTAAAAAACTCACTAGGAATAATGTTGGTGAATCCTTTTAAAATCTTAAAACACGTGATTAAATCCGCCTTTAAACGTCTTAATTCAAGTGATTCCAAGCCTACTATGGACAAACGTTTC
>Ga0209782_1000640_pt1 | contig 16048 bp, 10 predicted proteins | sample WorMetmaBAHAMAS1_FD_187390 | JGI IMG/M metagenome (GOLD analysis project Ga0209782, IMG submission 187390) | Marine gutless worms symbiont microbial communities from Max Planck institute for Marine Microbiology, Germany - Inanidrilus... | ecosystem: Host-associated > Annelida > Digestive system...
ACATTGTGTAAGAGTTACAACCTTACTGAAGGGCAGTTCTAAGGGGGGGGGCAGGGGAGGGAGACCGCCCCTGCCCGTACTGGTGTGTCTCGTTATCTCGCCAACCTCGCCTCTCGCCAAAAATATACTTTGGACAGAATGTGGCGAGATAACGAGGTTAGACTGTAGATTCACTATGCATGAGAATCCAGATTCTTCAATCGAGTATCCCCTAAACACCTGTGCCTGCTTAAAGTTGTGTGTTTATAGGCATATTCCGTGTTCATCTTTTGCATCATACATAGATTGCCAACTCTACCTCGTATATATTATTACATGATGCAGCTTATTAGCTGCTATCTTCCATAGATTTAGTGCATTGCAGAAGTATGAACATCTGGCTTGTAAAACTTGCTGCAAGATATACTTCTGATGGAGCTGGTAGAAATTTGAACAGAAGACCAGTTAAGCAGAACCTGAAAATACCAGCACTAAGTAGTGTAGTAGTGATAGACTGATGTGTTGGTAATGGGATTAAAGACATGCTTGTTAGGAATTGTTATGTAAGATGTCATTTGGTCGTTGTGTGTGTATGTGTGAAGACGTCAGGTGCGGTGAAGCTGTACTTGTTTGACGTGTTTACAAAGCTGGCTATTGCCGCCGACTCAGCGCCTGACGACTCATTGCAGTTTCACGTCTGTTCGGATGTGATTGACATTGCTGTCGACGTCGGAACCATCTGCTGGTCAGTGGCGCACAACTGCCAGCTGATCTGCTTACATCTTCCGTTGATTAGGTCCGGTTTTTCCACAGCAAATTAATCTGCAACATTGGCTGCAGTGTGCCGTACTGTTGTGTGTGTGAGTAGTGCGGACGTGATTGCTGATGGTTGTCCGTATGACGAAGAGTCGCAGTGCACGATACGGCTGGACGACAACTCGGTCGTGTGCCTACGAGCTGTCAACCGCTATCTCGCTCTTGTCTGCCAGCTGCCCGTCCAACACTACAGATACGAAGGTTTGATTGAATTAGAGCATATTCTTGATTCATTACATCACTTTAGTGATCACCTACTGTCATTCGATCATGTTGCGGACACTCATTATCCAGATGAACCAGGGTTGGCAAATTGCTAGTTATTGCTGATGGGCACGTTCTATGACTGATATCCTTACTGATACCAACCAGGAACATTGCTTGATCTTCTCCTTTGGGAATCCTGCTGTTTCCAGGATGGATGTCATAAGAAGCAAGTAATCTATGGCTTATATATTTCGTCTTTGTTTATTGTACATTTTTGTGTGTGATGATTTGTATTTCATTGATTTAGTGGTTGTAGCTTTAGTTTTGTGTTAGCCTAGGTTTATTGTGTTGTTTGTAGATTTCTCTCCCAGCTTGGATTTTCTCAGTACTAGCTAAGCGATTGGCTGGGAAGGGTGTCCCTTATTTGATCTATTTAGCATTAAACTTCAACTCAGTCAATCAAATCGTTGACTGACTCCTCATGGAGGTCTTGTCAGTCAGCTCTCCCAATATTTGTACTTGCAGTACCAACCCGCATAAACAAAGAAATCTGCATTTAAATATACAGTCAGTTTGTGACGTATATATGGGTCAGTTTTGCTCAGTTCAGGTCAGTAATTCGCCACCCTAACTAATCTTGCCATTAACACTGCTAACCCTGAAACAATAATACTGTGCAAAATTTGCCTCTGTTTGATGAACAACTGCACAAAACCTTCATAGCAATGCTATTTTTGCCGAGACTGTTCACTGCTTCACGGATGTATTTTGTGAAGTGCAGCCATATGGTACATTTATTTATGGCTGCAAACAACATACATGTACATGTAGTTAATGTGCAAAAATGATAATTTGGGTTTCCAGTTAGTGTTAGTTATTAGTTGTTGGGTATGCATGATATGGGGCTGATAGGCCACTAGTTAGTAATACCTCTTTCATAGTGTTGCTGTGGTGCGATACTGGAAACTAACAAGGTGTTAATTGATGTGGCACGTGGACAGGTATTGTCGACTACAACTTCAAGTGTCTGTGTGCTGCCGTGAGCAAGGTGATGCAGGCGTACAAGTGGACAATGGGACAGGACTGTCATTCTCCGCCGGTCTCAGCCGAAGCTGGTGCAGCCAGTGTGCTCGATGCTTAACTCCTTACTGCACTGGCAGTTTCATCTGATATACTGAGAAAGGAGCGGGAGTGGACCCTCTCAGGTCTCCTTTCCCATACCAGAACGCACTGGTATACAGTACCAGTTATCACGTTGTTGTTGCACGGAATTATGTGGCTACTCGAGTTGGAAAGCCATGCTACGCGTGATTATTTTGTGTTGTACTCTTGTGTAATCTTTCTCGCTGGCTTTCTATTTATTTGTGGCAGCTACAGCATAGTTTTGTAATAAACACAGTCATTTAGTGAACATTATAACTAAGACTTAGATTTTCGTCATAAACTACATGCTCGTATGAGCATGGCTTTTTAGGGATTAGTCAGTTTTTGGTTTTTATTTCTGAGTGGTGTTCAGCACCGGATTCAGAGACTTGCATGCAGTGATGGGATCAAGACAAATAAGTGCAAGACCACGAGCAAGGCAGCAGCAGCAGCCTTGAAGACCAAGACACCACATCTCAAGACTAAGATAGTGAAAATACTGTCTGGAGACCAAGGCAGTAACCAAGACGAACACAGAGACTGCTGGTAACGGGTAATGTTATTAACCTTCAAGACCTATGAGCACACACACTAATGACACTCTACGCTTGAGCACTTTGATGGCTGTAGTTTAGTGGTAGCTGCATGACTATATTTCATTATCATTTTTGTGCAACCAGTTATTTTCATATAAGCCAAGTTTTATGCTTTCCCCCCCCCTTGTCACAGTAAAATAAATCCTGGGAACGTCACTGAAAATCGTTATTAAAGATCCCATGCAATCTTAAACATATTCTACATTATCCTGAGTAATATCTGTGTTAACAATGTCGTACTCAAGTACTCTGCAACTCCCAAGCAGTTGTTGAAAAAATTACTCGCATGTTCACGTGACCAAATCGCTGCAGGCGAACCAACTTAGTGGCAATGAGTCACTAATGCATCTCATCTGTTAACAGAGGGCTTGAACTGTCTTGGTCTCGAAACACCAACCACTAAAGGCAAGTCTAAGATGGTGACCGTTAAGACCAACGCAGTGAAAATATTGTTGAGACTGACTTGAGATGAGACAGTGTCTTAAGTCTTCCCATCACTGCATGTGTCTCTAGGTTTTATGCTTCTGATGGAATGCATGCTGGCTGATTATCGCTCATTTATGTCACTGACAACTTTGTCTTCGTTTCTTCGTTGCAGTTGTCAGCTGCCATGATGCTAGTTACGTTGTTGTGCCAAGACGGAAGTGTAGACATCTAGTTTAGCACGTCTCGCACTGAATAGCCTATAATGTGCTGATGTGTCTTTAAGAAAACTACTCACTCACTCAGTATAGCATGGCTGCTTTTAGTCAGGAGAATCAGCTAGCGATAGTGATGTATCAACTGACCTACATGTATAACTGTTGCTAACTGTTGATTCTCATAATGTTGTTATTGTTTATTTTGGTCACTGTGAATAATTTGCACATTTAATACTAATATGTTGATCGCAGTACATCTAAGGGACCGAAGTTATCGACTTATGTTGTTGTCATCAACATATTTTTGCATTTGTAAATTATAACTAATCCAGCCTGTGGATTATTTTTTTAGCTGACAATAAAAGACGAAAGCGTGCCATATGTTTTCTTTTATACAATATTAATTGATTCACATGCAGCTGAGAAACAAGTCACCTGCATCAAACATGTCCAAATGTCAAAACTTGGATGCATCTCAGCAGCTGGCTCATAAACCAACAACTAGAGTGTGTGAAATGACCCTGATGACTGCCCGCGTTTACTTCTTGGAGCTGTCATCAAAGCTCATGATTTCACGATCTTTCTCCTTGCGCTTCTCTTCGTGACGCAGGTTGCGCCTCTTGCGTGCTTCCTTTACCTTCTGACGGCGGGCTTCAGCCTGGTCACTACACGGCACAACAACATAGTTATTAGTGGCTCAAACATGCTGTGTAAACTCATTGTCCTACTCATTCTGCACAAAGCAGGTGAACACGTGTGAAATTGTCGTCCCATGTGACAGTGCTAGTCAAGTGCTGCAAACCTAGCCTGAGTTAGCAGTCACTGAGTTGCAGAGATCACAATGGTCTCCAGTGCCAGAAATAAAAAGAAAACAAAAGATGCTTATACAGAAATGCTGCAATTCAAATGAGCAACAGAAGGTAGTGTTCAGGAGAAAATGAGGCAATTAACAATGTATCTAAATACTGCCTGACAAACAGAACCAGGAGTTTATAACAGGTCGCACAGTGTACGGTATGTGAATGTCGTGAAGGTAATGTGGATGAGCTGGTATCTTTCTCAGTCATAGACACTGTAGTTTCACTGAGCACATAACCTTATCAACCATTCTTTAGAACTAGAGCAGCATAACCTTGTCCAAGCAAATTGTTTCAAAGAATAATTTAAAGGATACTAAAGCAGTTACTAAAACCAAGAAAGATCACCCTTTTTTCTTAATCAATAAATCACACTTAATTCAGACACAATGGTCCACATCAACAGAAACAACAGAAACTCCAACCTTACCTCAGCATCTTTGCTCTTGCATGTTCTGCCTTCTTCTTGTGAATATGCTCCATCAGAACTCGCTTATTTTTGAAGACGTTACCTTTGCACTTCATGTACAGGTCATGATACCTGAACATCATTCATTCACTTCATTAATACAGAGAGAAGACATGTAATGTAGTGAGAGATTTAAAACTCTGCTGTGAGGACATGGCAGCAGCAGCTGAGGTCAGGCAAGCAGCAATGTCAGCCCAATGCATCATGGATGCAAAACAATCTAGGTAAGCATAATGGCATAACATGCCACTTTTTCAAAACAATTATGCAGGTAGTTCTATAGTACTACAATACAACACAATAAGCAACACAGGAAAGCTCGGCCATAACACAGGACTACAAGATGCTCAATGCCAACTAAAACAAGAAATCACAAAGTAATTAGACAGAGGCCAAGTCGCCAGAATGATGCACGGGAATGTGTATGCTTTAAAAAATAGGGTCGAGTACAAAACAGTAATGCCGTGAGTGTGACATTTCGCTTTTCACCCAAACGAGTGAATCCAGCAAATGGCATCTCAATACATTCAGCCGTTTGTTCAATCCTACTTGCCAGGTGGCACCTTTGAGCACTCAATGCTAATACATGACGCTTTGAACTCACATCAGTCGGTCCATGTCAGTTTTTGTACAAATTACCCCAAAACTCTCAACTATATTCACCTAACGTGTGCAGGGTGACCACTCTGGAGGAAATGCAAAATTCCCCAGTTGTGGCACTCCAGCACCCATGTTGCACTTACATGCCCCCGAACCATGTTTTTTACACATGCTATAGTCAGATTACAAATGTCTTACAAATGTTTGTCAATCTTCTTCGCTTCACGGTAGCGCTTTAGCAGACGACGCAAAACACGCATACGACGTATCCACACCACCTTCTGTGGCATGCGGGCATTTGCTGTACCCTTGCGCTTTCCTGTACCAGTATGCCGACCTTTGCGACGTGCGAGAGCATTCTTACGGACACGGGCACGTGAATGCACCGCTACAGGTTTTCGTATGATCAGACCATTTTTAATAAGTTTTCGGATATTCTGTCCTGAAATATGCACAAAATACTATTTTTATACAAAACAAAACCGTAAAGAAACATTTATTAAATCCGTAAAAAAATAAATTGACGAAAACAATACAAAACAATCCACTTGCCAGCAGTCGCATAACACTGTTACACTGTCTTTTAAAAAACAACATTGATAATTAGTGAATTAACACTGCACATGATAATGTGTCTGTGCACAATATATAAACACATGTACTACTAATCAAATGAAAAATTCACTATAAATTGTAACAGTAGAACAAACAAAATGCACAATTCATGTATTAGTGCAAAAATATTACTATTAATTATTACAAGATTGTGTGCCATAAGCCCACAGCAGCAGCTGACTGCATGTTCTCCTTATCTTTTTTCTATAGGCCTACATCTGTCTTCTGTTGCTGTCATGAACTGCCGGCATCCAGCACAGTCATCATTTCAGATGCATTCCATTCTTTACTCTGGCTTTCAGACATGAAGCGTGATTTCATTTTATTACCAACAGTGGGCAAATGAAACAGGCTCAGTCTAACAAAGATCTTATAGCAGTACTGGATTACAGTTATCATGCACAATGCATGGGTCAGTCTAAAATATGACGGGGATGAGTTTGACCTGTCCCGTGTCGTCAATGAAAGGTGCCCATACTGCAACTGAATACAGGCTGCCCGTACTGCATGTATACACTAATAAGTGTAAATAACCAGTCCGTAATTAAGGCAAAAACCCCGGTGAAAACTGGCACTACCAGACTGTAGACTATGTCTGCATTATTTTATTTAGTGCATATTATCAGAAATAACCCCACCTGACGAAATATTTTCTAAGATTTGAATCCGCGATGTCAAATCTATGTACACTGTAAAGAACTGGCATTCACCAGGTGTTGCGTCAGCTCTGAGCAATCAGTCAACCGTTTGCACACAAAATAAAAATAGTTCATCGTTTCTAGTTCAATAAAAACAGTTCACTTATAGAATCCGACATCAGTCTCCCAATCCTCATCCTGCGCCTGATGTTCTTCTGTGAGAGATGATGACATCCTCGACGTTGTATTGTTCGTAAGCCGACGGTGGTGACACGTTCGTGCTGCTGGCACATTTTGCACTCAATAAAATGATGCAGACATAGTCCACAGTCTGCTAGTGCCTCTCCACCTTACACAGAGGCCCTCTGGACATTGTTGGTGATGGTTTTAGCCCATTTTCGCCTTAATGACGGACCATAAATTACTGCACCGTATTATTTCAGTATACAAACTTGAATTAGCATTGGCGATCTCATTTGTTTCATTCGGATCAAGCCAAATTTTGTTTTTGCCGCACTTCATCACGGCCGCGGCAAGCCGTTTCTGCAACCGCATGGTACTGTGCACATCAACACAGAACAGCACATTAATAAAGGTACATATCAAACACATTAGGCAGTAACTCAATAATGCTCCATTAGAAATAGATAGCAGCAACAGCCACAGCGAATGTTTAGGGTTAGCAGGGTTTAGGGTTAGGTTTAGGCATTTTTCCTCTCCGCGTTGGTGGATCCGCATTTTACCCGTGACCGACAGAACATGGCGGCGACACATGGGAACATAAACAACAGTAATACACACATCACAATCATTTACAGGACAATTTCTTTCACTAACATTATAATACGTATTTTTTACAATAACATGCTTGTAGTACAGCAGCAATTATTCTAAAATAAGAACGAAAACAGCAAGAAAAAAAAACACCTCATTTTCCCAACTATGTAGCAAAAGCGGAAAAGGATTTGTACCGGAAATAAATGCATACATCGATACAGTAAGTATGCAAAGAAATAAATTACCGTAGGAGTGAAGCTACAGGACCTTTAACTTCGTTATGCTGTGAGTATAGTCTGCGCTCTACTCTCACTCTCATTCTCTTACTAGCCTCGTTTGCTTAGCAGCAGTAGCAGCTGTAGTGTTTTTCCTTCGACGGTGCGTTCACCTTGGATGCGGTGCAGCAACGCATGACTCGACGCATTGACAATTTTACACTGCAGAGTCGTGTACTGTGAATTTACCATCAGAAGTAGATACTGTTTCAAATAGGTGTGATAAAAGTTGTGCCCTAGTTCTAGTGCAGTACCAAGTAACTTTACGTCCAATTTTTAGCGCGAATCTCGCGCTTTTGCTACGATGTCAGTGTTCGTCTGTCTGTGACGGAAGTGAAGTGGCGCATTATAGCTAATTTAGGTTTCAAATTCCGATCCAAATTTACCGCGCTTTGTCGTAGTGGAGAGGGGTCATCTCAACAGCAACATCTCGCGCTATGCTAACCACTGCTAGGCGCTGTGGGTGTCCCACCTGACGGGATCTATGCGCGCACTGTAAGCTGCTCCAGTGGGTTCTGCGGCAGTCGATTAAGTCTCGACTCTTGAATGAAAATGATCTTCCTGGAATTTGGTAGCAAGAAAATATATCTTTGACAGATGTATTTCAGTGAATATTATGACATTTAATGCCATGAGACCATGACATGTAGCTAAAACTATACACTTTTGGAAAATATTGGCGGTTAAGCATATGTAACATTAAAAATATAAAAATTTAAAAATAATAAAGATAACAAGCAGATATTAACAGTATAAAACCACGTTGTTAGCAATAATGAAAAAGTATTGCAACACTTTTTGCATTGCAATACTTATTCGCTGAGTGCAAATAAAAATAACCAAAGTCAACAATCAATATTAGATCAACACTCAGTGCAACCCTATATAGCATTTAATGTCTGTATCATAATTCACAAACACGTTAAAATTCATATCACCACTTTATAAGAAGAGAAATGTCATAGTTTTTAAATATGCTATATTTAATTTAGTAAGCCATAGCGAAAATATATTACTGCATGAGATAATGCACAGATAAAAAGTATGGCAAAAAAGTGTTGCAATACTTACTGCAATACTGAATAAGTATTGCAATAGTTGCAGTATACTGCAATTGACAACCCTGTATAAAACAGCTTGCAAGTGTATGTTTGAAGGTGAAAAGAGACTCCGATCAATCTAGCATTTATAACTTGTAGACTGTCAATTACAGTCGTCTACTCCAATAACTGAGAAAAGTGAAAACAAATACTTCTCAGACTAGACAACCGTCTGAACCAGAATGAACATAAGTTCTGTTCCAGGTGGCAATGGCACATAACATTGCGATTATTGTCCGAGCATAAGGTTCATGAGGTAACGCACAACTGCATACAGTGATGGAAAATATCATACACAGTGGTGGGGCCCATCACGTCGTCTCCACTTCGGAGATCTGAACTGCATACTTACATTAATTTTACTGTTTACATTTTAAATCCAAACACTGCAAGAGAGAACAAACTGTGTGGTAGTGTTACGTGAAAAGAAAATTTTAGAACTGCGTTCTTCTGAGCCATTCTTTTCATTACCAGTGTGTGACAAACTATATGTTCTCTTCAACTGTTTGTATTAAATTTGCAATTTACCCACACATATAGTGAACCATTCGGGCAAGTTTTTACCATGCATAATAACAAAAAGAACACAAAATGGATGACAAGTAAAACCTATCTATAAATTGACTATGTTGGAGAGTCATATATATGACACGAAAAAGTGCATAGATAAAAAAAATCGATCTGACAAATGCCAAAAACAAACTAACTCAGTCACAAAACACAACAGTCCCACAAGCAGTGCGCATACAGAAAAATGTATCGATGACTAATCGCTCCGCGAAAATGCTGCAGATGACACAGCAGTTAACAATGTAGACAAACACTGTTGCAGGAATGATAAAGCATTACTGCACAGAAATACTAGTACATAATACACATGCCTTGAATAGCAATGACCCTAACAAGAAGACTCATCTGTTGATGAGACAGTGCGACATGCGATGTTTATAAATTTACGTACATCTCAAATAACTTACTGGTAACCATAACAATGCAACCTCCTTTTAGCCCTCCATTTATAAACAAATGCATCTCCAAAGCAACTCTGTTCATCTTCCACGGTAGAATTTCGTTCACAGAATATTACGATCTGGGTCGACTTCCGCATGCAGATAGCCAAGATGCCAATTTATACTGTCATGTGCTGATTTTCAGATTTCCACTTTTTGTTGCACTATGTGATCACAATCCACCAATGTTACAGACAGATGTACATCATGTTTGTAAGATAAACATAACAGTGTATGCTAGCAGCATGTCGCGCTGATAATAAACAACTCGACTAGTTGACGCCACTCGACTAAACAATTCCACTTGCTTATTTAGGCAAAACAGAAGATATATGACACTGCATAAAAGACACAAAAACTTCACATTTTGAGTCTGACCATAATATAACATTTACTTTGTAAATAATATATATAACATTATTAGTCAACCAGAACAACAGAAATATAAGTAATGTGTGCACACAAACTGGATTAGGACATGACTTTCAATGTCTGACACAGCCGGCAACATGATCAAAATTTTACAGTGCAATAGCATTGCACATTAAAAAACATGACTTATACCACAACAATTCTGTCTATTGGTTATATATGTGTACTCTATCAAAATACTTAAACAAATCAAAAATCTCTTACATTTTGTTCACCAAACATACAAATCCAATAAGAAGATAACCTATAACGACAATAAATGTGCAATTTCAAAATAAAATACAAATGCAGAAATTTGAGTTCAATATATTAATAGAATAATACCCAGAAAAGACAAGGTTCTGAGGAACACTTATAGGAAGTAATATCAAATTACATTATTGATGACCTTGCATGACCTCAAGAGGGTTGTATACATTATCCAATATTTACACAGGGTGGTCATAAATCGATGGAAAGTATAGACTTTTGCTATGTGCAGTTAAGTTCAACGTTATCTGCTATTTTGTGTACATAGCAATTCTTCATAACAAGGAAGAAGACATGACATGATGTGTACTTGAAACTAACTACGATAGTCGGACGAGACAAAGCAATGCCACAATGCCACAGAAATAGGACACATGTAATTTATATATAAAACATGGCTAAGAAATAACTGAAAAATAAATGCATGAAAATGAAGGTGTCGTGTAATTACGCTCACAACGGAACGGTTTAACTGTCGACATACAGATGTCACAAATGACAACAACAATAATACTAAAATACAGACAATGACCATGGCCAATTCATAATCACAAAAGTTGAAAAAGTGTCACTGAACACTGACTATGAGCAAGCCTGCTGGTGGCAAGCACGCTAAACTCAACAATATATGATCATTGCTGACCACAAGAGGTGACTCGATCTTTCAATTTAGTTTTTAACTGAAGCGTAAAACAGAACCAAAAGTCCAAATAGAAGAACAATGGCACCAATGATAACAAATAAGCAAATGACTCCTACAATTCTACAATAATAAATGTCACAGAACAAGTAAAGATTTAGGTGCAAGCAAGCAAGCTAAAGCTCACAGCCTCATCTCACCAAATTTTGTTTTTGGCTTTTAATATCTACATGTAATATGGCTTTTTCTGCTAAACAGAGATCATGTTTTGATATGCGCTTTGTGAAAACTTCTGGTAGATCTCTCTAAGTCTCTACGCTTATGACTGCACCAAATTAAATACTGCACAGCACAGAATGCCAATAAACTGCAATGACACACGTGCTAGTTAGTTAAAACTAGGGTTGCTAACCATCCCGTATTTCCCGGGATGTCCCGCATTTCAGCATCTTTGTCCCATGTTCCGTCTTGGTACATCCCGGGATGCAAAATGTCCCGTATTTTAGGTACTCACACAACTTTGCTTGCTTTCACATTATATTCCAATGAAACAAATTACAAAAATCTGCATACCTTACCGTCACATGACAGGCTTTGATGGCCGTATGGTTGCGTTTACTACTTTGTTAGACATTTCAGCACAATCAACAGACACACACCCACAGACATTCTTTCACCTGCCCACGACCAAAAATATCATAACTAGGTGCCTGATACGATGTGACCACCAAATTTATGGGGCTTTCTGCTAGTCTATGTGAAAGAAGCACCAGCAGCTTCTGAAAGCTAGTCTTTCATCTGTCTCTTCGCTGGGCCTTTTCAGTTATAGAAGCAGGCGTCAGTGTCGAAAAGCGAAGACGAGGGCTGATGATTGACGAACCGCAGGTAACCTTTTTCCAAAATACCAATTAGCAAAAAGCTAAAGGGTGCTCAAAGAACAATAAAAAAACGACTGAGTCAGCATACACACTATCGGCATCTTGCAGGGTCCGTTTCGTTTGGGGCATGCTTGTGCCATACTTCCACCGCCTCTCACTCACAATTGTCTACACAGTTGTATGACCACTATAGAATTGCTTACAATGCTCCATCGACCTCCTAGTTGGCTGGGGAGGGGGATATCCCCTCCCCATTTCCTACCGCCTCAACGCCTTTGGCGTCAATCCTGCACATATTTCTTGTGTTCCATATTTTCACATTCAATTGTTGGCAACCCTAGTTAAAACACAAGCTGCTGTGAAAATATAACTGCAAACATTCGACATCTTGTCATCCACCATAAAGCCAAAAATAGTCGATTCAGTTATGAACTGAAGTGAGAGACTAGAGCTTTAGCAATACTGTCAAATTCTGCAGTTTAAAACATGATAAACTGCTGAGATTAAGCCCAGTTTGAAATCAATGTTCAAGGTTTGGTCTCAACTTTGCTATAAATCGATACTTAAAGCTGCCCATAAGTTGAGTTATTAAATCAAGTCATAGTTCAAAACTAATTTTAAGTGAAGCGAAACTCACCCAGCGGCAAACAAGATTAATACACAAACAGTCCACGGTGGGATTTAATCCTCCACTCTTGCTCACAGTCTGAGCAGCACTAGACTGCAGCAATACCGCTTCAACTTCTACACGAGTACGGTGCACACATGCCTCACACTTTACATAAAGCTCAATCGCACGACTAAGACGACAACAAATATACACAATGAAAGCACCAAGCCGCCGCATGCTGCAGGAAGAACAGCAAACACCGATTGAGCACACTGAGCCGTGAGCTCTTCATCATATCATCACTACACAGCTGGCTGGCCTGCATCTGCATCTGATGCTGCTTATAATGGCATACAGGTACAAGGTGAGCCAGAAAGTAAGTCCCATCTTGTTAACTCTTATACAGTTAAAACACTAAATACTGAAGAAAAGCAGCAGTATTTTGTATATTCACTAACAATAGTAAGTGCTTTAAGTAATCAAAGTGTTTGTACTGTTAAAATATTGAATACACTATAGCAAACTAACAAAATCAAATTATTATTATCTATCACAGTGTTAAAATGACTCTTACTTCAAAATCATTTGAAAAGATCTTCTAGCTGACTTCTACAGACCACCATTTAGCAAAGAAAATTTCTTCTGCATTATCTTCCACACCCCACCAATTTTTCTCAACTGGAATTTTATCTTCTTCACTTATTTTAGCAAAAACTCAGCTGGACCTCAAATACGACGTCACACACAGAATATTTAACACTATGCACTTGTGCGCACTGTGCATGTTACACAAAAATCTTACAGAAACTACCTTTAGCAACTGTTAGTATGATTTGCTGAAAAAACTAGTAAGCCTAACTGAGGACTTACATTTTTGGCACACCCTATACACCTCATTTCACAGCATCTATCATCTACGTTCATCAAGATCGATATAAACAACGCATTTGATTGGCCTACTGGCATCTCATCAATTCTGCAGCCGAAACTATCATATCATGTCAGGCATGTGATGCACGGATGGATGTTTTCATACATTTGCACCATTCTTCTTGAGAGGCGTCATTTCAACTGTCTGCTGTTGCCTGCGCACGTAAACCCAGCAGGTACTACCGATGAAAACCACTGTGCCACAATTACCAGCCTTGGTGAAAAAAATTATGATGCCATACTATCACAATATATTACCAGTGCCGCACAACTATTACCACTACTACTACTAATAGTAATCACAGTTTTTTTTAGTTAATTCAGCCTAAATCCAGGTCAGATCAGACGAGGTTTTCCAAAGCAAACCTCTGGTATTTGTGGAGTGAACAGATGATCTTCCAACTATATGGTAACAATGCACTGATAAAAACTTCTTTCACAACAGAAAATTTTTGGCAGTATATTTGTATGCTATTGTATGGTCATCATCGTGTCTTTGGAGGGTTTTTGTAGGCCACCAAATACCAAGGTGAAAAAGCATAGTGCTAAAATGGTGGTAAATAATGCCACAGTAAGTGCCCGGAAACATTAATGTGGCAGTAAATGGGCACAGAGTGACTATACTCATCCTAAAAACTAACCCTAACACTAACACTACTTATCATACCAACCCTAACCAACACAGTAAGATACTGGATTACGGCCAATGCAGCATCATGTACCACTGCTCTAGATTTGTTCTATGAAAAAGACACTATAACATGCCTGTGTGCATTTTCACAGCGTCTGACTAGGAGTGAGAGAAACTACAACAAAGCTAATGTCTATAAAGCACTCTTCATACCTGATGACTGCTAGTTGTCGTTGATGCCTTGTGATGAGACACGCAACACTGATAACAAATGCGACAAACGTTGCTGTCAGAAGCAGTGACAATATGATAACAATGATTTCTGACGGGTCGGCATTTGTCAACTTTGTGTCGTCTTTGTCCTGACAGCTTGCCGACTTGTTAGCTGCTCGATTGGCTGTCAATAGCAGTAACAGTAACATCACCGTTTTTGTATTCGTACCATTTATTATTATATATTTGTATATGTATACATCCAGTCGACAAGTGGCTGCACTGTGCAGTTATCACTTCTAATTGAAAATGAGACGTACGGATGTGTCACAAAAATGCAGCGAATACACTCGTAAACTCTACACTGTGCGCCAAATAATCACAAGTTGATGATGTTTGAAAGATAAACTGAGACCGAACTGATGCACGCCAGACACATCGAGTCAGTCCGCATCTTTCACTCATCTTGGATGTAACATATTGCTCATCACTCTCTCTATCCATCACTTCTTCACTCCACACTTCAGACTTAATTGAGCTACACAAAATCTGTATCTGACTGAGTCATTATTACCGACTCTTGATTTCCAGCAGGGTTGCCTTCACAGACTGGACTTGAATTCATTTCCTGTGATAATCACTTGGCTCTCAGAAGGGTTGTGATGTGCATGTCGGTTTGTCTGTCCACTCGCATATCTCAAAAACTGCACAGCCAAACTTCACTAAGTTTTGTGCGCATGTTGCCTATGACTGTGGCTCGGTCCTCCTCTGGTGGCATTACAATATGTTACGTACTTCTGGTTTTGTGGATACTTCATGTTTTCACACAATGGCGATATGGAGCATCGTGTATTCCTAAGTTGTGATAGAACACAACAAGCATAACAGGCTATCAGCTGAGGCTCAAACCAAATTTTGCTCAATAACAGTACTCATTATGAATTATGATATTTATGATTTGACTGCCTTGCTGGTTGTTGTATTTAAATTATTTTCTAGATTCATTTTCTGTTACAGTTCCACATAGTAGACTAATTTGGCAACCAATCAGCTTTCTAATAATATCCAGTCATTGTACATGTTATAACATCGTATCATATAAGTTCTGTTTATCTTACAGTTATAAAAACTATTCTCCATAACAGTCAATTTCAAAAATAAAACTACAGCTGTTTAGCTACTTCCCATGCAAAGTCAATTTATAATGAACTACTGATATTAATTTTGCTATCTTCAAGAAATTAAAAAAAATATTTTCAGAGAGATCCAAGCAAAGATAGCAAAGAATGATTTCATCAACCTGCAGTAGCTTGTAAAACACTGGTCAGACAGAAACTGCAGTAGGCTGCCAGTGTTAGCAGTAACAGCAGTCAGCAGTGATTGTTAGCAGTACAGCAGGCAGCAGTGACAAACTCACGTGAAACTTGAAGACGAGTTGTACAGCTGTCGTTGTACGCAGGACGTCGGCTCGTCACCAAACACACGTAGTCACCGTCGCTTTGTTGGTACTTGGCAACGAGCAGATATGACCGTCGCACACTGCTGTCGGAGTCGTCTCCGTAGCTGGCAAGCACCTGGTCAGAGTTGGACCGATGCCACTCGACACGCCACCCAGCCGATCCACCGTACTGCAGGGAGCAACTCATCTCAATCCTCTCACCGTCGTTGGCCGTCAACTCTTCATCAGCACACTGCACTCGCCCTGCAACCAGCCAGCATCCCATACAGTCGACTCACTGACG
>Ga0209782_1000641_pt1 | contig 16038 bp, 12 predicted proteins | sample WorMetmaBAHAMAS1_FD_187390 | JGI IMG/M metagenome (GOLD analysis project Ga0209782, IMG submission 187390) | Marine gutless worms symbiont microbial communities from Max Planck institute for Marine Microbiology, Germany - Inanidrilus... | ecosystem: Host-associated > Annelida > Digestive system...
ATATCTTCGCAACCGGTTGACCAATTTTGACAAAATTTGGCACGCTGGTGCGTCTTGACCCTCTGGACCCCAAATAGACAATAAAATTTTGCAATTTTAAAAATCCAAAATGGCTGCGGCAGCCATCTTGAAAATTTCAAAAATTGCAACAACTCCGCAGTGGAATGACCGATTTTGACAAAATTTTGTAAAGTGATGCATCTGGGCCCTCCGGCTACTGTCAGCCAATAAAATATTGTGAATTTGATAATCCTAGATGGCGGCGGCCGCCATCTTGAAAAATCGAAAAAATCTTAATATCTTCGCAACCGATTGAACGATTTTGACAAAGTTTTGCATACTGATGTGTCTTGACCCTCTCCGCCTCAATAGCCAATAAAATTTCGCTATTTCATAAATCCTAGATGGCGGCGTCGGCCATTTTGAAAATTTGAAAAAATGCAATATCTCCACAACAAGATGACCAATTTTGACGACATTTAGCACGATGATGAGTCTGGGCCTTCCAGACACTGTCTGCCTATGAAATTTCACAAATTTGATAATCCAAGAGGGCGTCGCCTGCCATTTTGAAAAATTGAAAAATCTTAATATCTTCGCAACCGATTGACCGATTTTTCCATAATCTGTGACATGCTCATGAGTCTTGATCCTCTGGACACTGTGGGCCAAAAAATTTGGTGATTATAAAAATAAAAGGTGGCAGCAGCGGCCATTTGGAAAATCGAAAAATCACAATATCTCTGCTTTGGATAGACCAGTTTTGAAAAATTCGGAAAAGTGATGTTTCTCATTCCTCCCAACCGCGTCAGTATATAAAATTTAATGTGTTTAATAATTCAACATGTTGGCCAATTGCCATCTGGAAAATATAAAAAACATGATATCTAAAATCATTTACACTGATTTCAGCAGTATTTTAGTGTGCTAGTGCATAATTGTCCTCCCTAGCCTAAAGTTCTATCAAAATGTACTGTAACTGATAATAAAACAGCAAATATAAATGATAAAAACTGCAGTTTATCTATCGTGTTGACAGCCATGGATCAAAAACTGCAAAAATCATAAAAAGGTGATATTACTCAGCATCACGTTGACATTTAGACAATGTGATGGTGAGTAGTATCACCTTTTTTATGATTTTTGCAGTTTTTGATCCATGGCTGTTAACACGATAGATAAACTGTAGTTTTATCATTTATTTGCACTATATCTTGTGTGAATACTCAGATACAAAGTCTGTAAGTTTAGCTCAAATCCGTACTATCTTGCCTGAAATACAGTATTTTTTTCTAGGGTATTTCGCTCTCCATTTTCACGTGATCTTATCTGATTTTCATCAAGATCTTTGGCAGTGGAAAACTGTTGTCCGTAGGATGCTGTGCAGTACTGTTAGCATGATAATGCATTCAGCACTGATAGAAAACTGGCTTGTGACAAACAGATCAGCACCAAGTGATGGTATATATCATGTTGTGCATTTGTTATGGTACATTTGTGTTGTGTGGTAAAGTTGATGTATGTGCTCATGTGTAGACTCTTCATCATGTGCATACGAAATTCTCTGCTGATCTTAAATCTTCGAAAACTTCTTCTAATACATCATATGCAATATCAAAGTTCTTTATACATGCAAAGACTGAGTTTCTTATCTACGCCGACTATTGCTCTAATCTGCTTTCTGCCCAAGATCTCCTCGACTCGCTGTGTGAACACAACCCTACACTCGATGTCAAAATCAAAGTTTGTATATCTTGTTCAATCTTTTTTGTCATTAATTTATTATTGTAGACACTATATATGTGCTCAGTGAGTGTGATGATGATGATGTTTGATAACAGTAATAAAATGCAAGAATAATGACGAGAAATCCCAAAGTAATTTGAGATAAGGCTGCATCGCCGGAATGTTGTACGGGAATATGTGTGATATTTCGAGAGAAGTACAAAACAGTAACACAGTGAGTGTGATTTAGTTGGCATATTTAACCGGATGAACGATAATTTTGTTAATGTATTGTCTGAACAAAAATCTTGTCAGTGTTTCATACACAAATAAAATACACTTCTCTACCATCATGGCACTGGAAAACCTAGTGCAAAGCAGTTGACACCAAAATCCCCTGAATTTCATATTCTCGACATCTGTCTAACACTCCATCCATTGGCCCCATCCCACTCACTACCCCAAATGGCAGTCTGGATTTGCTGAAGCAGGAGACAGTGGGACAGTTCAGAGACAATTTAAATGCAGCGAGTTTGCAAATATATCTTTATTTGCAGTTTTAGGGCTCGTTTATGAAAGTGACACCAGCAGATTTCTGAAATCATAATTAGCGTCTTCATGGATATGCTGCAAAAACATGTAAAAGCTGATGAAAAACGTCATTCAGACATGCAGTTTGTACTTATTTTAATTTGTTTTTGCTTGATTAAGTTTAAATGCAAGTTATTGAACATTAATATTATGGGTAGTTTCACTGGAAGACGAACATCAATTTACAGATGTTGTAAGAGCAAAAACTTGGTGCAAAGGCTATAGTGCAGCATGCCGAGAAAAGGGATGGAGCTTTAGCACTGTCAGGGACATTTGCAGACATGTTCACCAGTGGGGATGATCTACTGAATACTAGCTTGTCAGCACATCTGGTATTCTAGCAGCATTTATTATCGACAGCGTAGCAATGGAGATAATACCTTTGGTAGCGTCCGTGTGTGTGCATGTGTGTCCGTTTGGCTGTGGTCGCTCTCCTGTTTGAACCGTTTGATCTTTGACCTTGCTTTTGGCATGTGGGTCGACCTTGACCTTGGCTAGCCTGGGATTGTAGGTCAAAGTCGTAGGTCAAAGGTCAAGGTCAAACAGTGAAAAACAGTGAAAACTGTTTATTGTTTACGCTCTCCCGTTTGAACCAGTGGTGCAGAGCAGGTCAATATTCTTGCCGAGTTTAGCCAATGGTAATTGCAAATGACCATTACCAGTCCATTGGAATTGTCTGTCAGTACAGGAGACGTTCAACGTGTCACGCATAAGCGGTCGATCAGCTTTAATTTATTCTGTTATTGTTGAAAATTGTGCTTATAAATTGGATCATTTTGTTTGAATGCGAGAACAACAGCAATGGGTCATTTTGTGATGTTCAGGAGTGTCAGAACAGAGCCAATGAAGGTCAGTTTAGACTGCGTGACATGCTTGCTATACCAATGCAAAGGATTCTGAAGTATCACTTACTGCTTGCGGTCTGTATCTAACTTATTCAACTAATGTATATTATTATTATTAAGAATGTATGTAATTATAGTGACACTATATGTGTCAATGCTCGGCGAAGCTCAGATGGCAGAGGCAGGTCTTGAGTTTACGACGGAATGTGATGAGATATGTTGAAGCACATATAGCTGTAGGTGGACTGTTCCACTCATGAGGAGCGGCGACAGAGGATGCTCGGTCGCCGAACGTTGAACGTTGGATGTGCGGAACAGTTAAGAGTTGAAGTATATGTACACACTAATGTCTGCTGGATTTATTATGGTGCCTCGGTCAATAGTGGAATGCATAAAGCAGTGGTCTGGTATATGTCCATCTGTCTATCCTGTCCCTTTGTTTATCCTATCATTTTGGCTCTCTGTATCCTGAAAACAGTGCCATTTACAGAGAAGTTCATTCTGGAACTCTGTCAGGAATTGCACCTCACATGTCAAGGTACAGTCTGCTGGCACCTGTGATGACTGGTGGAAGTGTCTGAAGTCATGTTGGGCATGTACTGAGTTCAGCACTTGATATCTCAAAATAGTGCAACCTATGCATAAGGTCATATAGAACACTAGTAGAAAATCACTTCTCATGAGTCAAACCCAGTTATCCGCATGCTCGTATATTTTCCGGAAGTACCCAAGTGATATTTGTCGTCTTTCTGTTTAGGTACTTTTAGGCACTTAAAAAGCAATGTCTTTTGTGCACAAGGTCAGTATAAAACACTGTTGAGAAATTGCTGCTTGCGAGTGAAACAGAACCATTTGCATGCTCGTCCGATGTCCAAAGTGCTCAAAATTGTATTTTACGTCTACTGGTTTTGGCACTTTATATCTCTGAAATGGTGCTATGTACACATAAGAACACGTTAGGCACTGCGACGACACCCGGCTTCGGTCAAGTTTGTGTGGAAACTTCATCATTCCACGTGCCTGACCGGCTCCATGTAACTGACAAAGCCTTTTTCGTCGCCGACCCACGTGCTTGGAATGCACTGCCATCTGACATCAAACTGACTTCTTCTCGAACTATCTTTCGCAAGAAACCAAGACACACTTGTTCAGACGAACGTAGCCAACTCGTAACTTGCATTGGTTTCAATTATTAATTTTTATTAGCTTTTAGCATTTTACTGTTAAGCCTGTCTTTGCTCCTATTTTACTAACATTGTATTGTATGGCACCACTAAGTTTACACGATGATGATGATTATGATGATTTGTAGGAAGTTTCATCTTAAGAACAAAATCCAACCATGCATGTGATTAATGGAAGTGCCTAAAATTATATTTAGTAACTTCTATTTTGATGCTTTAGATTATGATGTGAGTAATAGCAGTAATAACAAATGGGTGCTCATAAACCACAAAATTAATAAAATCTGTCAATTGACTGAGCTGTTTCTAAAAAGTCAAGATGTGATCGCTTTTTGAAACTCTGTGTACATTCTTAACTGTCAGCTTTCTATTCTAGAACTATTTAAGGTTAGACTGGAGAACCTCTGTGCATAACTGGGTGCAAGTTTTTTGTTGGCTGAGAGTCCATACTTCACCAAACTGCATTGTCAAAACAGTGTTAGCACAAAACATTTAAACAATAGAAAGTGTGGTTTATGAACAATCGCCAATCACTAACATATTTTTTTACAAAGTTTTGAGCATTTATTTACAATGTGCGTACATATGCCAGCCTAATTGAATTTATCACGTTGTTATGATTGAGTGAGTGAGTGATGTGTGCAGTGAGTGAGTGTTGTTGAGTGTGTCTTGAGCACTGAGCAGATGGACCAGTAAGTAAGTTACAGTAATTAAATTAGTGAGCTAGATTGTTTAACAACTTTGTGTCTGTGTTGATTATTTTAAAGGAACTCATCAAACACACGGAAGATGACCAGTTACAGCAAGACAGCCTTGAACTTGCACATAATGAGATGAGGGTAACAGCTAATAACTTCTGTAACTTATTTACCAGCAGAGTTGATTTGTAGGTTTTTCCACAAGGATTACGTGGTGCACCAATGATCGTGTGATGTTTATGGCAACTCAGAGGTTGTGTTTCACAATTCCTGGCCATTTCACTTTAAGATAACAACCTTCGGCAAGTGTTTCAGTCACACATATGCCTCTGTCACAAGCAGTATAAATTGATGCTGGCTCGTAAGGTAGCCATTGCACTGGCCATGTGTTATGAATATTTGTGGTTTATCCACCTACTGGCTCAGTGGACGAGTTAGGGATATGACCACCCTGCCTGCAGTCTACTTGGCGCTAGTGGATCCACTCTCCCTGCTGTATTTCACCTTGATCAATACAGGAGTTTTTTTAACTTTATTTCAGTACTTAGTTTTATGTGTGTTCTGGTTTTTACCATTGATCTATATAATATGTCAGTGGACACTTTTTTATTCTGTAAATAGCGTAAGCCAAATAACAAGTAAGAAAGTTATAAGTGATAAACCATGGTTGCAGTGTTTTTCCACATTCTCTTAGGCATTTAACGGCAAAACTACATGTGGGATTTCAAATAGTTTGAGATCTGGAAATGGTAATAAAAATTGGGAATTTCTATACCACTATGGTGAGTTGGTGGAGATTGGAAAATGTTTACCAATGGGATAAACATAGTTTGATTTTTAAGCAAATGTATTAAAGTGATTTATGTGTTGGGGTGATTTTTTGACAATGTGTATATGTGGAAAATTGTGTTAAATTATGTCAATAGGTAACTGGTGCTGTTTATTTTGTTATTTTGCAAATGCGTTGGAGGTGTTGTTTTTGATTGCTAGTTTCAGTCAATCAATCAATCATTTATTTGCTCAGGATAACTTTTAAGAATGATAACACATAAATGTAGCAAGTGAGCAGGACAACAAGGCTGAATTAAGCACTAATAGCTGCCCTTTAAACACACACACACGCACATTAATACATTCATATACATAAGCATACACAGTAAGGCATGCTGAAAGCTAAGACATTTAAGGTAGAACTAACTCAATACTATATAAAATCCACGAAAACATCACAAAACATAGTCTAGTTACTTGTTAAGATATGTTTTTGAGGTACTGAGAGAAGTCAGTCTGGCTTACTGACTTCTTAAATTTTGAGAGGGTGACGAGAAGTCGACATTTTTTGGGACGGAGTTTCAGACATTGATTACTTTGTTGACAAAAAAATTTATATGTAAAGTGCTCTCGTATCGTGATTTGTATAGCTTGTTGGCATGCCCTCTGGTAACAGATACAGGATTGAGTGCATAGAAGGTTTAAGTGTCTAAGCATGTCAAGCCAAAAACGATTTATAACAGTACATTAGATCCAAATGACGTCTGTGCAACTCTAGACTAGGTATACCTAAATGAGCAATTTGATTCCCATATGTAAGATTTTTCATACCATGCAGTCTCATGGTGAACTGCCTTTGAACTTTTTCTATTATGTCAATATCTTTTTTCAAACATGGTGACCAAATAATGGAATTGTACTCTAAAATCGACCGTACGTAGACTATTAGTCCTTTAACCACTAACTTAAACTCGCCTGAAGTGAAGCAACAGATGATGAGATTAGCTCTTTGGTGGGCTCTGAGCACAATTTCATTTATATGCTTCATTGGTAACTGGTCAGATGCAATTTTGATGTCGAGATCTTTGCTTGTAAAACTGTTGAGGTATTTTGGTACCATTGATATAATAATTTGCTTCACAGTTAGAGGGACCAATATTAAGTATATTGCATTTACTGACTGATACAGACAGCTGCCAGTCACTTGCCCATGTAGCTATCAAGAACCTTTTGTAAATGCACTATGTCATCAGGTCTACTAATTTCCAAATAAACTTTGACATCATAGGCAAATTATCGGGCTATTATACCATTATGCTCAAGCAATCCGGCAACGCCATTGATGTATATCAGAAACAGAACAGGTCCAACACCACTCCATTGCAATACACCACTTAACAGTTCAGCTACATCAGACAAACAAAGACCAACACGAGTTTGGTGCGTGCGACGAGTAAAGAACACAGTGAGCTTATTCTTTTTCTCGCGTAGTTGTTGCTGGATGCAGTGGAGTGGTGCTGTGATGAGAGGTTTGTTATTGACAGGACCTGTCACTGTATATTAATGAAGTGAAGCGTGACCGTGAGACTATTGAACAGATTGAAGAAATTGAGAAGAGGTCAGTGCAGTCCATCAGTCAATTAATGTTGGATCTAGCTTGCTTGCCATTGACACCAGTGTGTAGTGTTATCATCATGTCAGTTGTGAATTTTAATTGAATACTGTTTTGGTACTGGTAGTAATTCTGTTATCATGTTAATTTAATGCTTGATTTTTTATCTACACAATACAATGGTAGTATGTCATAACTGTTTACCGTAGAATTGGTTATTTTTTTAGGTATATTGTGAGTCAAACTACCAGAACACTAGACTTTTCCATAACTTTGCCAAATGCTGACTAATTTTCAAAATTCTTTTACTGATGGACTCATTAGTAAATTTGCAATAAAGTCATTATTAAACATTCTGCTGCACGTTAATTGCATAGCTACACTACCTCATGAAATCGCAGTGTTTAAAAAATTGCCATGCTCAAGGACGGAGTGGAGCAAATTGTGGCGTAAGACTCAACCACTCAAAGAAGTTGTAGAAGAACACTTGCTAGTTTGATTTGTTTGATACTGAAGTCAAAAATAACAAAAACAGCTTCTGTTTATCATATGTCAGTTATCTGGCCAGTTCTTTATCTTTAAGCGGGATATTGCAAGGCGAAAAGGGCACACGATACAATCAACCTTTTCGCCAAGTGTTTATTGATTAAAAAAAATAATTAACTAACTTAGTGATAAATACTTAGTGAAATGATTGCCGAATAGCCCACCACACCTTAAATGCGCAGCTACACTACCTTCTGATTTATCATTAATCACATCACATGTTTCAGATTGTTGCTATTTCAGATCTTACTGTTTCACAAGGTAGTGTGGTGGCCTTTAATGTGTGGTGGGATATTTAATAATAACTTTATTGCAAATTTACCAGTGACTCCAGCAGTGCAAGAATTTTGAAAATCAGTTAGCATTTGGTGAAGTTACAGACAAAAGTCTAGTATCCGTGTTTTTTTTACCTCGCAGGGTTAACCTAGGGCTAACCCTAGTAACCCTCACATCCTTACTACAGTGTCTAGGTCAACTCAAGCTGAGGAACAAAGGCAGTGTTAGCAGAAGACAACTTATCCCACACTAAATTCCCATAACACAACTGTGCTTCTTGTAGGCACTTGCTGTGTGGGTGGAATGCTCTTAGCACATTTGCTGGCATTCTCTTCACACAGGGTGAGTTCCATTTCTGTGATGCAGCCTTTCATTAAGATTCTTTGACCACTTGTTATGACTGTTATTAGACCACATTGCCGATTTTGTTAGCACTGGTGGCCTATTGTTACAGTTGGAGTAGCGTGAGTCATCGTGTCGGTCAGTTGAGCTGTTAGATGTGACCGTGAGCCCTGCAAATCGCTGGTGCAATCATGATGTCATTTGCTTGATCAACAACCAATGACGGATTTATTAGATATGGTCCATCTCTCTTCCCCCACAGGAGGGGTATTTTGGGGGTCAGTGTGCCAACCCATTGTGAAGTATGGGGACTTGAGTGGTGTGAACCATACAAAAACATTTGAACTGATTGAGATGCATGCAGACTCTAGTAGGCCACTGGAATCACTTATTGGATGTGGTTCCAAGTCCCGCAAGGGGAGGTGTTTCGCCTATTGATAAGCATTATAATGTTTGTTGAATGATGGTGATGGAGGAGCAGTGTAAAAACAGGTGAAACAATCAAGATGTCGTTTGGGTGGCAGACTTCTGTGTGATCGAGGAACCATATTGCACACACAACTGCACCAGTACCACTTTATTGGCCACTGATGCAGTCAAATGTCGCGTTTATTTTGCCTTGTGAAAATTTTGCCCCTCTGTGATGAAGACTTTTTATTCAAAATTTTTTCACCACTTGTTGATTTTGTTACTGCTTCAGATGAATTTTATATTAAAAATAAATGAAAGGTTGACTAATATAATTTTTGCAGCATCATTGGATTGGACATGGTAAGTTAGCTATGTTATGAGATGTTAATATGCTTTTTTGCAGTAGTGAACTCATTAGCTTATCATCTTATACAACAAAGTGTGCTAGTATTTCTTGTAACAAACATCGATGGTAGGCATTGGTCCAAAGTCTGTGCATATTGCTCACAATTACTTTATACAGATGATGCATGTTTGTGAGTGTGACAATTAAAATGTGATCATCTCATAGTTGAAATATCATCATGAAATGGACATTTCAAGTGAGAGATGTCGTGTTTCAGTGTCACACAAACCATCATGGTTCATCATTTTGCTATATATGAACAACTAATAAAATTTGACATTTTTGAATTCTATATTAAAGCTGATCGACCGCTTATGCGCGACACGTTGAACGCCCCTGATTACTGACAAACAGACAATTTCAATTGACTGGTAATGGTCATTCGCAATTACCATTGGCTGAATTCGGCAAGCCGAGTCCTAATATCGACCTTCTCCGCACCACTGATTCAAACAGGAGACCGTAAACAATTTTCACTGTTTGACTTTGACCTATGACCTATGACCTTGACCTACAATACCAGGCTAGCCAAAGTCAAGGTCGATCCTCGTGCTAAAAATCAAGGTCAAAGGTCAAATGGTTCAAACAGGAGAGTGCCCAAAGACAAACGGACGAACACACACGCACACGCACGGATGCTACCAAACATATTATCTCCCCTGCTATGCGGTCGATAATAAAAATTTCCTAGTTGTGTTCTGATGCAGTATTTGACTTAATCTGTTATATGGCAACAGCTAATAAATGCCATGACATTAAGTTGCATTTATTGGCATGCAACTAATCAATTAAAAACAATGAAATTTTTACTTTATTTTAGACTTTCTTGATTTTGAGTAATGTTCCCATGACTAATTTATCAATGCACAATTAGTTATTTATTTATAAGTGGTACACTCTTACAATTATACTCTTACAATTATTAGCAATTTTTATGTCGCACGTTTGAGGTGGTTGTACTGCAGTCTCGTCTGCTTGAAATATTCAGCTATTACTGTGAAAAAATATACCGTTGAGCAAAACTGCAACATTTCAATAACCTGACTTTGACTTTCAGCAACTCAGTGGTTACTGTTTGATTGTGGTCAATGCCAAAAAGCCCATGTTTCAACCAATCAGCATAATACCCTATAGTTGGTCATATGACATTATTAAATACACAAGGTCCCATCAGAGTTCATACATTTGGCTTACTATAACTTTGATATACATAAACCAATTTTGATAATTTTGGCAGCAAAGTTATGCAGTAAATGAGCAGTCAAAAGCTGCTTTTTCTGACCTCACCTAGCCAGTGCTTCTACACTACCTCGCAAAATGTGAAAATGAAGAAATCACATCTTTTCTCACAACTGCTGTATTACAAGACTTCAACCTGTTGCTAGCTTGCTGCCATATGACTTCTTGAATATTGACAGTGGAATTAAGTGCTGGACTGTTACAGAGCCATAATAGCTCAGGAGAAAGGAAGTCAAGAGTTTGCATTGCAGCAGTTGGACCATGTTGCATGCAAGATGCATCAGTGCAATGTGTTGTTGGAAGATAAAATTATCATCAGCAATGCACTGAATGTCATCTAATATTTGTTGAGTTAGTAAAATATCCCAGCAGTACTGTCTATTGACTTTTACTCGAGGCTTGATGAAGGGTGACTCGATAGTCTAGTGGCTAAAACATCGGATTGGTGACTCAATGGTTGCACGTTTGAGCCCCACCCACCACTCTGTCAAGTAACAAACTTGGGCAAGTTGTTCACACCCATGTGCCTCTGTCACCAAGCTGTATAATTTGGTACTGGCTGACGGGCAGTGACACTTTTCGAGTGGGAAGGTACCTGCTGGCCTGGCAAAAAGTAATGGCAGCTTACTGCCAGGTGTATGGCTTAGTCACCTTTGCTGACTGCCTGTACACAAGGATCAGCTCTGGGCCCAACGCTCACTAACGAGTATGGGAGAACTTTACCTTTACCTGATGAAGAGCAACTCTCATTTTTGACACAGCAACTGACACTGTGCCAGGCTTGGTAAATGTTGAGCATATGAGTAACATGCTGTATGATGCTGTGCTCTTTGTGTTGTTCCTCTGTGATGCATACATGCATTTTGACAGTGAATGATGATTCAGTTGTGACCAGGTGGTATTTTAAATGTGTTGGGTTTTTAAAAAATAGCGTTAAGCATTTAAGTGAAAATACATTTCTCCTGGTTACCTGTTTTACCAGCTAGTGATGACTTACTTTCTCAAGCCAAAACTCAGTACAATAACTTCATGAATGTGAAAGTTGTAGCAGGCCAAAAGTGTGAACCTTTTGGGACGTAATTTATTTCCATATACATGTATTTGACTTAGATATGCACTGTGTCACAAAATGAATCGTTGTTGAATTTTTTAAAACTTGCTACTGCATTCATATTGTGATGTTAGTTGCAGTCTTTCAATAGCTAAAATTTAATGTTATCATTATGCTTTGCTGGTTTTTACTTATGCAATGTCATGGTAGTGCAGGTATTAGCTATGGGCCATGTCTTGCTGTGTGTGTGTGTGACGCACACTAGTTTTGTGTCAGAATGGCTAAATGTAGGTGATGCAAACAGTGCCACACAATAGCCAGTGGACTCTAATTATCTTACACCAAAAGTCTTGATGAAATTCAAATAGAGTCACACATAACGTATGTGCTAAATACAGTTGGTGTAGGATAAAATTGGCCACTTCCGGCAAATAACTCACTATATCTCTAAAACAGTTATTGAATTGTGACATTGCTGATGACCTTGAGTGACCCATATTCACCTCTAAACCATCCTGTTTTATGCATTAGCATCGCCCTTCATGTTTGCAAAGAGTGGAGATAAACATTTCATATTTGGTGCATAGATTAATCATAGCAAGAAGGCAGACGCTGATGCAATTTTTATTGAGTACACGTGCAGGAGAATCTTAGAGTTAAAGGAAAGAAGCTCTACATGTATTTTGGCTTCGTGGGTTTGGTAAAAAAAACTTCCGACAGGGTTCCGACAGAAGTGATAAGATGGGCAATGTGTAAGCTTGGAGTTGAAGAATGGTTAGTACTGGCAGTCATGTGCAAAAAAGGTGCAAAAACAGTTGTCAGAACAGTTTATAGTAACAATGAAGGTAAAAGTGGTATGCATTAAGGTTCAGCATTGATTCCATTGTAATTTGTAATTGTCGTGGAAGCCATTATGCCTGTATGGTCGTACAGGCTGTTGTATAACCCAATGGCCAAAGTGATGCAATGAGCCAGATTTTGATTGCTCACATCTCGGTAACCGCAGAGCCAATTTTGATGAAAATTGAAGCTAAGAACTACCAACTGAAGGCCACCCACCATGCCAAACTGTATCTCGAGCTCACAACGTGGGTGGTCTGGGAAAATACCCAGTTTGCCACTGTTAGGATTCTTAGTCTTTTTTTATTTTTTTTTTGGTTTCTTAGTTATGCACACATGTCGCACCAGTGGATTGAATTCTATGATCTATACATCATTCGATGTTCCATGCAAGGATGTGCCTTTTGGGGGTTGCGTTGATACTGCTTCCCAGTTAGAGGGTCAAATCGCCCAAAAACTTCAATTTTGGGGGGCTCAAAAAGGCGTTTCTAAGCCAAACTTGCTAAATATTCAAACTTTTATATTATGAAAACTACTGAACAGATTCCAGCCGAATTTTGCCTAATTATAAAGACCTCCAATTACTTTTTGCAGGTTGTCCCAAAATGTGCCCCACAAATTTGAAGATGGCGACCGTCTGCCATCTTAAAGATCAAAAAATCACATTATGTACACAACTGTTTGATAACTGTGTGACTGATGTTAATGAAATTTAGCTTGGTGATGCATCTGGGCCCTCCGCACCCGATCAGCTGTTAAAATTTCCAGAAGTTGGAAATCCAAGATGGCAGATGTTTTTATGAATACTGTAAATTGTTGTGGTGTACTTTGGGGATAAAAGGTCACTCCATACACCCCTCTGTATCTCAGTAAAGGTTAGAAATAGTTAAACGATATTTTGTAAGTCGAATTTACTGAAAAATTTTAATAATACAGCAAATATTATACAGAACTAAAATACCTAGCGGTATTGGTCTCTCCTCTATGGCATTTTTCCGTCAGCTCTTAACACATGGTCAAAAGTTTGACTCTGAATCCTTACATGAGCCTGCACTCATATTTGGTCAACAAATATCAATTTTAGACCCCCCTTACATTGGACCTTTTGGTCCATCTTGGTCTGAACTTTCACCCTATGGGTGAATTGGGGGGAGGGTCGATTGGGCCTCTGACATTTTTTGTCACAGACGGACAGAAACGTGACTACTTAAGTCGCACCTATCACGTATCGCTGCGAGGAGGTGCGACTAAAAAACTGATCAACTGATAACTCATGCTAGAACAGTAATGTTGTATAGGCCAAAGGTCTAAAACTGCAAAAATTTGAAAAAAATTACTAAATTATAATCACGAAACACATGTGCTAGGTTATGCATTTAAATCTGACGATTTACAGATTTAAACATGATAGTGCATGTGCTTCATGATTATAATTTAGCTATTTAAAAAATTTTTGCTGCTTTAGATCTTTGGCCTATGCAACGTTAGATGAACTGTGATCAGTTTTTTTCTATATACATACATACATACATACAGATAAATTTATATAGCGTATAATGAATCAGAGGCGCTGGCACAGGGTGACTAGACAGTAAAAGCAGACTGGAAGAAATGTGACTTCAGTTGGCGCTTAAAAGTAGAGAGTTTCTCTGAAGAGTGAACATGTACAGATAAGGAGTTCCAGGATAATGGTGCAGAAGCAGAAAATAGAACGTCAGAAGAATGACTTGTAATGCTAGTTGGTATTGCAAGAAGACAGGTATTGGAGGAAAGTAGAAATGTAGGATGGTTCAGCAGTGTGCAGTGCTTTACAGTTAAGCAGACTTAAGTTTATAGCTGATACGATAGTTAACTGGTAGCCAGTGTAAATCACGTGGAATATGTACGGAGCTAATGGTCGATGGTGCCTGTGCGATAACTCATGCTAGATTGTGGACATGCTGTAGCCAATATTCGCTTGCGACACACCGTACAGCACACTGTTACAGTAGTCAAGTCTACTGCCTACAATGGATGCGGCTATGGTTTTAGCCGTATCGAGTGTTAGTAATGGGCGAATATGGCGTAGTGCACGTATATGATAATAACAGCTATGCTAGTTGGTAGTCATGGTACAGCAGCAGAACATCTTTCATTGCTACATTTTGTGTGCACTACTAATGCAGGCAGATTCCTCATAGGCACTAAACAATACATTTACTGCAAATTGATTCCAGTTAATGACATCACATAGTTTTTGGCAGACTAAAAGCAGAATGTATGGGGAGGGGAGAGAGGTGGAGACGGAATTGCTGCCACTATGAACAGCAAGTTTGCGGACAGCATGTGAAATGATCAACGCACTATTCAATAGTTATCTAATAATGCAGTACAAATGCGGCAATGACACAGAGTGATTGACGTGACAGATGCACTTTTGACTCATCCTGTGGCTTATTTCAGTATAATGCAGTCCTCGCTATAATGTGGCTTGGACCATTGCTCCCAACTACCATGTTGCAATGTAAAACCAAGATTATAATAGTGAAGAACATCAGAAACTAACACAGACGGCTGTAAGATGGCCATGTGGTGTCTGTGGTAGAGGTGTTGGTAGTAATTCAATACAGTGTACTAGTTGTCAGAAGTGGGCACACAAGAAGTGTAGTGGTATAAAGGGTAGGATGTCTAAAGTGATGAAGTCATTCATTTGTAGAGGGTGCTTGAATCTAGTTACCAGCTTAGGCTGTACTAGTATAGATATTGGTGCCAATGCAAATCTGGAACTTGTGGTTGAGTTTTGCTTTTTGGGTAACATGTTGAGTGTGGATGGAGACGCTGGTAAAGAGATGAGAGAGCGAATAGGAATAGAGGGCATAATGTCGGTTCTACAGCAAATCAGATTCTGTGATGGTATGGACATTTGTTGCGAAAAGACGATAATGATTGACTGCATAAATATATGGAGTATGAAGTGGAGTGTTCGAGACCCAGAGGTAGACGAAGGAGTACTGGGAGAGAAGTTGTGGAAAAAGACTGTCAAGCATGTAGATGATCAGGGACGATGCTGTGGATCATAATGGATGGAGGAAGTTGATAAAGGATGGTTGATGATTGTGAGAGGTGTGAGTGGGTGAATGTTTCTTCTTATACCTGCTCACCTGAATAGTCCCAGATAAAGGGCCATAAAATGGTTGTTGTCATTTTAATCATATCAAGACCCAGCTTATGGATGACATATCATCTGTTAAAGCTCACATGACTATTTTAAATTTCAGGTCCTCCAATTTTACTTCGGGAATGACTAAAGCTAAGAGTCGCAAAATTTTACACTCAGATAGCTATGTCAAGTGTTATCAGTAGAATGACATATTACTCACAAAAGGAGCATGGTTATGTTTTATTATAATTTTTTGTATTCCTAAAATATCTCTGAAAAGACTTAAGCTAGAGACTTCAGTATTTGTACACTGGTTGGCCATGTGAAGTATTAGTCTTGGGATGACAAACTGCATCCCAAAT
>Ga0209782_1000642_pt1 | contig 16035 bp, 14 predicted proteins | sample WorMetmaBAHAMAS1_FD_187390 | JGI IMG/M metagenome (GOLD analysis project Ga0209782, IMG submission 187390) | Marine gutless worms symbiont microbial communities from Max Planck institute for Marine Microbiology, Germany - Inanidrilus... | ecosystem: Host-associated > Annelida > Digestive system...
CCCTAGAAACATTGTTATTTACGTGCTATGTAGATCGCTTGTGTGTTTGTTTACCTTATCACTTGCTTACTTTTGCTTCTTGTAACTTGCTTCCATTTTCTTTTGCTTATATTTTTCTTTCTTATTTACTTCTCCGTTATCTTTACCTTTGTGAATAGGTCCGCTCCATTTGCAGCATGGAAGAGGCAACTAAACCTGGGTTATAATTTGTCTCGATTCATCTTATGTTTTTTTTTATTTTCGTGTTTGATAATTTGTATTTAATTGATTTAGTGAATATATAGGCCCCTTTTTCGTAGCCTACCAGAACCTAACAGGGTATGGCTGTTAGTTGTTTATTTTTCACACTAGACCAGTCAGCTTTCGGTATATTAATCACGTGACTACCATGTTTACATACCAAACACCTACCTGGTAGGTTCTGGTAGGCTACGAAAAATGGATCTTATGTTTAGTTTATGTCATCCTAGGTTTATCATTTTACTAAGGTTTTTACTCCCTGCTTTAATTTTAATTTTCTCAGTACTAGCCAAGAGCTTGGCTGGGAAGAGCGTCTCCGATATGACTTATTTATTGTCGAGTGGGACATTAAGCCATAACTCAATTGGTTGTAGAGTAAGTGGCCTGCCAAGTTCTGTATTTGTTCTGTCGGTCTGTTTGTTGGTAATTGCTGTGAATTCTGGAGAAATGCTGACTTGTTTGAGATGCTGTTTTGGATAGTGATTAGGGTGGGCCCAAGGAATTGTGTATTAGATGGGCATGCAGTGCACAATGGGGCCACCTGGCAAATACAGTTGAACAGTTGTACACGGTGGCTATGAATGGGTCTGCCACCAGGAGTTATGACATGTCGTGTTCACAAATATTACTCTGGGCAGTCTTGTATTTATTATGACGATTTATTTGTTGTTTATAGTACCTGCATGCGAACATAATTTTGTATATCCGTTTGTGCTCGTTTTAGTTTTATTTAATTTATGTCACTCGCCACTTCATTTTTGTGGGATGTTACTGTCTGCCAAGAACCTCTGTATATTCAGACTTTATCTTGTGTTGTAAGTAGGTACGTAAGTAAATATAATTTGTAAATACGCACAGTGATTGGCCAAAGCTGAATCTGAGGCTCGAGGAAGGTGCTAATGGGTTGGAAGGCTTGCTGGAAGTATCTTGAGGTGCTCGTGGCAAGCATCAGAGCTGGTAGACATTCGGAGAGCTGGAGGGGGAAACTGTTCTCGATAGTAGGAACTGTGGTGCTCTTGCGTACAGTGTTTGTACAAAAATATTTTCCATCTGAATGAAAAGCACCACATGCACTGCATTAGAATCGTTGCACTATAGTTCTGACTGAGCGCCTGATGTGTCTGCAGGGGACGGTGGCATATGTCGCACAGCAGGCGTGGATTCAGAATTTGTCTTTGCGTGACAACATTCTGTTTGGTGCTGCGTTCGATGAACAGCGATACCGTGCCGTCATTGAAGCATGTGCTCTTCAGCCAGACCTAGACATTCTGCCCGCTGGCGATATGACTGAGATCGGTGAAAACGTATGTTGACCATGGTGTTTCATTTCATTTCATTTATTGTACATGAAACCGACAGATAATCACAACGTTGAAGATAAAAACATCATATCAGTTGTCGGCTCATTGGCAATTGCAGGGCAGATAAGACTCTTAAGCTTAATGAAATCAAGACTAAAGACTAACATTGCAAGTTGAATTTATCCTCCTTATTCTTAGTTTCTTGGCTGACTTTTATTTCTTTAGTACTTAATCTTACTAACCATAGAGATATACTGTGGAAAGATAGACATCTCCTTGAACTGAGATTTAATTATGCCGATGTAGTTGTCGTAGCCAGATTTTTTTATATACTTTTTGCTGTTTTTCCAAAACTTTATTTACATGGGTATTTTTATGTTGCTTTGATGAAATATCTCTAGCCAACCCAGAGACGTGGACTTTCTTTTTTACAGAAAAAATGTTGCCACCGTCGGGGATTTTCAAACGCAGCGTATTTTAGTACTTAGAAACGTCGGAAATGAACATTATGGTACTTGCGAGATTGCCGGCAAAACTGTCCACTTCTTAACTGGGGTGTGAGCTAGTGCATGTAAAATTAATGTCGTTTTAACAGGGAATTAATCTGAGCGGTGGTCAGAAGCAGCGAGTGGCAATGGCCCGAGCTGTCTATCAGGACTGTGATGTATACCTACTGGACGATCCACTGAGTGCCGTCGATTCACATGTCGGCCGGCAGCTCTTCACTCAAGTCATTGGCAACGACGGCCTCCTGGCTGGCAAGGTTTGGTTTATTTTCTCTTGTATGAATCTTTAATTACTAGCCTGCATCTCCAGCTAAGCGTGTCAGACAAATGCGGCAATTTTTTTCAAAATATGCGGACCATAACACGGCGAAATATGTGGCAAAAATATGCGGAAATAGGCCGCAATTGCATATTCTTTGTTAATCCAACATGGTACGTTTTTGGGGCTATGGGATAGAACAGCCATTATTTAGTATATTTACAGCCATGGAGCTAATTAAAGCTCCATGCTTACAGCAAAGAAAATAAGAAATGTTTACTTAACAAAGAATGTTGATTATCCACAAATCCGAAAAATTACTACGAAGAATATTTAATGCTTCCAATATGCCAAAATATGCAGAAAAAATATGCGATATGCGCACTTTGCTAAAATATGCAAAAATGCGGCAAAGTGCCAGATAAGCGGCAATCGCATATTCACATTTTTCCTGACATGCCTATCCAGCACTGCAGGCTGGGCTAGATGTGGGCTGTTGCTAGAAATGGCACACGTATCGTAATCTATCTCTCTACATGTTGGTCACACCAGTGCGCCGTGCAGAAGTGGGTGATCGAGATGGCATTTGGGGGCAGACTCGTGTGAGCCAAATGAACTACAAGGTGGACCTTCACCAAATTTTTTGTTTGTGTTGCCTGTGGCCATGGCTCGATCCTCCTGTGATGGCATTGCAATACGTTAAATACTTACAGTTATTTGGATGACATCATGCTTTCAAGTAATGACCTTATGGAGCTTAATGTGTACTCCTAAGCAGATTGAACATAACAAGCATAACACCCTAGAATCCAACAAATTTTGGTCAGCGATAACGACCAGAAGTATTAATTGTGAGTTTTGCATTGGGGGCAAAGTTTGCTATCTTGTTACGGTTGGCGTTAGCAGCACTGTTAGTCGTCGTTGCTGGGACGGTTTGTGTAAACAGCTGAGACTGTTGGTGACGCATGCCATTCATTGGCTGCCGAGTGTCGACACCGTCGTTGTCATGAGAAACGGTCAGATATCCGAGAGTGGCTCGTACCAGGACCTGTTGTCTCATGACAAGGCTTTTGCACAGTTTCTCAAGACTTACCTCATGCAAGATGATGAAGACGACGATACTGAAACTGACGTCGAGGGTGAGCCGTTGCTTTGTTAATTTTATTTTAGCATCATGTGAGTTTTTTTGGTAAAATTTCTGATACCTGTGCAACAGATGTTGTCTAATACAGGTTTTGTGTTTTACCCAGGCTGGGTATCATATACCGGTTTATTTAGGGTTTATGTCATTTATTTGACGAATGCTGAAATCCACACATATGAAACCAACAAAAACGTCGTTCTCCTTCAGAACTTTGTAAAGTACAGCCACTGGACTTGCACAGTGCTTTATACATGATACTTTTCTGTAAGGTGTTCAAGTGTAGCTGGGCAAGGTCTTTACATTTTTTATTTTTTACTTTTTAGTTGGCCACCCGTACTTTAGTGTGAACACTGCAATAATAAAACTTACAGCATGCCATGAGGTCTAAAATTACCGACTCATCTTTGAACTCTGCAGATATGGAGGCGCCGTGACATTGTCGTCATCAGTACTAGCTGAGAGATTGGCTAGGATGACTCTCTGATATGGCCTATTTTGTGTCGAGTGGAATATTATACCATGACTGGGACATTCATAAATGGACATTTTTATCGTCAGATTTGCATATTTACTTTTGTAATACATTTCTGTTCTACTGCTCTCACTACAGATAAATTTCGATAAGGAGTTTGCTGTTTACGGTAATGTATTCGGAACAAGTTGGGTTTTTATTTGTTGACGTTGAATGCAGTGCGAAATATTCAGTCGACAATGCTGAGGCAGATCAGCATCGTCGTGGAAGATGAAGTCAGTGAAATGGCCGAGCCTGATGTTATCTCTGCATCACCGCAACAGTCACAGTCAGAGTACGGTTCTGTGATCTACGTAGTAGTAGTAATTGGGTATTGCAGTTCGCAACATGCCTTATCGCTATGGGAACTCGCATGCCATATGGGTTCACAAAGTGTTACCTGCCATTTCACTGGTGGCATTTTTGCCTTTTTCCCCAGCCAATTAAAGCTGGTACTCGAATTAGCAACCCCAGAGGGATGTAAGGCTGAGTTGAATTAGTAGGTTTAGTAACATGCCAAGGTGGTATACCCATGTGAAGATGGTCACCCATTTCAGTACTAACTGGGCTCACTGTAGAGTAACTGTTTATTCTACATATGCAGCTACCACTATGCTATATCGGCAACTGACATGTTACATTGCAATGATTTTGATATTGTTACTGAAAATTTGTTTTATTTCTTTTTATATTAATTTTCATCCTATTACTTGATTTTTTAACGTGATGAATGTACATGACCCAGTAAAATAAAGCGTTATTATATACGTCTGCCAAACATCACTCTTTGTAAAGTTTTAGCTAAAAGTTGCACGTTGGAAAAAAGCCGTTTTGACATTGCAGCTCTGTGTTGAATGTAAGAGTTTTTGACTACATGGCCTTTCTCAAGCCACACTTGGCTCATGTAAGCCTTAGCAGTAGTCGAGTCTGGATCACCTAGAAAGAGGTTGTCACCTTAACCACTTAGCAATCCAAGAAGACTCATACAGTTTTCTTCTTTATATGATACAGTTGTGTATGTCAGTTCCAGTTCTGTCGAAAGATTTCGGCACGATTTAAAATCTTTTGTTCTCAGTCTGTTAGCACACACAGTCTGTTTAGAGGCTCTGCAACTGTGTGGTGTATAAATTTAACATTGACATTGACATTTTGTTAGTGTAAATGAGAAATCTGTGTATTTCTGAGAGCAGTTCAAAAACACGGCTTTTGACTAAGCCGTCGGTCAGTGTCACGTCGCAGGGAGATAAGGAGAAGTTGCCAGATGTTGTGCCCGACCAAAGTCGAGTTACGGAGGATGAGACTACTGAAGTTGGAGCGGTCGGTATCTCTGTTTTCAACTGGCACAGTAAATAACTTGTCATTGCTGTGAAGCCTTGTGTACATTTCTGCTTCTTCCTGATATTTGGCTGTGTTGTATTTCTGCGTTGTGGCGACGTTTAGTCACTTTTTATAATATAACATTTATTTGCCTTTGGTACTTGAGTCTGGGATGACAACGGTTCTAGCTGACTACACCATAATTACATCGATAACGACTTCAATACTGTTGCTTGGGTATCAGCAAGGGCATCCATCCGGTAAAAATATGAGTTACAAAAGGGTTTTCTTAGTAAGGCTTGCACACACTGAGTATGCCAAATAAGTTCGTTAAGTGACCATTAAGCAGACTTGGTATTTGCAATGTTGTGTTTCGTGTTTTTGATTTTTGTTCAGATGATAAATTTCCACCATTTTCTGATAGTAGGGGCTAGAATTACTTGAAATTCAACAGCAGGTTTGTATTAATACCGTCATCGATCTTATCGGTACAATCACATCACATCTGGCAAGACCTTCACTGGCTGTAGTCTCTGGAGTACATCGACTTTAAGCTGGCTCTACTCATTTACCGATGCCTTCCTGGTCTGGCACCATGGGGTCTTTCCTGCCTCATCCAGCTTGTCATCATGCATGCAGCTAGTGATATGACATACACAGCTGTTTACCGTCGGCAATGGACGGATGCTGCCTTTGAAACAGTCTGCCACATGATGTCACCTCAGCTTCGACACTGACAGTCTTAAAACTTACTTGTTTTTTTCAGTCTTTTCCGTCACTTCTCTCATAACTGTTAACAATTATGGTTTTCTGTTTCTGTTTTCTACACCGTGTATTCAGTGGTTTAGCAGTCTTTCACTTAGGCTACTTTAAATAGCTTAAGTTTAATGTAATGTAAGTTAATGTAATACAATGTTCAAATAAGCTGGGTAAATTTTTGTGTGAAACGGTGACACTTCACAGTAGTTTCCATTTGCAAAGTAACAATTTGTACAAAGGAGTTTCACTTGTTTAGTTACTTAGCTTTGCATTTCGCAATTTAATCGTGTTTCTCAGACAACAGCGGCCGGAATTGTCTTTCAGGTGAGGTGGACAACGTACTTTGCATACGTCCAGGCTCTTGGAGTGTTCATGATGCTCTTACTGTTGGCTGTGTTCTTGCTCTTTGGAGTCTCGTCGGTTCTGTCGAGTTTGTGGCTGACACGGTGGACAGAGGATTCCGTTCTCCAGAATGCATCTTTGACCAATACGTCGATATATTTACAACACAGAGAGCTCTATCTGGGTGTATATGGTGGCTTTGGAGTGGTGCAAGGTATGCAATGAAAGTACATTTGTCGAGTCGTAAGCTGATCATGTTAGCTTTGAAATCTGAGATTAAACAAAATTGCACTATATTGATTGCACCGTAAAAATGTGTTGCTTGCATCTGTAAAAGAAATAATGAGCTTGTTAATATATTGGAGAGCTCAGAGGTATAAGATCATCTTTGGGTTTACGAAACAAATGGCTCAAGCTTGGCATGATGTAGTGGGTATAAAATTCCTTATGGACTCTGGTGGCTGTGGACAACCTGATCTTGGTAGCACAGAATTATGAGAGTCTTTGCAAAAAACTAATAAAATGGAAACTTGGTTTGATAACTAAAGTTATTGTGACAATGAACTCCGCAAAAACCCAAAGTTATATGTATCAGTATTGATGCGATAGAGAAGAAAGGTAAATGGACTGATGACATTTGTAGTATACGAGTTGGTAATAACTTGCTTTTGTGCTCAAGGTGCTAAAAATTAAGGCACAAGCAGTTTACTGGTCTGAAGGAAAGACGGCCAATTTTTTGTCTTTAAAGGCTTTAGAGCTGGTACACAAGCTACACATGTGTAGCGTGTTTATTGCTTGCTGTGAATTGTGTGTTATTGTTAGCATTATTCCTGCTGATCTACGCGGTGCTGTTGGCAAACCGGTCCGTTGCCGCCTCCCGAGTGCTGCATCACCGTATGCTGTCCTCCGTGTTACGTGCACCGCTGACGTTCTTTGAGATGACGCCGGCCGGTCGGATTCTGAATCGTTTCTCCCGTGACATCGAAACAGTCGATACGCTGCTGCCGGAACTCATAGATCAGTGGCTGGGGTCGGCGTTTGACGTGCTAGCAACCGTCGTTATTCTTCTGTACTCAACGCCCATCTTTCTAGCCCTTGTCATACCACTTGCAGTTTTCTACTACTTTGCACAGGTACTTGTTTTTCGGTCGGACACCATGTCAGACTATAACACAGGGTGGCCAACTGCCTTGAAAGTCCTTGAAAATACTTGCAGCATATTATGTCGACGTTTTTCATCAAATGCTTCACTCCTGAATCCAGTACACTTGAGATGTACAATAGTTTCGTAAATTTGCAAACTTTCTACTGAAGCATCGCCTGCTATCTAATGGCTGTGGTTAGTAATACAAAATTTTTGCTATTAATGTTTTTATATGATAACAAACGCTGCCTAATGTGGTATATCATTGCTGGAATAGGCCTGGAAATAGGTAGTTGAAAGTCTTCAAAAAGTCCGTAAGTTTCCTCTATTTTTGGCCACCCTGATAACAAGTCTAGATACCTTCGTTTATTGTTATTGTATGGATATTGTTATTATTAATATTATTACGTATATTTGTATATCACAGGATGCATTGTGGCTGTATAGTATTATCGATAGTGATTATCCTGACAGCTCAGTGTTTTCAGTTGCATCCAGAAAGTTTCCATGGAGACATTGGTTGATTGTGGTAGTGCAGGTAAACTGTTTTTAGCTGGTCCACAAATTGCAGATTCCTATCACGGTATGTAGGATATATTTGTCTGTTGAAGTGAATGCTGACACAAGATGAGGAAATGTCAAGACAACTGGGGAAAATGCGTCTGGCACGGTGAATTAATTCAAGTTTGAGATTGATTTATATGTTACTAATTACTTACTAGCTTTTACCCATGCAGTGCTATGTGTACAGCACGATCGTCGATTGGGTGTGACGTAGTGTCATGCGGGTTCATCGGCATCAGCTGATACTTGTTAAATATACCAGTGATGTTTATTAGTATGCCACTCTTAATCGGTGTTGTGAATTGCCGAGTGTTTAAAGATGATATATGCTGCTTGTCGATGATGTTTGTTGCGTGCGACAGAAACTGTACGTGCCTACAGCTCGTCAGCTGCGGCGTCTTGAGTCCAAGACACGCTCGCCGATCTATGTTCACTTTAATGAAACGATTACTGGTGCGAGCACTATCCGTGCCTTTGCCGCACAGTCACGATTTGTCGACTTCAATCACGATCGTGTTGACTGCAATCTTGTCTACTTCTATGCCAGCATTGCGGCTAATAGGTAACTTGTTTTACGATTAATACGCTATGATGTGTGTATACTTTTGGAAGGATTGCTTGATGTGACTTAAATTTTGAAATTTGATGCACTAATCCTATTTGTTATGTGATTTATGTGTGTCTTGCCTGTGAACAATGCTGGTTGAGTGTTTTCCACAAGATATTAATTATGCGACCCTTCCTATCCTGGAATGACAGCAGAAAAGTATGTCGATGTCGCCTTAACATTAAGAAAAACCTAAATTAGTAGCAGTGTTGTTGTTATTTAGTTTATTATTGGTTGTGAGTTTATTTGTAATATGTTTCTACCAAATTATGACTTTTTAAATTTTCTTTGTTAATCGTTTTCTTAAAAGTAATTATTGAGTATTGCAGAATGTAGCGAAGTGTGTTAGCAGTTTAAAAAATATTTGATACATTTCTCATATTTCAACTTTTGTAAATATGACTGGGTTGTGTGTTCGTGATTTTGTAGGTGGCTTGGTTTTCGTTTAGAATTTCTTGGAGCCGTTGTGGTTTTTGCGGCTGCCCTATTTGCTGTGGTGGGACGAGGAATTATATCTGCGAGTATTGTCGGCCTTGCTATTTCTTATGCCCTGCAGGTATGTTGCTCGCATTGTCACATTATGCTGCTGATTGCGTAATACCTGTAGCCTTCCTGTTATGAGATTGGCAGTGAGTTACATGGGTTTATGCTCTGGCCATTTTTCTTTGGTTACTAGTCTTAGATTGAGTGAACATGCAATGCGGAATGTAGATAAGCAGGTTGAGAGGAATGGAGAGTCTGGAAGGTGATGTCGGCTGTTTTGAACTTAATACGATATTTAGTGGGGGGGGGGGCTGCCGTTGGAGAAGATTATGTGAACTAGACTGATACGAACCAGTAATGACACGTGCAGCAGCTTCTGTGACGTGGTGGCCGAGTGGATAGCGCATGCAACTTGTGTTTGAAAGACACGGGCTGAAGCCGGTCACTACGCAACAACTGTGGGCTAGTTGTTCACACCTACTGTGCATAGTGGGGCAGAATGCTGGCTTAACCAGCTGACACCTGGTATAGCCGGCACTTCTGTAGCTACTCCGGCTAGTCGTTTATGTGTGTCGGCTCTAGTCTGCTCAGCCTTTTGTCCTTAATTGGTGGATAAATCGAGTACCGGCCGGTTACAGCTGGGGTAAGGGCAGGAGATGTTGCCTCTGCTGGGTGGCAGATAACTCTGTGTGATCCCATACGCATGCAGGCTCCTGTAACAGTGCGGGTGCTTCTAAAGCACAAACTGCTATACTGCTTTACCTTACCTTTCTACCTTCTGTGCTCTCCTGCAGTTCAGAGATGTTTATCAGAGTAGTGCCTTGTAAAACCGAGTGTCGTTGCGCGACAGGTGACTGACAGCTTGAACTGGTTGGTGCGTATGACGAGCGATGTGGAGACAAACATGGTCTCCGTCGAACGTATCAAAGAGTACACCGAAACTGACAGCGAGGTATTGCTCTTCACTGAAGCTTACTGCTTTCCCCTCTGATGAGGCATTCACACACACATGCTGCACTGGGACGGGACGGGACGGGATGGGCTGTGCTGCACTGCACTTCACTGCCGTCAGTGACAGCTGCGCTAGGATGGGATGGGGTAGGATAGACCGTGCTATGTGTTGCGATGTGATGCTGTGTTGTTTCTTTGCCTAGTTTGCATAAACATTCGCTATATAATACTAGTCAAATTCAGTCTTACCAAGTTTTAAAATGGCAGCAGAAACCATAAAGTTTTGAAAAGGTGTTAACATTCCTTCAGCAGACACTCGGAGGAGGGGTAGTGAATATTTATGCACACTAGGCAAAGAATATTGAAATTCACTTAAATGCAAGTAATATTTTTCTACACAAAATTTGGAAACTTTGACATATTACATGCCTTTCTCCCATTAAATGTTGCGAAGTTGTTAACTCTCACAAACAGTCCATTTTTTGGCCAACCCTGTATTTGTTTGTTTAATGATGTGTTGTATTTCATGAGTCGGGTTCGACTAATGTAACTTTGTCATTAGGCCGAGTGGCACGTTGAAGAGAACAGCCCTCCGTCGGACTGGCCGGCTGCCGGTGCAGTGACATTCAACCGCTATTCCACCCGCTATCGTCCAGGACTTGACCTGGTTTTGCGAGACATTAGTCTTGATGTGAAGGCAGGTGAGAAGGTACGTAGTTGGACAACCATGCTTTTGTGGTGATAAGTTTAATCTTATTGTGTTTATTGGTGACTTATTTATCAAAAACAAGTGGGATGTCGTAATAAATGGATGAAGTTAATTGAAGATACAGTTATAATACCCTCAATAGTAGGGAAGGTGTGAATGAAATTTTTTTCTGGCACTTAAACAGTTGTATTTTCCGAGATTGATTAATAACGAAAGTGTGATAATATGCTTATGAGAATATGTCTGTCAATCGCTGATAATCCTGTAAAATATACCGGTATGTTTTTCATTTAGCTGAAATCTGCATTATCTTTTAACTGAGCTGTACACTAAAATGTGAGAAACACATCTTGCTTATCCTGTATTATATTATTTAACTGTTTAAATTAGTAATAATTTCAGCATTAGAGAGGCTGTTGTGGTCGTTAATGTAACTTATTTAAGATTGATCTTCATTTTGAAAATACCTAGCTATTGTCAGTTTGATCTGGAATGCAATTGTCTAGGTCAAAGGTCATTGTAGTTTAAAAGTCACTGTGCACACACAGACACACATACCTGACTGATTGCTGTACTTGGACCAGTAAAGCAGTTAGTAACAAAGTGTCAGCCAATAGCAGTCCTGGATTTAATACCTGCACAGGTCAGTATGAGACACTGATGTTTTTTTAGGAAGTACTTGAATCAGGATTGTTTAAAAATCCATAAAAATTCTCACTTTGTATGCAGTGAGCATGTCCTTAGCTAAATAATGCACGTAATTAAAAGGTAAAAGAGAAGGTACATCCATAGCACTAAGGACAGTAATTGGCTGGTGCTAATCTCTGTTTTCCAAAGCAGATAGCCAGCAGTGGACATTAGTCAGAAACCGAGCAGCAGGTTTTGCCAGGCCCACGGTTCCCTTCCCAACTTCAGAGCATCACCACTCTGAGCTGGTACCAGTTTGTACCATTTATAGTATTTAAAGTATTTTTTTAGGAATTTCTGGGAATTTTTGCTGTGGTTGTAGGTGGGTATTGTTGGACGTACTGGCGCCGGAAAGAGTTCGTTAACCCTTGCGTTGTTTCGTATCATTGAAAGTGCTGCTGGACAGATTGTCATTGATGGCATTCACGTAGCAACGCTCGGCTTGCACCAGTTGCGATCTCGTATCACGATATTACCACAGGTAAGTCTCACACCGCCGTGTGTTCATCGTCGTCGTTATACCTGTTTATTTTGCACAAGATCTAGGTCAGCTCAGCCTTGCATCCCTCCGGGTCGCTAAATCGAATACCAGCCTTAATTGGCTGGGGTAAAGGTGAAAATATCACCTTTGCCAGGTGGCAGGTAACAATTGTGCGATTGTAGACATTTTACAGTTTTTAGCAGTCAGCAAGCATGTGTGTCGGTAAAATTTTTCTCCAACATAGTCCTTCAGTCCTTAAGTGAGGTTTAACACAGGTTAAGCTGCTTAATGGCCATAAAGTGGTTGCTGTTGTGATTGTTATTTACCGTCCTTATTTACGATCATCTGTGGTGGATGCAAGCGGGACAGGCGAGCAACTTACCAAGTGACACTGTGGTGACATGTGCATATCAGGATCCAGTGTTGTTTTCCGGGTCTCTGCGCAGCAATCTGGACCCGTTCGACCAGTACGCCGACAGTGACGTGTGGACGGCACTTGACCATGCCCATCTCCGACCATTTGTGCAGACTCTGCAGGACGGCCTGAAACATGAGTGTGGCGAAGGTGGCATCAACTTCAGGTATTTCGTCTTCCTTCGAACTGCCGCTGCAGTCTGCCTCTTTGTCTGTTTTTGCTTCCAGTGTGTAACTTAGGCGGCAGAACTTGGCCACCACTCTTTTTTTCACGACGCTCCACTGCTAATGTCCAGTGCAGCACTGAGTACTTTGTGTATGTATGCACTCGGGTGTAATTAATTGATGCGTAGGTGTAACATTCACTATCGGCTTATGAATGGTAATTCATTAGTTATTGTAAGATGTGATCTCTAAGGTACAATATCACCACATTTGAGTGAAATTGCCATTAAACCCCAACCAACCAATATTTTTTCATTCAAAATGTAGAAAATCAGGTACTTATTACCATATGACATTTAACTATAATTTCTGTTCAAAACAACGTGATATATTAGGGTTAGCAGGGTTAGTGTTAGAGTTAAGGTCATGGTTAGTTGTCAGGCCGATCACAGTTAACATTTGATACAGTGAAGGAAGTATAGTGTCTCAGTGTTGCAGTGTGTTTTGCCATGTCTAGAGATGTTTGGTCAGCTCGCAGTAGTGATACAGGTGGTATGTTAGTGTTACCACACTGTGGTTTGTCAGTGTCGGGCAGCGACAGCTTGTGTGTCTGGCACGCGCCCTGCTCCGCAAAACTTCCATCCTCGTGCTGGACGAGGCTACGGCTGCGGTCGACGTGGAAACGGACGAGCTGATTCAGGCGACGATTCGCAGCGAGTTTGCCGACTGCACGGTTCTGACAATAGCACATCGGCTCAACACGGTGCTCGACAGTGACAGGTGCCTGCTGCTACGGATGATAGTTGTTTGATGGTCATTTGCTGCTTTTTACCTGGATTTTCTCCATGTCCCCTCCAAGAGACAGCATCAGAGCTATGATGTTCATCTGGGAAGATTATCCAAACTGTTTGGCGCTGTGTTGTGTGCGAACATTGTGCACAGTGGTATACATATGCATGTCAGCAGTTCTTACAGTTGACTGTCAGTGCAGTTTTAGGTTTCTTTTGTGTTTTTAGGGAAGGCGTTTTTGTGTGTTCTGTTAGGTTTTTTGTGTGATTTTAGTTTTTATGTCAGATTTTGTCACTATGTAGATTGTTTGTATGTTTGTTTCCCTCATCACTTTATTCCTTTTGTTTCTTGTATCTTGGTTCCTTATTCTCTTACTTATGTTTTACTTTATTACATATTTACTTTCCTTTATTTTCTGTTTGAGAATAGCCCTACTCCATTTCCAGGCTGGATGTCATAGAAGTCAACTAAACCTGGGTTATAATTTATCTCGATTTATTTTACGTTGCAGTATTTTTGTGTTTGATGATTTGTATTTTGTCGATTTAATGGTTATATACTCGCTTTTGTGCTAGCTTAGGTTTATTACGTTGTTACGCTTTTTTTCTCGTGGCTTAAATTTTGATATTCTCAGTACTAGCCAAGAGATGGGCTGGGAAGAACATCTCCGATATGACAAATTTAGTGTCGAGTCAGATGTAAAACTGTAACTCATTCAGTCAACCTGGATTTGTCCATCATCATCTCAGTTTGTGATGACATTGTTGTACCACAAACAGACTCCCAAGACGTTAGGTCAATACAGTTTGCTGTCAGTGGACCATTTGCTTGCTTACTAAACTTCCCTACCTAGTTCCTTTTTTCTTACTTATTTTGTTTTACTTATTTACATTCATATCTGTCTACTTCTATGAGAATAGGCCAGTTCTGTTTTCAGGCCGGAGATAGTAAAAGGCGACCAAATCCGTATTTTAGTTTGTTAAATGTTTTTTTGTGTGTTAGGGAAACTTAGAGTTCCTGACGAATGGTTGCTTTTGCGGTGTTAGTTTAGTTTCCTCAGCATTAAGAGATTGGCTGTGAAGAGCATCTTGAACATGACCTGTTTTTTGTCGAGTGGAACGTTAAACCCTAAAGCAGTCAGTTAAGTCCGTGAGAAACGACCCTATGAAGTGAGTTGTTTTCATGCTGTTGTCGTTATAGACTCGTGGTGCTGGATGCCGGCCAGATCAGTGAGTGTGACTCGCCGACAGCATTACTCAGTGACTCAAATACACGATTCTACGCAATGGCAAAGGATTCTGGGATCGTTGCTTGATCGCTTCACGTGACTAATTTTGCCAGTGTACTGCGATGTGTTTTTATTTGTTCGTTTTCCGAATCACTGTAGTGTAAATGTAACTAATGTGATCTAATCTGTTTTTTTGCTTTTCTGCACCGATTTTTTGTGTTGAATGCTTGCCTCGTTTTTTGGTACATATTAGTTTTATACAGTGTTTTGTTTAGAAGGCACTTTACTCTGCTTAGTTCCAGGTTACCAAGTAGGCCTGTGGACCCCGCACCATTTAGGGGCCATGCAACAATATATCAAAATAATATTAATACAATGTTGCAAGAAAATTGCAATGAAGTTTTCATAAAATTGGTTACCAAATATTGAAAAATGTGTCACCTTAAAGTGTGAAAATTTTACATTAAACACCATAGAGAAAATGCTGTGAACGTAATGTCCCCATTAACAGCTGTGGTGAAATGTAAAAAGAGGTATGTTGCAAGGGGACCCGAGATTTTGACAGCCTAGCGGCCTCGACAGTTTAATTTAGCACGTGTGGAAAGTATTTTATATTCGAGATAGATTGTGGTTATACGTATATTTGCTGTGAGTCTGCCTTTTGATGTTTCATTTACTAATACTGAAGGCTGTAATTTGTGTCGTCACTGTGACTCTTGGTATTTGCACCTTAGCATAACAGAAAGTAAAACTAACTTGTTCAACATGATTTACATCTCAAGTAGCGTATGACACTGTAGCATTTAATCATGTGATCATGAATCCTGCAGTGTGCATTCTGTGATGAATCTTTATTGTGGTTAGTTGTCTTGCGGCAAAACAAATAAAAAGAACTGTTCATAATTGCACAGCAAAACATATGAGTATTGACACTGTTATACCCATAAATGTCAAGCCAAAACCTGCCAATCAACCACTGTTGAGTCAGGGGCGGATATAGAGGGGGGATGAGGGAGATGCATCCCCCCACCAGCATATATCAATTTTTTGCACGTTAAAAATATCGCCATAGGGCGCGTCAGTTATATAAGAATATATCTGAGTTATTTCTGTTTCCGGTGAAAGACGGTAAGCTTAGTACAGGCATCAATGCAACATTTGATGCATCATGTTACGGTTAGTCTTCAATAATCAAAAATTACCTTACAAAACGATTGCATAAATAATACTTCGATAACTCAGCCCACTTTGTCCTTTTATTTGTGACTAAAAATGTAGAATTTGCAACTTTCACGCAAACTGTTATGATTAGAACCGTATTGCTAAACACCGGAGGTTCACTAAATATCGAGTAAAACTAGATGTGGGATAAATATTCTTTATTTACTGATGGGCCCTATTGAACGTTTACTGCTGCACATACTAATCCCCAGC
>Ga0209782_1000643_pt1 | contig 16032 bp, 9 predicted proteins | sample WorMetmaBAHAMAS1_FD_187390 | JGI IMG/M metagenome (GOLD analysis project Ga0209782, IMG submission 187390) | Marine gutless worms symbiont microbial communities from Max Planck institute for Marine Microbiology, Germany - Inanidrilus... | ecosystem: Host-associated > Annelida > Digestive system >...
TGTCTGCATACCATGAGATTAAATTCTCGAGCAGGTACAGAGGGCTCACCTGTGTCCTCTTAAAATGTGACAGGCCATCACACACAGATTGGGGGCGTCTGGGTGTGGTGAGAGCCGCCGGTGTGGATAACAGATGGAAGGTGCCAGCAGTCCTATAGGAGGGCTGCATGATTGGCACCTTGCCAGTGAAACCCGCTGGCTAAGCTGGGCTCTTAAAATATGCAGTACAAGCCCCAGCGTTAGAGGGGATGCGCATTGGGCCAGGCCTAGGCCTCCACGCTGGCGGTGGCTGGAGGCACGTCGCAAGACTGCCAACAGCCTAGCCACCCCGATGGAACGAATGAACCTGTCAGAAGGTTCTGACTTGTCTGTTACTGTTTTGTCAGCTGTGCGTGGCACGCGGCCCACACAAAGGCACTCAGACGGAGGACAGTCAGTTGGGTTCATCGTGCAGTACAAACGGATTGAGTTCAGTCCAGGCTGACGGAGTCCTTCCGCCATGCACCTGCGATGCCAAGACGGTATTCAACGACCTCAAAGACCAGCTGAAACAAGAAAATGACCAAGATAAAAACAGTGCACTCAAAAGTCTCGAGGAAAGGGTAGGAATTTGTGACGGTGTTGTGTTATATCTATTTATATCACTTTATTCACGTCTAATCTATAGAGTATATGTGATTAGAAATATTTACATTCTGAATTGTCGCATTTAGTTTTCTTGTTATCGCACATTGTTATCTACATACCTACGTGGTTTAATGGCCATTTTTCAGGTCCACCTTTTTTAATCGGTGACCTCTCGGTTCCTTACTTGTCTTGTTATGGAAAAGGACCCTTGGTGATAAGCGACAGACGTTTTAGTGGGCGAGATGCCCTCCCAGTAGCTGTGTCAGCTATATCAAACCACTGACTCAAACGCATTGGCCTGGCTTTGTCCAGCACCAGAATCATGACTTTAACTGCTGATGAAAAAGCTGTATGGCCGGCGTCGATAATTTTACCAACTTAAGTTAGATACATTTGCTTGGGATCAGGGCTGTTAGACACTGCGGTGATCAGTAATTGGGGATGCGTTTCATAAGTATTCACTAGGGGTCGACACTACGACGCTGATCAGGCTATACGCTAGACTTTTTCATGCATTTCTAGTTATAAAATGTTTAACAGAAACGGTTTGTAGCGTCATCGGCGTAGGTGAATTGGACTGCCGTGAACCGGGTGCATTCAACGCTGTCATAGGCTAAAACGTCTGAAAATAAACAATCCACAAACTTTTGTATGCAACTTTCTTTTCCATCCTCTTACTCTTCCAGTATTTTGCTATACAGCAGGTTTTTGGCATCGTGTTCTATGACTTCATCTCCGTCTGTCTTCAGCTTCTCACTTCAGTGCCACATAACCATCTTTTGCCAACATATGTAACATCTGCATCTTCTTTCTTCTTCCTTTCTTCTGCCAGCTCTCTAATGATAATGAATAAACCTGGGTTATAATTTTTCTCTGTCCATAGAGTGCTTTACCCTGTTGCATAGCATTATCAAACTAAGTTGATTTAAAGAATATTATGCCAGCGACATTCTGTCTCGCAGACATTATACAAAGAACAGAAATAATCTCAACCACTATTTTGGCAGATTTTTTTTGACTCCGTGCGTAAGTGTGAGACATGTGAAAGTATGTGTTACTGCAGTTGCGCAAAGATTTTGAGGACGACAAACAGAGTGCAATGTCGCACGCACTAGCTCAGGCACAACGCGATGTAGAGAACGCGCGCCGACAGACGGAGGAACGGTGCAAAGACGATCTCGCCGACGAGGTGAAGAAGCTCGTGCAGAAACACAAGACGGAGATATCGGCGACTAAGAAGAAGCAGTGGGTACGTCGAGAGTTGCGTTGATGATGAAGGCGATATATTGAAACTCCACTTCATCATAATCAAAGTAAGGGCGGGTTGCACCAACCTCACTGTGTGTGTGTGTGTAACAGTGCTATAACTGCGAGGAAGAGGCGATGTACCACTGCTGTTGGAACACGAGCTACTGCTCAATAAAGTGTCAGCAGGAGCACTGGCACGTCGAGCACAAACGAATGTGTCGGCGCAAACGCAACTGACTCTATCAAGACCGTCGTCAATGACGCGCAAGACTGGTGCCGTTCTGTTGCCGACGCGACAGACTGTATAGGTTCTGTGACTGAGCGTGTCGTGCGTGCGGATGATCGTCTCAGATATGGCGCATCACACAATTTCTATCGACAGTTTGACATGCAGTACACAGTGTTCAGTACCGACGCGTTCGTTTGGTGAGTTAGGCATGTGTCTGCGAGAAAAACTGATTTATGTACTCACGGCAGCGGTTACACGTTACTTTGCTGTATAGATGAAAGGTAATTTCGACTGGACCAGATGTCTTGGGTGTTCATACTGTACAGTCGGAGAGGTTCCTACAGATTTTGGGGACTCGCATTTCAAAAGCAATTTTTATGGATTTTTCGGGACTTTTTTCTTAACTGCCTTCAGCAGAAAGAGAAAACAAATGAGGCCAAGGTCCTGGTTTCACATTAGTATCGAACAGTCTTGTCATGTTTATAATTCCGGTGCAGATTGTTTTTTAGGTATTTGCTGTAGCAGTGTCTAGAATACATATTTGCAACCTTTAGAACTGTATGGTACAATCTGAGAAGTTAACTGCTACCGCATGCATTTGCAGTCATCTGTTAACTGTGCTGGCCTGGATGTGTGCTGCCCAGTGCAGACGTAGCACCTCTCAGTCAGCCGCTGTCGGCCTTCAGTATTTTGTCCGCATTGGGAAGCTATATTTCATGTACTGTCACCGTTTAGCAACAGAACTACATTTATCATTTAATTTTAGTAGATGTGTACACAAAACTTGTAAAATATTACTAAAATTTTACACGGAGTATGATGGCCGTTGACAAAAATGCTGTTTGTTCTCAGCCGCAATATCAGCATTTGTTACATGTAAGTAAGTGGCCAGCAGCACCTACCACGTATGACATCGACTTGTCAGCCTTCTGCGAAGTTCATTCATCCGATTTTAGCTTATTTTGCAGATTAAAATCGCGAAAATCTCTCATGCTGTTAATCATTATCATCATTTATTTGCTCAATGATATACTAATAAAAACATGCACCCATACAACTCTGTAGAACAGGACGGCAGGCTGTAATAATGAAAACCGGCTGTTGACTGTTATAGTTGTTTCTTAATAACTTAGCAGCAAATTTTGTCATTGCCACCATGTTCGTTTATATACTATCATTTAATTTGGTAAACTTTTACGTGACAGTTATCGTGTACACAGACATATGCATCCCTGTTGGCTGCGACAGAGTTGTAAATACGTGTGTCTAGTGTAATTGAACACTTGCTGTGTTACCGATGCAAAACTCGAGTAGGCATTGAATGTCTTTGCTGATGTACTGTTGTTATGAATGATAATGGTTGATGTTTGTTTATCATGATCACACCATGTGCGCCTGACCATGACGGAACGAAGATATGGCGGAAGTTTGGTTTTGCAGTTGTGTATTTCAGTCGGTACGCAAGTTGATGCGGTGATGTAGCTCATTGCCTGTAGCGAGATTGACCGTTTGACATTATAATTATTGGTGTCAAATTATTGTTCCTTTTTTGGTTTATATGTGTGTTTTTTCTGTGTTTGTGAATTATGTGTGTGTGTGTGTGTGTTATATTAATGCGACGAATTTCTTGATTAATATGGTGCCATCTCACCCGGGGTTACCCTCGAATGATGGCCATAATTTAAATACATTTGTTGTTGCAATGTTTCATAGACAGTAGAAATTGTAGTAATTTACGTTGATTGATTGCGTCCTTTTGTAATGCAGCAATGTCATGTAAAGTTGTATTTTTATACGTCAGCGATGCGACAATTAGATGAAAATTTATTTAACTAGAAAATCTAAGCAGTTGTATCGACATGCAGACCTATGTAAGGTGTGCCACTGACTTGCCACAGTTTAGACCGTGTAACCTTATCCTTTAACCTTTGTCCTCGGTGTCAATCATGACATGCTAGGGCCTGCCATGGACTATATCTCTACTGACTTTGATACTGATAGCTCGAGCCATTTTCCTTCAGAGCACGGACCACAGAAAAAAGCCACAGATGAAACTGATCACTGTATGCATATCTCGGCTGCCGCTGGTGTCGGTAGTTAGAACTGCACAGCAAAATATGCCAGATAGACAGAACTAGATTTGGTTTAAAACACAAACACTTAACATTACAGATCGGGGTTCAGGTAACTGAACATTCATTAATTCAGTGAACAAAACAACAGTGTGATGTCCATACAGTGGTACTGTAAATATTATTATTATTATTAAGGACATTTATATAGCGCAAAATTGCCGAGGGCCACTAATGCGCTGTAAATAAAAATAGTCACTAAGTCAATGAAAGACAGTAACTGAGAATGAAAAAACATTGTATTGCATAGTATATGTATAGTGTTCAGTTATCAGTTTGTATCAACAGATCAACGGGATCTGTACAGCCATTTCAAGAGAACATGGTGGGACACCAGGCTACTGCATATACTGCGCTGTGTGCATTGCGTATGTGTCGGAAGGAAGAAAGTCATCGATTTGTTTCAGACGTATGAAACTGTGGCAAGACAGTTGTTTTGCATCTACTGCACTATTTTGGGCGTAATACTCAGGATTTTAATTATGAACTCGGGGAAACCAATATGTTAAAATGGATACCGAGATGCCTATTGCATCCAATGCCCAGGAAAGCATCTGCCCTCCAGATTCATTACTTTAACAGGTAACAGATTTGCAGCAAGTTAAATGTTGTGTCTATGATGTGAGCCGTGTTGAATATAATTGGTAAATATTGCATTTTTTCACTATACTGTGTGGGTGGCTGCGTGTGTTAAAGCCATTCTTCATAAATAAAATAAATCGACTCTTATTAGGGTACAACTGTGCAGCAGTACCTGGGTGTCCATGTGTCTGTGTATTTATGCATCATTATTGTGTTGCATTATTGCTGTCATGGGCAAATGATTGTCACTAGTGATGTAATTTAATGTGCATACTAAACAACCCTTGTTTGTTGTTACAAAACTTGTTTTAGCATTAAAATATTCGTATAATGTGTTATTTAAATTCATTGGTTAGATTTGGTCAAATAAATAGTTTGATTTAACCAATCATGTTGATGAATCTTCACTTAGTATGATGATATAACATTTTACTAGCTGAAATTGCATTGTGAACCAAACTATACTGGAAGTTTAAATTTTACAGCTCTTAAAATGTCTGCATCTAAAATTTTCAAAAATGCGAAATTTTATTATTTTGAAGTAATCACATATACGTGGTGTACATGATAAATTCAACTATCAAAAATTATAAAGGCAAACATAAATGTAAACAGTGTTTAATATAATTAATACTTTACACTGTTTTATATTGATTATAAATTGATGAAATTATTTTTTTTTGCAACTGACTGATGGATAGTTGATGTCTGCCAAAAGAAAATAATTAGCAATAGCTGTAACAGATTAGGCCAGACAAATTCTATCACACACCCAAAGTATCAAAGCCACTGAATACAAGTAAAACTCAGCAGTGCTGAGATAGTGCGACATGCGAGCGATTGGATGCCACTGAAGTGCAAAACTCCACATTTTCCATACCCACTGGTCTTCCTCAGTAGAATCTGCAATCACAGGATACAGCACAAACTGCTATACACTTCCTTACCTTACCTTACTGTGATCCTGTTCAGCTTTGGCATGCCGGTAGTCAAGATACTGAACTAAACTCCATGAACATTTCCACTTTATGTTGTACTATGTGATCACAATCCACCAATGTTACAGACGGGCAGACATCATGCTTGTAACATAAGCAGAAATGTCGGACTAAAACTATTTCAAATGTTTATATTTCAGCAGCAAGCATACAGCTCGTGTCTGTCAAAACAACACTAACACTGACGGACTTATTTTGCAAAAACTTTTAATTACGAAACACAAACACACTTACAGCAAACAGCATCGTATGCTAAGTGCATAACAAAAGTTACTTTCTTAAAATATAACACTGTAACAGATGTCTAGAGCAAATATACGACACAGATTTGCAAATGAAGAGATGTGTTTGGATAAGGCAGTACAAGTATGACGAGTAGAAAAACACCGAGCACATCAGTTAGCACAGGAGTTGCTGAGGTCAAATAGTGTTAGCAAAAGTTTAGACTGGAGGCAAAATTGAACGCTAACAGTTTTGGCTAAATTACTGACTTTGTCAAAAGTTATCTGTTAGATGTACTAGACAATATGTGGGCTATAATCTCAAAATTTGCAACATATTTGCTAGGAAACAATCATGGGATATTTAACATAACATCTTAAAGTGTAGTCACAAAATCCTAAGGTACTGGTAGGAAAAATAATTCAAGACCAAATGTGACCTCGGGTTTATGTCTCCTAAGTTTAACATCATAATACTGAACAAATGACTCAACTGTATCTGGGAATGTCCATGCCATTGTTAGCTATGTCTGGAGTCCAATACTTTTCCAAAAGTCTTAAACAGTAGTTTAACTGCATGATGATACTGATTTCAGTTCCCTGACTTTTTTCATTGTGCCTGACCACTGGAATTCCATGACTTTTCCTGTAAACTTCATCAAAATGTCAAGGACTTAGATTAGGACTCAACTCAACTGAACTTTAAGCCTTTGTCATTACCTCCAGACTTAGCAAAATTTGACCTCACTAAAACATCAAAAGCAACTGCAACATTTTTTCTACTTCGCAAGTCGGACTTACTAGAAAAATAATGCGCGGGAAGACTTGTCATACATTCGGTGAGTGCATTTCATCCGAGACAAACGGCAACAATGGCTGCCAAAGCAGCTTGCTAACAAATACAGCTAACAACTGTTAACAACTTAACGACTACAAAAGACAATGAAGACGACATGCAACGACAGGCAGCATGGCAGTACATCAAAAGTGTTTCGTCTTACCCAAACCTTCTCCAATAACTTCTGACTGGCACGTACAAACAACCAACCGGCCATCGATGGCACAAAGATAACTCAACTAATTTAAACAACGAAACGTATAGCAACGACAAAATCAGACTCGTACAAATTCATAACAGTAACTCAATGAGGCCAGTTAATATGGAAAACGAGCGCCGTCGACAAAATATAGTTTGCACAATCACAGATTTCATACAGACACCAGGCCACAATCAGTTCGGTGTGAAACTCTTAGCTCGTCTGACTGTCACAGGAAACACCACAATGTACAAACACCTGGATGCTTCTGAGGCAACTCTGAGCAACTTCACACAAAAATGCACACAAAGACCACCGATTCTGCAAATACAACATGTTATAACGCTCGTTAAAAACATTCAACAACTGATATGAATCCTCATCCTGAAATGGCAACATATAGTTGAGGTAACTACTGAGTAAAGACATGCACATAAAATTTTCATACGGCTGATCAAATTATCCACCACACTGAATTAATTTCACTCTCCAACGAAGACATAAACGACTATAAAATAGCTTATTTTCTCTACCATAGTCGCACACATTTTCCATGCGTTTTCATTAATCAAAACTTGAAGATCCACTGTCAAAATCCACTATAAGAAAAAAACGAAGACAATACTGGCATGAGACATCTGATGGCAAAAAGATGTTACAATGGAACGTGGCGTCTAGTACACAACATTCAACAAGCGGCCGACAACATGGCATGAACATGCATAGCTCTCAGCAACAACAAGCTCCACTGCCGTCTAGAATCACAAACGGAAAACTTACTGCAATGCGTTACTGCACTCGCTGCGCAAAAACGCATAACGTTAATACGACGATCAATGAAGCTTTTTAAATACTAATAATAAATATAAGTTTCACCCGATGAATGGCAATGGCTATGGGTAACAACGACAGTTTAGTTTCACAAACAAATGTTACCACATAAAATATGCAACATGAAATTATAACACAAGACTCAGAAGAAGAAACTTAACGCTAAAACAATGACTCCATTTCATGCTTACTGTCTCCATCTAAAATACTGTTACATCATTCTCACAGTCAGCGGTGCAAAAATGGCAAAAGTGAAAGAATATTTCCACCAAATGGTTTCTTCAATTAGGGAACACTATGACAAATTGTGTACATGTTTACAAAACTAAACATTAGTGTACATGGATATGGTGGCACGACACCAGCAATTCGGTGCCAAAAATAAATAATAGACTAATGCAGTCAACAGCAAAATATAGCATCTTTTTGCGACTGACTGCAAAATTAAGCGATTATTGGATGAATGAACTTTATTCAAGGCTGCTGAACTGACATCACAGACAGCTGCTGGCCGTTGCTCAATCACTATAATGCTCTTATTGTAACAGAAAATCATTCACTTTTTGTTAATCACAGCCATATTCATGTAAACATTTAGTAAACATTATCAGGATTCCGTGTATACGTTTACAACCTACGTTTACAAAACTGCATGACAGGCGCATCCATATTTTCAATATGCCAAAGGCTGTTATTTAGCAAATTAGCAATAAACATGAAATGTCTTCTTGCCATACTTGAAGGTACTTTTTATGCAAATCATCAGAAAATCCATCCTCACTGACCTGCAAAATATTACCTGCATGTCACTCTGCAACTGAAAAAATAGAAATGTGATATGACCTTGTGACGGCATGAACATAACATGTAAAACTTACACGATCGGAATTATGAAAAACGACTAAATTGCTTGTGCGGGCACTCACATGCGACCGTCTATTTGAACAAAGCAGTAAGATTAACACAACGACACAATCTACTATACTAGTGCAGCTGCTGCTGACTACTCAGCTAATACAAAACACTACTTTTTACAAGTCACGTGCTTCCACTTTTGTGACAAGTAAACATTGCAAAAATGGCATAAGCAGTTGAAAAATCAGACAACTACGCAGAAAAAATCATATCGCAAAGTGGAAACGATGAAAACTAGCTGGTCGCAACAACACGCAACACAAACAACTGAGTTTTTGGCTGAACCAACATTACGACTGTCTAATAAAATGTCGTCAGCTGGCTTAGGCAAATCAACAAATAAACTCATAATATTATCAACAATGACAAACAAACATGCCATAAAACGCTCGCTCGTGACAACAATAACACTACTTATCACCTATGATATCTTAAGTTCCTGCAACCCACAGCGTGCAAAATTATCATATATAAAAAAAACATGTGGCAGAAGTAACAGTATAAAAGCAACATAGAAAACTACTTCTCAGGTAACAAGTGCCTGTCGACCCCAACGCCGTCTGACATAGAAGGTAAAAATTAAATCCGATATTGGGCAACAAAAATCGAAACCATGTTAATACTGCATTTCAACGATCAAATAAAAACGACCGGTGATGCTCCAACAAAGTTAAATGGAACTGGCAAACATGAGCATAAATGAAGACGAACACGGGCACCAATGTTGCCAGACGATGGTCCCTTCAGGATCTCAAGGCTTAACAAATACTCTGGTAGCCATTCAATACTTAGCACCTAGACACCGTACTCTTCTAAGGCTCGAAACACGTGCAATCATTCCGTAAAGTCTCGTATCTTAATCGCATTTTACGACACTAATTATAGTTAACAGTATATCAAATTTACTGATTTCAATTTTAAACTTAATATTGCACCGATTTCTTTATATGTAATGAAGTTAACAAAAATTAAGTCTATGAATTATCAAACAAAGTTATTTAAGTTGTTAATGCGAACTGACCGCTGTCAACTTCATTATTCCATTAAAATGCAACAGTCTCGATCTTTGGCTTTTGGTGTAAAATTCTTAACATTTTAATTCGCTGTGATCACTACACCAGTGGTCAGCCCTGATACTGAGAGCAATACATAATTGTAAACAACTACCTGGCAACTACGAATTTAACACTAGCAGCACTGCAAATGTACAACACTGATCAAAAGAATGACGACGAACAACGAATAAACTACGTAAACATGCTTCGTCAAAAATTTCATGTCCATTGTCAGATTTTCTCACTAATGCACACAACTAAAACATTTTTACAGCTATGCTCAAAATTTGCATTTTTTTACTAATCACATTTGCCAAAATTAACATCCCAGGACTCACAGATTAACAGAACATAAAAATGTTTACATAATATAAATACACATATAATCAATACGATCAACAGTAACAACCAAGAAAAACAGGATGATCATAAATCTGAACAGAAGCCAAATGGCCTGCTGCTGAGAAAGTAACAACTCCAGTTCCAACAAAGTGCAACATTATTTCCAACAGCCAATAACTGAAACAGAATGAAACATGGACCAAACAAAAAACGACACAAATTTGCCAAAGAAAAAAAAACATGCTACGCCTTGCAGGCCGAACGAAATTCAGTAATCAACGAACAGGTATTACTAATAATGACGGTTCATGCAAAGTGACAACCGCAACACAGTATCGTGCGGTTTCCATTATTAACGACAAAAATAAGGAAAACAATAATTAACTTAACGCAATTAAATAAATAAGTCAACTAATCCATTGTGAAATTTAACACACAAAAATTTGTATATACCCAGTGAAGTAGTCCTTCAGGCAGCTGCCTTGCCTCGAGGCACATCTCTGCCAGTCTTGGTCTAGGCTTTGCCTCAGCAGCCCACAGCCTCGGTATCAACCAAGTACATCAGCTTCAACCTCGTTATTTTTGACTCGGCAAGTGAAACAACAAGCGTAGTACTAGAAGCATGCGAGTTTGTTACGTTTCAGATATCGGTAGTGCACTTAGTGCATTAGGCAGTAAGTTCCCTGTCTTAAGTCTTTTAGGCAGTAGACACTATTATTGTACAAAAATTCACTGGTTTTACGTCTATAATGCTTGTTCGTTTTTCTCTAATTCCTACTCTGTCACAACTCAGTCTCCATCTGCCTTGACATGGTCTCAGTGTGGCTGACTGCCTCAGTTTCATCTCGTTCCAAGCTTTCACTGCTTCCGCGCTGCATCTGCAGTTCAACCTCTGCCTCAAAAAATACCTCAACTACATCACTCCATATATCGACGACAACTTGCTACGTTGTGATGGCGATTTCACGACAGCACCATCAAATAAATTAGCAATGTCCACGACAAACTTGGTAGATGAACAAAGCTTTCAACGTACATCTAGCTGTCAATAAACGCAAATCAAATTAAATACGTATCGTACCAAAAACAACGACACAACCTGACTAACAAGAAAATTGGCAAGCAAAGCATACAGCGTCAAACAATATTCTAGCACGAAAGGTGGGATAAATGCGACCATGGCATGAACCAATTTCAAACTGATGCTGTAATCACCCACACTTTTATGCACGTCCAATCTGGTATTGTATACAAGCAGAGATAGCAAACAAAAGTATTGCTTCAAAATTAAGATCTACTGATAATTACCATGCAACAAAAGTTCCTACATCCATCATTCCACTGTCCATTAAATTCCACCCATTACCCCAACAAATTATTGCCCAATCTCACTGTGTTTTCTTGATATTTAACCCATTCACTGCAAAACTGATGGCCTGTCCAAGCAAGCAAAATATAAAGGGTATGGGAAGATCCACATTTTTAAGTGCATACACATGTACAAAATAGTTATTTCCCAACATAATGAAAACAAGTGTTTTACCTCATGCCATTTTACGGAACAATTCCCAGAAAAAAACCATTTCCTGGACAGACTGGAGCAGCCTACACTCCCAGAAGCCCCTATGATATGGTAGTGTGGCTAGTGCCCCATCACCATATTATCCAAGTATTGCCAATCTACTCTACCAGGACAGAAAATCAAGCGGAGTTGACGTCACAGCGGTGGTGGAACGGGGCTCGGATGAGCCAGACGTAGCAACGGCGTAGCGGTAGATGTATACGCGGAAATCCTTGCTGGCGAGAACGACGGAGCCGTCATCGGCAAGTGCCACGTCAAAGCACTGCGCATGCTTCACGCGGCTCTCCAGTGCCGTCACAAGCCGTCCGTCAGACGTGAACAGTGTCGCGTTGAAGTTGTTGTGGTTGTCGGCGACCAAGATGCGGCCCATCGAGTCGATGCCGACACCAATCGGATAGTTTGTGACACCTTCGCCGCCAATCTGGCGCAGAAATGCGCCGTCGTAACCAAATACCTGTTTCAAACATCAAGTGGTTTGTATAAATCAGTCAGCGTCAGTCTATGCCATAGTAGTACTACTTTCAATTCTTAGACTGCATCGCCCCATACAGCGTGTAGACAGACACAGCCTATTGCGTGGTCTGTGCATTAGACGTGGCAGTGAGCCGTGCAAAAATGGCCAAACCATCTCGCGTCAGTTTGAAGTGTAAACTTACGTGAGCCCAAGGACCCAAACCCCTAACCATGTGGGGATTTGGACCCAATGTAGTACATAGTTTCCTGGGCCAATATGAGTGTACACTCTAAACTGACTCAGACTGTTCGTATCGAGAAACCTCCAACAAACAGTTAGCTGTCAAAATGGAAACATCAACCGCCAGCGATATATTAAAAATTCACCTAGCTACTGTGCTGTACTTCATATATTACTGTAGTCTTCATACAACTAGCTCAGAGTGAGAAAAACAGTGAAAGGAAGTCAGTCTGGCAGCGAAACTGCATGCAGAATTTCCCGTTCAAGCATACAGGTACAGACCAACACAACGCACTGTCCCCCCGGTTTTCACTGATACTCAATGCACCTAGCAATGGATGAATGGACACGCCAAGCTGACTGGAAACTGGTTATTGAAAACCTCGTACCTTCACACAATGCGATCGGTTGTCGCTGATGAAAATCTCATCCTGGTCATTGGCGACGACGCCGTTCGGGAACTCGAGATGACGGGAGCAGCCGAACTTGTGCAGCACGGTGCCATAGCGATCAAACACGACCACACGCATCACCTGTGCAGCAGAGCACGGCGATCTCAGACCTCACTTCATAACAACACAATGCTAATAACAGCAGGATTAGTGGCATAAATTACAGCTGAAGCAATGCACGTAAACTCGTGCAATAACCCTGCCCTTCAACGTACATCCAGGACACTTTAAACGGCTCTTTTTTAACACTAGATGTAAACATTACACAGGCCAGCCACCAAATTTAGACCAAATTCTGTTGGCTCTTGCTGATAAAAATTAGTGAATTCGGATTAAGGAGAATATGCTAGAATTCTCCTCAGTTTTATCTACAGCCTCCCTGTATCGGAGGTTTCTTTAAATTACTGTCACAATATTAGTAATAAAATAATAACAATTGTAATAAGAATATGCATATGATATACCGTATCCATCCATAAGGTCGTAACTTCAAAGGCAGTGGCGGTAAAGATCATATTATCTGATACTGTCAGATACATCAGATTCCTTACTCTCATTCTAGGTTGTAATATGAGCTGTAGTGCAATGTTTTTCCGAGTAAGTTTCATGGAGGTTGTGCTGAAGAACTGAGGCCGAAATAACAGACTGGATACCCTACAATTACTGAGGTCGGGTTGCACCATCCATACTTAACTTAACTAGTCCTTAAATCTCTATTGAAATGCATGGAGATTTAAGGACAACTTAAGTTAAGTATGGATGGTGCAACCCGACCTAAGTTCCAAATGCAGCTGCAAGTCTGTAGCTGGCAGCTGAGCATGGCCAACATTGTGGTGCAACGGATCTTCTCTTGAAGATGACCTTGTGCACCTTCAGTGGCAACCAGTGCAAGCTAACAAGAACGTCCTCTCACTTGCTGCATTATCTAAGCCATCTCACTCTGCACTATTTGCATGCCCACTGGACTTGCACCGGACACACAAAACTGCCAAAAAAACACTCCTTGGACTTACCTTGCACTCGACGACAACTATTCGGCCACGGAAATCGACGGTCACGCCACGCGGATGCTGTAGAATGGTGGCACCAAACTTGCGCACAAAGGCACCGTCGCGTGTGAAAATCTGAACCTGACGACACAACGATGCATAAGTGAGTTGCACACCAGCACGTGACAAACATATCAGTGTCATAAATACGTCACTGAAACACAAAGAAAGACAATTACGTCTGTATACAAAATAGTAAGAAATGTAAATGATAAAAATGTGAAGAAGAAAAAACAAATACTTTGCAGTAGATCAAGCTTGATTGGCTGAGACGCACACTTCAACTAGTTGCATATCCACTACTTAAAAATAACTACGGACACGACAAAAATCAACAAATTAAACCAACAAAATGATGGGTTTGCATGGCTCACAGGGAGAAGCAAAAAGCTCACATCAGCACATGGCTGTCGATTATTGGTTGGCGAGAATATTACCTGATGCGTCGGGCTGCGCTCTGTCACGACAATGTCCCCCGTTACACGACAAACAGCGACGCGGTTTGGATACAGAAGCTGACCATCATGTTTCCCGCACGCGCCAAAGTGGAACTTGAAGACTCCATCGCGGTCAAACACCTGAACATGGCATCCAGCAACTGCTTGATAACGTCATTCATTTACTCAACTGTATTAATATACCAATCAATAAAGCTTCCCGTAGTGCCTTTATATTGTTGAAATGGGATGAGATTAGCACTTCATTTCTACAGGACTCGTTGAAGATATACAGATAACACCAGCTAAGCCAGTAAACAATGACCAAGCAGCACAATCACTATAAATTTTGTGTGTATGTGGTACATGAACTCAGCTGTATATCAGCTGTATAGACACGTCAGCCTATGAAATATTGGCACTTGGCAATGGTACCCATATTAATGCAAATGAAAAAACCATTACTACCATAGTTGGAAAAGACCCGGATTTGCCGATACTCCCAACTAAATCTAAACTAATTAGATAAACTAATGAAAAATCAAACTCATGACCATGGCCATTCTTGAGGTGTAAAGATGCCACGTGTCAAAAATCATTAAGATCCAATAAAACATGTGGCTGTGCATAGGGAACACACAGGCACACACACAAGCACAATGATTCACTGAAGACTGGAACTTAACTAACACCAAAAACAAAACTAAATGATAACTTAAGTGAACTGATTCATGTAAAAATATACAAAACTTGAACTGTATCAGTAAACATGAGGATGAACACTTAATTCCTCAAGCAATTATGTGATGTAGATTTGTGTCAGGACTGGAGTAGACAACACTATTTGCAGTTTAAAGCACTGAGTAACTTAACTGAAATGAAGAAGTTAAGTCTTTTAAATCAGCTTGATAACCAGGCTGTAAAATACAAAGTAAAAATGTAAAGTGCCGCACCTGAATGCGATGATTATTGGTATCAGCAACGAGAATATCTCCATCACTGTTAACAGCAACGCCGGAGGGTTCGGTGAACTGGCCAACCTGGCTTCCAAATTCTCCAAACTTGCAGTGATAGACCATTTTCTGCCGAGGCACCTGCGACGAAGATCGATTTGAGCTGGAGGACTGGGTCGTCGATCCGTCGGCACCGGAGCCAAGCGTGAACATATCCGCCATCGCGAATATGTCCGGTGGGCTGCTCGAGCCACCGTTCTGGTTCCACTTGCTGCTGTCTGGTGGCGTCAAGGATGACTTGCGGGAAACGGGATCAGCAAACACAGCAGAATTATCAGCTGAGTTGATCGAAGGTAAACCGGACAGCGCTGGCTCAGATCCACGTCCATCGGCAGACGACAGCGCTCTTCCGTCGACTTTCAAATAACCAAACGCACTTCTGACGGCAGCCTGCATCGCCGGATAGTCTGCGACGAAGTCTAGATTATTCGACGCAGAAGCACGGCTAAGATCAGGTACACGACTGACTGCAGCAGAGATGCGCAGGTCCAAGGTTTTTCGAAACATCACCGCATCGCCCGGAGTTGCCTGCGATAGGAAATTTTCGACAAAGGTGCTGGCACGGTTCAGGATGGATGCGATGTTCTC
>Ga0209782_1000644_pt1 | contig 16018 bp, 7 predicted proteins | sample WorMetmaBAHAMAS1_FD_187390 | JGI IMG/M metagenome (GOLD analysis project Ga0209782, IMG submission 187390) | Marine gutless worms symbiont microbial communities from Max Planck institute for Marine Microbiology, Germany - Inanidrilus... | ecosystem: Host-associated > Annelida > Digestive system >...
CTATTATACTTGTATGTAATTTATACGACTTTAGTTTACTCAGTAATCGCCTATGAGGGACCTTATCAAATGCCTTTTCAAAATCTGTATATATCACATCAATTCTGCCACCCGATTCCAGTCCACAAGGAACCATAAAAAATTACTGAACTACAGAAAAAAAGTACACATACACAAGAAAACATACACAAGTACAAAGTAAGTTAAAATATGCCTGTAGTATTAAAATAAACCACAATTTCATTGAGTATTAGCTGTTCAACTATCGAATGTACACTTACTGCAATTATGTACCATCGGCGTCCTCTGTTTATCTTCTTCTGCAATCATAAATTTGTTTCAGTTCAAAAGATAGCTTGTCTGATAGCTCGTCCAGAATTTTGGCTGCAACCAAAATTTCACAAGATAGACAAGAGAGTTCACAGGTACCTGTTTTTCAGTGCTTGTCAATCATGATCAAGTTCGAAATTTATTTATTTATTAAGTCACAAAACAAAAACAACGGTCAATCAAGCGCCGACATAAGCTACGTTGCATTAACTTATCAGTTATATTGCACGTATCCTAGCAAGGGCAGCTCTGCGCAGGAAAGTATGCACATCACTACGTTAATTCTTTTTTTTTCGACGTCGGGTTCCCGACATGTACACACAGCAGACAAATCTGTGGGCGTGGCTGGCTTGTTGGTAAACAATAAATTGAAATAATGATGTGAACGTCATTAATGAGTTATTTAAGGCAGGTTTTACAAGTGTTTGCCATACCGGTTTCGAGCTGGCTTGAATTGGCCATTGACGTTCATCAGCAACAATGACAAATATTTGTAACTGAAATTTTATGTGTATTTTCATTGAACATAAAAGGGTGGGAAAACTTCCGGCTTCAGCAACAAGGAAGTGCGAATAGATCTTGTTGAGCGGCAATCTAAAATCCAGCCAGTTTTTTTTATATAGCGGCAAGACAAAATTCGGCATTAAAAATGAATAGACTAAAGCACTCAATAGCTCAACTCGACTCAACAGGAAAACACAGACGCAGCTATCAAACACCTCTATGTCCGTATCAGTATTATCAAAGCAAATTACAAGCCCCAGGGTTAGAGGAGAATTGCGCACTGGGCCATGTCTAGGCCTCAGCGCTGGCGGTAGGCTGAAAGGCACGTCGAAAGACTGCCAACGGCCAATCGCCGCCCCTGATATATGAATGAATGAATGAATGATCCCTAAATGTGACATTACTATCGAAATGTACTCACAATCAACCATGGAATTTACTTCTTCAAGAGGGAATACCTGATTTTTGTCAATAATATGATAACTGGTGTTTATTGGGTGTTTAAACAGTAAGAAACAGATTTACATTTATTAATATTTAATCTTAAAAGCCACTCATCAAACCAGTTTTTTAGTCACGCCTCTCGCACGCTGCGTGGAGTGACTTAAGTAGTCACGTTTCTGTCCGTTTGTGACAAAAAAATATGTCACCGCCCAACCGACCCTTCCCCCCTTCCCCGCAATTCACCCATAGGGTGAAAGGTCAGACCAAGACGGACCAAAAAGTCCAATATAAGTGGGTCTAAAATTGATATTTGTTTACCAAATATGGGTGCAAAGTTTCAAATTAAATAGGCTCATGTAAGGATTCAGGGTCAAACTTTTGACCATGTGTTAAGAGCTCACGGAAACGTGCCAGTACGCAGAATGCGAATCCAGAGTAGTCAAGTAGTCATGATTCACCTATAGAGGTGCGACCAGGTATTCTAGTTATTAAATTCATTACTGATTGTAATTTTTTCTGATCGTGGTTATCGCGAATAATTTTATGTAGTTTTGAGTCATCGGCATATAAAAATATTTCCGAACTAGGATCTTCAGCATCACAAAGTTCTGGTAAATCGTTAATGTAAATTAAGAATAGTAAGGGCCCTAATATGCTACCTTGAGGTATACCACTTATCATATCAAACCAGGATGACTGCTTTCCATCCAAAATTATACATTGTTTCCTGTTGCACAAAAAATCGCTAACCCACCTTTCTAAATTTGCATTTGTATTGTATGACTTTAGTTTGAGTAAAAGCTTACTGTGCAGGACAGTATCAAATGCTTTTGCGAAGTCTGTATACATATCATTGTGTCATTTTTGCAACTGACTGCAAAATTAAGCAATAATTGGATGAATGAGTAACTACTTTTTAAAAAGTGTTAGTTGCTAGTGTTTAAAATTAAAGACTACTTTTCAGACTACATGCACAGTATTTTGACATGCATGGTTTTTGCATTATCATCTAAAGAAAGCTTGAACTTCTATGACAGTTTACCTTAACTGCATGTTTTATATTTTATTGCTACAACCGGTTGCTTTATGTGAATGATCCAAATACTATTTTTCCGACAGCAGTGATTGGTTTTAAGTTTTTAACCCTAATTATCATTAAATTATATACTGGTATCAAGACTCAGGTCTGCACAATAAAGTGACCATGCATTACAAATTTACAATATTTGTTATACGGTTAATGTTATGCATCTGTTTTATGCATAAAAAAACACATTAATAGTAACATCTAAAAGCTTTATTCAAATGCTGTGTTTAAGATCTTTGCAATGTAATAGATGTGAATAAATTTCGTCATATTTAAAAGTTGAATGGTATGACATTGGAGCTATAAAATCTTTAATATTGTTATGAATGACTTGAAAAAGTAGGTAGTTAAAAAGTAGTTGAAAGGTGTTTAACTGCTGAGTTATAATTACTTTACTCAGTAGTTATCAGCAGTAGTTACATTTACTTTTAAAGTAGTTATGCCCATTACTGTACTTAGTAAAGTTTGCTGAAGCTGATGTTTAGTATGTTTGTTACATTATCATTCTTTTCACTGCTAGACATTTTTCACCTTGATTATTTATTTGATTTATGAATGTTTTTCTGTGATATGCATTGTTGCAGAAATAAAAAATGGCAACATTTGCAAAGGAATGGAGATACAGGGGAGAAGGCAACAGCAGTCTTGTTGTAGCTGACACAAAGGTTAGTCCATTCTCTCAGCAGTTATTGAGGTGCATGAAACAAACAAGTAGGCCTCTCACAGGCATTGAAATTGGTTCTGCTAACTGTGAACTGTTCAGTACAGCATTGTAAGAGACTTTCAAAAGCAGTGAAGTAAAGTAAACGGAGTATAGAAGTTAGCAACATGCTCTCACCTCTATGGGAACTCACATGCCATATGGGATTACACAGTCTTACCTGCCACCTGCAGAGGTGACATTTCCACCTTTACCCCAGTCAGTTAAGGCTGGTACTTGATTTAACAACTCCGGAGGGATGCAGTGCTGAGTTGACCTAGTTGGCTTGGTTACATACCGAGGTGGTATACCTGCTTTAAGACGGTCACCCATCCCAGTACTAACCGGCTCAACATTGAGCAACTTTGTCATGCGACGAACAATGCTACATCAATGCTAAACAATTAATCTGTACTATAATATCTTCTGTCAGTGATTTTTGTTTTATTTATTCATTCTGTTAGTGTTATTTAAAAAACTATTTAGTTTATTTTTTAATTGTAAAAATTCACATTCTGGCTTATAAAAAATCTAGGCAAAAATTACCTTTGCTTATTTTGTTGAAATTATTACTTAAGTAGCTGTATTTGCTACTTGTATTTTTGTTAAAGATAATTGTGATTGTCGTTTTTAATATAAGAGGCAATCTTATGTAGTATTTAATGTAATGGTCTTTGATCCAGTGGGTTATTTTATTGAATTTATAAAAGAATTATTGTTTGGATTTTGTTGCAGAAACATGTTATTTACAGGCTGCGGAAAGTGACTACAGAGGAACTGAATAGCCGCACGGTACGATGGTCTCCTGTTCTTATATACACGGTGATTCATAATTACGGGAACCCTTGGTTTTTATTGTATAGCTTTTGAAGAAACAGACTCAAAGTGATAAAATTTAGCACATATGTTTAGTAGTCAATACTGTTCCGTTAACAAAACACATTACTGACGCAATGTATGTTTAAAGTGTCCGCGAAGACGTGTGCGCCACTGTGTGACTGCTTTATCAATAATGCGCTGATCCATTTTGTCCCAAGCTGTCAGGATACGTGCACGCAGTTCGTCAATGACCTTGATCCGCTTCTTTTAGACCTTTTCCTGCATTACCAATCACACTTTGTAGTCAACCGGATTTATATCCGGGCCCTAGGATGAATGAAATCTGGGGTCTCCATTTTAGCAGCTTAACTGTCTCACGAGCCCTATGACGTGACGTCACGTTACCAGATATTGCGCGGTAACGTAACGTAACGTAACGTGGATAAATTCAGCACCGTTTCACACAGCATTATCTCAGGCTTTACCATGCCAAGTTTTAGCCACAAATATTACCAAGCAACAAAGATATTCCACTTTTAATATGGGTTCCCTTAATTATGAATCACCATGTATATAATATATACATTATTTAAGTGTGAATGCCTTAGTAGATATAAACTTTGTTCAAAGATTGTGGCAGGCTACATGGAAGTACTGTGTGGGTTGTATGTTTGTGAAATATGCATGTCTAGGAATCTGTGGAAATGTTGCTGCAACATCAGATCAATTTTAAGCAGTATGTGATGTCTCCGCTCATCAGTCCAACCTATCTAGTGCCATCAGTAAGTGTGATGTGCATGCCATCTCGCTGCTCGGGTTCGCTACCACTATATTCTGGACACTTTTCCATTTAGGAGACAACATTATGCATTGCACTCTACCTGTCAATCAGTTGTTTGTCCAGTTTATGCTTATAACTCAAGATAGCTATATTGTAGAAATTCCAAATTGGTAAACAGTTAGACAAACAACTTTGATGCTATTTATAGGTTAAGAAGTCAAAGGTAAAGATCTTGTAGGCCTAAAGATCAAATCCAAAATGTCATGAATTTGTATATTATCAATGTTACGTGAAAGCCATCTGCACAATATATTAGATTTTTTAGGACTTTGGTTGATAAATGAAATTTATATTAAGTTTATTTATGCCATTATATTGTCATTGGCCTGATTAGAGCTTCTGTTTTCTGCATTTTGCACCATGCAACAAAACTAAAAGTGACTCATTTATTTATTATGAACTTCGTTTATGTATAATGTTATTTCATAATATCTGTCAAGATTATGTGTTATGTTTGAGGTTTATATGGTCATTATATGCCAGAAGTACATTTGCAATGTGCTTCCTTGTCTTGTTTTCATGCAGTGCCCTGTCTGTAAACTTAGATAACAAACAAAGTGGTACTGTTTTGTGTAGAAACTAGTGAAGTTATCAGAAGAGATGTTTGATGCCGTGAAATGCTGCACAGATTCTGTTCGACCAGGTATGTCAGTGAAGGGATGCAAAGTGAAATGTTTTACAGCAAATAGCGGCATTGAGGATGCTAACAAATTGCAATTATAGTAATTAGAAGTTTAGTAATTAACATAGCAGAAGACAGCAATATGTAATAATTGATGACGACAAAAAGATGTTTGTTAAAACTGTTGTCAAAAGAATATCCACCAGTTCTTACTGAGGATGTTGACCAACACAAGTTGACCTGCATAGTGGCCGTAAAGTAGACATGCACTTGTAGTGTATCCTTTGTTATTGAAGATTCATTGGCACAAAACAGATTTTGTAAGTAAAAAGATATTGTGTTTGCAAGCACAATTTAATGCCAGAGAAAATGGTATTCATTTACTTGCCAAAGAACAAAAAAGATTCATAACTAGTGATTAGATTTTAATCACATTTTACTATTTAAAATTCTCTCTCTGGCTTGTTTATAAGCATTTGATTTTGTGGTTAACTTAATTGTTAATTTATATAGCTTTGCTGTTTATATTGCTGTCAGTTACTGCAGTACACATAGTATATGCCTCTCTCAGTAGAACTATACGATACTAGTACCAATAATTTCATAAAACCTTGTCAGATGGTTTAGAATTTTTATATGTTGTTTTATTTAAACTCCTATTACTTGTAGTTTTACTTTAATTTCTCTCTTGTTCCAGAATTTATCCAGTACTGTATTTTTTATCCTCTTGCACCATCTCTGTTCTGTTGTAGATTATCGCCTACTGAAGACATTAGACACTGAATGTTTGTATGCTGTGGAGATGCCGGACCTCTGCACTGTTCCACGTGTCTGTATCGCTGCAGAATCTCGGCCTTGTCATATCTTCTCGGCCAGCACATTTGCCGTTGAAATAAAGGTTTGCTATGATAGTTTAACTGACTAGGTTTAACAGTGATTACTTACAACATGATGACGATAATAATTCAACGACATAGCAGTCCTTCTCTTTGTCTGTTCGTCTGTCCGTTTTGAATTTTGAATTAACTTAGGACGGTTTGAAATGGTAGGGAAGAGTGTGTAGTTTGCTGGTGATTTCTGACCTGTATGTGTGTGTGTACATGTGTGTGTTACTGTTTCTGTGCGTGTTGTTTGAAGCCGAAGTGGGGCTACTTGCCGTCAGTAGATGACGTTAGAGGAAGAGTGTGCAGATTCTGTATGCATCAGTTTCTGAAGGTTAAAGAGGGCAAGTGGAAATCACGTAGTCACTACTGTCCTGTGGATCTGTTTTCTGGGTGCGTGCTGCTGAGACTGTTCCTCTGCTTACTGATAGTGTTGTCAGCTACTCGGTTATCTCTCCATAGATTTGCGATAACTGGCTTCTGTTCTGCTAGGATCTGAGTTATGCCAATGCCAAAAAGTTCCCCCACAACCACCCGCATCTACTGGCCTCAGGCCCTTAGCCAGGATTTTGTCAGTGGGGTGGGGGGTAAAGGTTCTGGCGGGCAGACCATCCCTTCCCTTTTATCCCCTCCCCTCCTTACTTACTCATCTCTCAGGAATTTTAGTTTATCTATTTCTGATTTCATTATTCCGGTTATGTTTGATAACCATTGTTCTTAAATTATGTGTGCATTAACTACAAAATGTAGATGCAGAACTATGCCTATGATGTAACGCTATCTGGTGAGCATTTTACCTAATTTATTAGTAGTTTTCATAGTTTCATGGTAGTTTTTGTTGATTTTGTAAATTTGTATTTTCTTTTTTGTGTTTTTCACTGTAATGTATATTCTTCATTTTGGAATAATAAACCATGATGTTGATTAGCAGTGCCTATGTCATGAAGACATTAATTGTTGATACTGCATGTTTTGTTTTTATATTATTTTATGTTTTTTTTTTAATTTTTCCATAAAAGTTTTGCATATAATATGCAGTAATGTAGCCGACATTGGTGTTTGTTGGTGTTATTGCCACTGTGTTGGTTGCAGATGTACAGAGAGAATGACATTTGCATTGCAGCAGTTGTTCAACACACCACAGAACAATCTACATCTGTTTAAGGTCAAAAATGGTGTTTTTGTAGTACTACTTACTACAAGATATTTTTATGCCTCCCACCCACCCTGTGGTAGGGGGCTTAAAGCAGTGCTGTGATTTGTCTGTGTGTTTGTCTGTCTGTCACATTTGCTAGGTGGCTGCACTGTACGATGTTTACTTGTGTCGAACTGCCATCGATAGGGGTCATATAACTTCATTATGCGATGTCTTGTCTTTATATTACTTATTCACGGAATATTATCTGATTGGTACTAGTGACTTCTACTATAAATGATTGTGTGGTTTATAATGAAATCTGTAGCAAACATCTGCAGGAGCTCTGTTGAATATTCATACTTTCGCCAAAATAAATAAGCTTTTAATTTTGAGTTTATTTTAGGTTTTTCGTTGTCTCTACTATTCTATTGTTTTTATTACTCTTGATCAACTTAATGCTTGAATAATTGCCTGTTGATAGTTTATGCCTATTAAACTTCATGAATGTTCATCCACTGTGCACTGAATTTTCTTTATATCTTATCTTAATGTACATAGATTTTTTTTATTTTTAGAAATTTTGTTTGTTTTTATCCACTTTGTGTCATTTTTGTGCTTTATATATGATTATATGATTATAAGCATAGGTATGGTATAAATAGGGTATTTTGGGATTTTTATCACCTTAGATATTTTCTTAATGTGACTTTGTGCACTAGTCTAGTTGCTGGCTGTATTTCAGTTTATTCAAATATTTTCCCTATTTTTGTTTGATTTAGGATGATTCAGTAATATGGAGCAGTGAGGTGAAAGGTGATATTGAGGCTCAGTTGTCTTCAGTCATGTGTCACTGTTCTCGCAAAGATTCTGATTTGTATGCCAAGTCTTATTCTTTCACGGCTAACTGGATAAATTGTGATCTCCGTTACTTTTTCACACAATACAGAACTTTGTGTCATTAAATCCTTCTATATTGTTTTGATTCCTGTCAGAGTGCTTGAAATGTGGAGTTAAAGTTTTTGCTGACAACTGCACGAATGAAACAACCTCTAAGACTGGCATTGAGTCGTAAAGCACAAACAGAATTGCAACCGTACCATAGTAGAATTGTGATTTTATTTTTAATCTGTATTCATTAATAGCATTCGTATGATGTTCAAACTGTGATGTATTTCCAGTCCTATGAGTACAGTAGACATATTGTACACTTAATGTGTGTAAAAGCTATTTCTATAGCCAGAGAAGTTAATTTATTCCACCGTCGCACTCGTGCCTCCTATGTCTACAATGGATGTCTGGCGTGGTATAACGTAGTGTTAACTCACGGATCCACTCAAGCGTGAAATTCGTTGGCCTAACGCTGGCGACTCGTGCCACGGTGGAATAAGTGTGTTATACAACTGTCTATCATGGTATAAATTCGTTAACACTCACTTATACCACTCGAGACAGTTGTATAACATACATGAATTATATACTGTAGATACAGATGGGATGCAGTTCTTGTGTGTGTCGGTATTAAACAGGTGCCTGCTTGATCGTGTCATTGACATAGTAATACAGTGTTTGCGGCATGGCATTGCCGACAGTTCCAAGCAAGTGTCGTGTTTACCTCGTCAGACATGTCAAGGCAGTGATCTGTCTACTGACCACTTCTGCTCTATCGGTGCTTTTACCATTTGTTCGATTTTTCTTTGCCTTTTGTTTTTTTGCATCGATTTGTCCTCAATGTCTGCGGTTCTTACCATTTTTGGCTTATCTGTGACACATAGTCTGTTCTTGTTGTGAAATTAAATGCGTCAAGTCAGTGAGCAGTGATATTTAATACTTCTTGCATTCAGAGCTGCCTTTTTGCTGCATTTGCAACATTCGATTTTTCCTTACTGCGCGCGCAATTCTCAGTTTAGGGTTCCAATGTATGCTATATGCTCAGTCGTCAAATTGCAGGGCATTTTACAGTAATTAGCATTGAAGTATTTGTGATGTTTTGCATTAGATTGTCATCCGTTGCCACAGTACTGTGTTCTGGCACGGATTCTGAGAACGCAGCAGTTAAATGATCTCGATTTTGATCACATCGCCTCACTGCACAGTCAACTGAGCAAGTGTTTTGATGACAACCCTCAGTTGCGGTTTGTTGACCACTGGCACTCTGTCCACATATGTACACACACACAACCCCAGTTTAGCGGCTAGTTTTTAGGTGAACTGAGATGGTGTCCATAATACTGTTGAGAACACTAGCATCTTCTACCCAATCAAACGCATCAGTCGCCATCACCATGATCAAGCTGTCAGTAATACTTTCTCCAGCAAAAATCTACAGTTATTAACTAAGTGTATAGTCTTACACAGGTTTACCTGTATAATAGCCGTGGAGTTAACCGATACCTCATTTGATCCCCAGTAGCGATGGATGCACAATTTTTGATTGGCTGAATCCCATTTATGAGACTAATTTGCTGAATCTCAGTGCTAGCTGTGTAGAGAAAATGGACTTTTGAACTGATTCTTTTGAACCAATTGAACTGATGCAGTACAAAAGCTGGCTCTATCAGCTTTTTATCAGAACAAAACAATCAAATAATTTGCTGAATCTAAAAGAAAGCGACTTCACTTCTTTTGTGTCGGCTGTCTGCTGCCAGCACCCAGTGGAATGCAGCGGTGTGAAAGACTTGTCACTGAAATTGTTGCATGTTGTGAAGTATAATTTGTAACTTATCGCTTATTGTAATTTCAGTGAACTGTCCGGAATTGATGGGCCATTCACACCTGACTGGTTGGAAAACGCTGACGGCTTGGAGGGACGGTGTGACTCGATGAAAGAATCTCTGATACGGGTAAATTCAAACTTGGGAGATTGCTGGTTAACTGCGCAGTGTCCTGTTGATTTGTCGAGATGTCTGCATTTTCAGTCGTTGCTTGCTCTCACAAACCATGCACTTAACACCAGTTTAATTACCACTGAACCCATTTTAGCTGGTTGTGTGGGGACTTGCATGAAATTTTTGTGGTTCCAGATCTAACCTGGAGAATAACTTACTGAACTTTGTACTTTGTTTATCTGCTGGAGGGTAGAAACGTCACTGTGTGTGTTTTCTGATGCCAGTAGCCCCTGTTCACTGCGTTGTTATAGCTTTGTAACAACTACTAAAAGTTTGTGACACTTTAATTGTGTTTTAAAGTGTTTACTTAATGAAATAATGTACTCAATAGCATGTCATGATTATAGTCACATAATGATCAGTTATGATGATGACATATTATATACTGTTACAGTAACGACAGAGTGCTGAAGTAATTAATTGTAAGTCGTTTTTGTTCAGAATTTAAAAGAATGCTGTTGTATTTATCTAGATTCTGGTCTTAAGTTAATTGTTTTCAGTGCTCTGACACTGTTGGTTGAGCATCTGTGCTGCTTACCCAGGTTGTCCTTAAAAAGAAGTCCAGAGTTACTGATATAAACAATATATAAATGTATAATAAAAATGATAATATTTGCTGGCATATGAGAAAGTTTGCTGAATGAGTTGTATTGTGTGGACTGCGGTGGCAAATTATTATCGACCGCGTAGCATGGGCAATAATACGTTTGGTAGCGTCTGTGTGTGTGTCCGTCCGTTTGTCTGTGGGCGCTCTCCTATTTGAACCGTTTGACCTTTGACCTTGATTTTTGGCATGAGGGTCAACCTTGACCTTGTGCATCCTGGATTGTAGGTCAAGGTCACAGGTCAATGATCAAGGTCAAACAGTGAAAATTGTTTACGCTCTCCCGTTTGAACCAGTGGTGCAGAGCAGGTCGATGTTAGGACTCGGCTTGCCGAGTTCAGCCAATGGTAATTGCGAATGACCATTACCAGTCCATTGGAATTGTCTGTTTGTCAATAATCAGGTGGCGTTCAGCGTGTCGCATGTAAGCAGTCGATCAGCTTTAATTCCTGTTCTGCTTTCATACTTAGGTCATATCTGTTTTGTAGATAAAGGAATTTCTTGTTTCTAGATCAGCAAAAGACTGTTCAGTGTTCATATCTGTGTGCCCTCTAACTACGTGGTAAGTATTCCTTGTCTCAGTCCGTTATAGCATCATAATAATACTGATGTCTGCTTCTGACATGTCATTTTAAAAGCCGTATTACATAATGAAAGCGGCTCTGTTCATACTTGTGGTGTATCTTATTTTTGTTCAGCTTTTTTTCTTCTTGTTCTTGAGATTGTGCTTCTGCTGACTTCAGCAGCTTGTAACAAAATGGTTCTATCTACACTTAGAGTCAGTATAAAACACTAATAGGAACTCATAGCTTGCGAGTCAAATGCAGTCGTCTGCATGCTGCTGACTTGGCACTCGATACCTCAGAAACTGTGTAACCTGTGGAGTTAGTTGACTATAGAACACTGTCATGAAATTGGCACTGTGAGTCAGTTTGTACCATCTGCATTCTCTCCACCCCCGAAAGTGCCCGAAATCATGTTTGGTACCTTTTGACTTTAGCCCTCGATAGCTGCGTAGTCACTGGCTATTAGTCACATTTGTGTCCAGTTTCTTTTTTTATTTTAATGTCCTATATTCTGCATACAGTGTAACACATCCTTCCCACAATAGACTCTTGACGTCTCTCAGGACTGCCTACACAAACTAGATCTTCTGTGCTAATTGTTTTTGTTATTATTTTTTATTGGTGGTTTGGTAGCATCGATGGTTGCATCAGTGAAGTTACCCTACATTGAGCCTAGTTAGTACTGGGATGGGGGTCCATATTTGGGCCAGTACATCACCTTTCTTGGTGTGTAACCAGTCAACTAGGTCAACTCAGCCTTGCATCCTTCCGGGATGGCTGAATCAAGTACCAGCCTTAAGTGCTGGGGTAAAGGTGGGAATGCCAACTCTTCCAGGTGACAGGTAACACTGTGTGTGGAATGTGAGTTCCTTCAGCAGTGAGACATGTTTGCAAAACTGCTATACTTCATTTAATTTACTTTACTTACTTCATTTCTTTAGTTCTTTGTCATTATTTTTCCTGTTTGTGGATTCATGCAGTAAAAAGAGCTGGCTGTGTCAACTTTACATCACACACTAAACATTCCGCACTGTAGCATATAATATTGATATAGTAAATAAATGTAATTAATGCCAACCAGTTACTGAGTCGGTAAAGACTGAAAGTAGACTACAGAGGTATGACTAATTAAATCGTAGAATCAGCACAGTTTTGTTCATAATTACCTAAATAAAATATGTTACATTTTCAATTGCGATTACGAATATCCTTCAGTGCTTCCAAACTGTTGATTGGGCGTCAGGAATTGTATCCCACCTGATAAAATTGGATGATAAGGTGCAGGTGTGGTTCTGTCTGAACTCTGGATTGAGATGCAAGCAATTTGCATATTATACAGCTGATCCCACTGCTCTACCATCATCTCTTTTCTCATTAAAATCCGGAATAACTTTACCTTTTTGATGGCCACTTACGCAGGTTGTCTTGAAGAAGATGCCATTAAATGGGTGTTGTTGTTGACGTTATTGTTGTTGGTTTAATTACAATTATTATTTTTTCGATACCTGCATGGCGTTGTTTTTGGTATTGATTACAGAAAAATCACAGTTGTTATGTAATTAAGGTCCGGTTTTTTCACAGCAAATTAATCTCCCGTTAATTTAATCCGGCATTAAATCCGGCTGACAGTGATCAATTTACTCAGATATCGTTTTTCCACCGGCAGTTCGTCAATTAAATCGTCCGTGCCGGATTTAATGCCAGATTAAATTAACGGGAGATTAATTTGCTGTGGAAAAACTGACCTAAGTGAGTACATTGATGAATCAGGCTGAGATTATTATTTGCTGTTTGTATGTTTCAGTTGCTGCCAGTGTATGTCAAGTTGTGTTGATGGCAAGTCTTCGATGATGGAAGCAGGTAAAAATTAATTATCTTTGATTTCAGGTTTCTGGCTTTGAATAATAATAATAATAATCGTAGTTGTCTTAAGTATTAGTGTCTTTAATGTTGTTTATAATACTTCTAAGCATTTACATAAGTTCAAGTTTAAGGTGATATAAAAATTGAAGGTATGAACAAACGCTATATCACACGATAAATTTTTTAATACCTTTATCTACACGGATCAGTGATACAACATTTTAAAAATTCTTCTGTAGCAAGTCAGTGAAAACGTTTTATCAGGTAGGCCTACTTATACTGGCAGATGTAATTTGTTCTTTATTGTATGCTTGTTGTTTGCATTATGCACTACAAGTGAATGACTGTCATTTTACAAAAATAAATAACAACACTATAAAAGGTCTTGTGGACGTTTGTAATGAAATACTGACTAACCAGTCATGGTTTTTGCTTAACTAGCCATTTTTTCTGTATTTTCCATTGCACATTAGGTGAGGTCTTACAGAAACTTCTACTTACTAAGCTGCTTAAAATTTAATAAAGTAAAATAGTCCAAACTCTCTGTATAACAACTGTAATTATAATCATAATTTTCCAAATGGTAACTGATTAAATTTTTAATCACAGCTCATTATCAGTTTCTGATATGGTCATGGTTCTTCAATTGTTGTTACAGATCTATCGAAAGACTGTGTTTGCAAGCAGCATCCTCCAGACTTGTCGCTGTTGAATTTGCCTGACCGACATTTTGTCGTTACCGACTTGGCAGGACAGTACTTTGTATGCTGTGTGTCTGTTATTGATCTGGATCCAAAGAAATTTGACAAAATTCCTTACTATCTGACTGAAGATAAAGCAGTTAGTAGTTCATACAGTGAACATGTATCTTTATAGCCTTCCAGTTTGTCTGGTTAATTCATGTTCGGCAGCCGAATAGCTTCATTCAGGGAAACTGCTCTGACCGCAATATAGTTCAGTTCTGTTAATGTGTATTACAACTGACTTGAGCTTCATGTACAGGTTGGTCAGAGAGATTGTTCACAGCAGGAGATGACTTTGTTACTGTGTACGGACTTTGTTGCTTGGACTGCTGATGTAATTTAAAAAAATAAATTAGTTAAATGACTGTACTTCAATAACACGTTATTTAACTTATAACTAATTGACCACAAGTATTGTATATGGATGCATCGTTACGTGTGTATCATTGTTTTTCAATGGTATTTTATTGCTATGCTTTGTTCATTCTGCACTCTGCATCCTGCATTTTACATCTGCCATCTGTTGTTGCTCCCTTTATGGGTCTTTACCAGTTTAAAATTAGTTCATAATGTGGCTACTGCCATTAATAAACAGCCTGCAGAAAAAGAAATTGCTGGTACAAAAAAGTTGCCATGTTAACACAACTTCAAATAATTAATAATTGTAAACAGAGCTAAGAAATTAAGAACCCTGAATGACTGTTTACAGCCATTCGATGTTGCAATACATTAAGGTCTGGTTTTTCCACATCAAATTAATCTCCCGTTAATTTAATCCGGCATTAAATCCGGCAGATAATGATCAATTTACTCAGATGTCGCAGTTCGTCAATTAAATAGTCCTAAACTAACAAGTTGATGGTAATGGTAGCAAAAGCCAACATTGGCGCCGTTTTTGATTATCATTAGTCATATTCGCCAGGAGGCGCACATATAATAGGCCTACATGACCACCCGAATCCCCAAAATGGCATCTTGATGGATTCAGGAGTTTAGCGGGACATTAATGTGACCAACCCACCACTACCATCAACTCATTCTATGGCAGATCCAGGAGTGAATGAATGCATTCCCCCACTGACGTACAGCATTTTTGCCAGTGAAAAATACTGCCATAACTTAAAAATGTGAAATATTATAATGCAGAAAAATAACCACGGTAAAGCTGAAAGCAACAACAGAGCGGGAGAGGAAGTATCATCACCACCAATTCCTCGATCCGGCACGAAGACATGCAGCAGTGCAGCAACCCACATCTAGCACGAGTGCTGGCGCTGCGGACTAATAAAGTGAGCTGAAAGGAAGTAGCAGCTAGTGGCGGCGTCGCGTGCCGGTGACATGGGGTTGTTGACTGTCGTCGCTGTTCAGCACTGATGTCGACTGATGCGTGTAGCCGAGACGTCGATTCTGTAAAATACACAGCTCGGCTGAAATGAACTAACGAACTAGAATCGGCTCAAGGCTGGATCGCACAGCCCGCCGCCGGAAGGGGGGGGGCGGCGGGCAGAAATTTCAAGCCCCGGACAGACACCCGGGCCTGGACGGACAAATGGACAAACACACAAACAAGGCAAAGCCTATACATCCTCGCTACGCGGGCTGTAACCAGCAGCGACGGAAGAACGACTTCTAGTGTCCAAATTGTCTACATCCACTGCGCGATACTTACATGTATGGGAGGGACAGTGAAAGGTGCTCTGAAAACTGCTAGTAGACAGCTATACATTTCAGCCAGACAATACAGAATGCTGAAGCGTTAGGCCTACGTATCTATGTACGTTGGCCACACGCAGAGCAGCCAGAGACGAGCTGACAACTTGGACGGACCCTCCTGCATAGCACGTGACATGGACTAGAGGTATAAGTAAAGGTTAAAGACGATTTGGATAGCATGTTACAGCCAGTTAAATGTACAGTGGGCTATCTGTAAAGGCCGTCTGGTCATCGTCTAAGTTTCTCACAGGTCGTAAGCCTGAGGAGAGGCGACTAGA
>Ga0209782_1000645_pt1 | contig 16009 bp, 8 predicted proteins | sample WorMetmaBAHAMAS1_FD_187390 | JGI IMG/M metagenome (GOLD analysis project Ga0209782, IMG submission 187390) | Marine gutless worms symbiont microbial communities from Max Planck institute for Marine Microbiology, Germany - Inanidrilus... | ecosystem: Host-associated > Annelida > Digestive system >...
ATCCCACCCCTGCTGGCATGTCGAGTCAGGTTTCTGCATGAGATTATTCTCGGGTCCGCCTGTGTCCTCGTTAAACTGTGACAGGCCATCACACCTGGATCGGGGGCGAATGGGTGTGGTGAGAGCCGCCGGTGCGGATAACAGATGGCAGGGGCCATAGCGGACCTATAGGAGGCCCGCACACGGCACTCTACCAGAGAAACCCGCCGGCTAAGCTAGGCTCTATAAATATATAGTACAAGCCTCAGGGTTAGAGGGGAATTGCGCACTGGGCCATGTCTAGGCCTTAGCGCTGGCGGTAGCTGAAGGCACGTCGAAAGACTGCCAACAGTCAACCGCCGCCCCTGATGAAACGAACGAACGACCAGTAGGTATAGAGAAATATGGTGTTTGCGCTTCAACGGCAATAATGGTGAACGGTGTAAGCTACACGTTAAGATCAATATAGAACACTAAGAGGAAATCGCATTCGGCGAATCAAATAGTAGGCCTAACATATGTGGGCGGCAAAGGCTACCAGAAGTGCCCGAGATCGTGTTCAGGACCAGTCAAATTCGTGAATAATGGCTCGAATGTCGCGCTATCTCAGCATCTGTGATGCCAGTTGTTTAACTTAATCGGGGAACGATTTTGACGGGCAAGGTGTGGGACACAAAACTGAAAACTTTTTATGCAATTTTGGAATATAAACGCCCGTACGAACTGCTTGCGATAGTTTTTTTTTGGTTTGACTTTACAACAGTGCAGGCAACACAGCTCGCACTCGAGTTTGCAATGACATATTTTAATAACGAACAAACCATTCAATGCAATATCATGAACAACAGACAAACATTGTTCCAGATAACACCACTTTTCAGTTTAAACGAACTGCAGTAAAACACGAGCAGTGGACAAGCAAATGCACTTGACTGACTGATTAAGGTTTAACGTCCCACTCGACACTAAATACGTCACTTTGGGGATGCTCTTCCTAGCCAATCTCTTGGCTAGTACTAAGAAAATAAAAATCAAAGCTGGGAGAAAAAAAATCACAAATAACACAGTAAATCTACACTAACACAAAACTAAACTTACAACCACTAAATCAACGAAATACAAATAAAAAAACACAAAAATGTAAATTAAACCTAGACCAAACTATAACCCAGGTTTAGTTGCCTCTTACAACATCAGGCCTGCAAACGGAGCGGGCCTATTCTCAAAGAAAACAATAAAGGAGAAAAGGAAATATAAGCAAGAGAAAAATGAAGCAAGTTACGAGAAGCAAACAGAAGCAAGTGCATGATAAGGTAAACAAACACATAAACAATTTATATAGCGCCGAAATCTACAATGTTTCTATGGCACATTAGGACCCGGCACCCGCACAGGATGAAACGGAAATACAATCTCGAAAACAAGGTTACAACAAAGCACAGCCTGGCTGGTAACAACGTCTCTTGGCCTACAGTGTTTTGGGCAGTTTATCATCATTTGGCTGCAGTGAATGAAATTTGATGTACATATGTTGAGAACTAAAGATCACATGGACAAATCAACTTGTGGAAAGTTATGCCTGTGACGTACATATACATAATGACAATAACATGAGACAGTATGTAAATTTTAATTGATCAAATTGATGCATAAAAACAACTTGTTTATTCTGTGGTTATCACACACTATGCAGTGTGCAGAAAGTCATATGTCAGCAGAGACGCACGAGTTGTAGGACTGCATGAATTAACTGCCAGCGAGTTGGGTTTCCGTGAGATGTCCAGTAATCTTTGTTCATCTATCCCAAAAACACAAACATGTAAAACCGAAGTCCATTTGAATGTAAAATTTCTGAAATTTTAGCAATTTGGACTAGACCTGGCTGGTTATCAAAACAGATCGAAATATTGTGTCAATAAAATCATACTGACTAAATCTAACAAACACTGCAGTAAGAATGACTGAAGTCTGACAACATACAAGACTTGTGGACACCACCTACCAGCCACAGAATACATCTAGTCCAGAAGCATATTCAGTACATAAGACAGAGTTAACTGTTTATTAAGTTAAAAAAATTCTAAGAGCTTCAGTTGCACATCTCAATTTCAGGACAAGACAATCGTAGATAGCAGACTTCATCTCCAGTGCACAACTCTCAGTAAGTACTTGATGGTTTTTATTGGTGAGTTAAACTTGGTTGAAATCTTGGCTGTTATTCATAGTCTATCACCACTTGGGAATATAAATGATATGCCACAGGGCCATTACAACACCATCCACAAAACCAGAAGTACATAACGTATTGCAACACCACCAGAGAAGAATAAAACCATGGCCATAGGCAACATGCACAAAAAATTTGGTGAAGTTTAGCCACGTGGCTTTTGAGTTATGCAAGCAGACAGACAGGCAGACAGACAGACAGACACAGAGACTCATCACAATACTTTGCACCCCTCCTGCGGGTGAAGTAAAAGCTAATGCTAACCAAAGCAACCGCCAAATATGTCATTTGGTTAACACTGCATGGTTGGACAGTTAAAACGTAACGACGTTTAGGGTTTAAAATTTATCATATATTAAAAAAAAATACTTCTAACGAATGCTAAGTTCACCAACGTTAGTTGCTTTTTCTTACTAAGTAGACATAAAAAATCCAACAGAATAAATACGGTACTACTGCTGCATAAGATTTCATTTCAAAGATGAATTTGCCTTTGAACAGCTCACAGAAAATATCAAAAACACAAATGAAATGACAAAACTTATTCCACACATCTGCAGCTATTCAACAACTCTACTTGACAGAATATAAGATACATGCACAGCAACATGCTTTGTTATCTACAGAATAAATTACTTTACTTATCAAATGTACACTCAATTGAATCCCACCTGCAACTGCAAGTATACAAGGGGTTGGTTGTTCGGCTAGTTACAATTTACTACACGGAATACTCTGAAAGGACAGCAGTCGTCACTGTTTAGCAGTATATCCAGTTATGTTCCAGCCTATAAACTGCTTCAATCTACAAGTGAACGTAAATGCACAAAAAGCTTGAAATTATAAACGTTTGACAAATTATCTGCTGTCAACAACATCGTTGACTACAAGACAGCAGTTGATGGCAATAAACAGGCAAATGCACCAACAAACAATACGACACTTCAACAATGTGGGAACGAGAAAGGAATGAACAACTGTTACTGAACACAGCTAAAATCAGTACCATATGCAAGAAAGTTTGGCCACAGTAAACGTAAATTCCATACATTTCATAAACAGCATGCAATTCTACTTACATGACAACAATCAACATGTTCTTTGATTTACTGGCATCACTTGCACAGATGAGACAATAACGATTCATCAAATGTTGAGCAAACAATAAAACATGCTTACTGTTTAGTGCTCCATAAAGCTCTCGGTTAACAGAGCTAGGCTCACTTCATAAGTATACTTTACAGACACAATCATTTGTATCATTTGCCAATAGTATGTGTCTGTGATGGAAAGCTGAGAAGAGTCAAGGGTGCAGTTAATAATCATAATAACAAGCAGTCAACAGAAATCTGACGAAAGGCCACATCAGAGAGGGCCTACACATGGGTCGTACTGATGCCCATCACACTGTATGCAAAGCTGGATGTTGAGTGCGATAATCAAGTGATGGTCCTCGATTGGTTGTCGACAACACTTGGCAATGGTGTATGTGCCGTGGCAGAATTTCCAAGTCGAGAATTCTGGAAAAAGTTCCGGAGGGAAGTACTCTTGTTTTTGAAGAAACCCTAATTTCTTTAAAATACAGTGTAGGATAAGTTGAGAAAAACCGCAAGCGAAAAATCAGCTCGATCTATGCAGCTGTTTGGATACAATACCAGCTTGTGACAGACATCAAGTCAGAGGCCCACAGCTACTACTATGCCAGCATAATACTGCTTGGGCAAAAAAGCTCTCTGCACTGATCTGCTTGCACATAACTATAATTTTCCCGAAGTGAGGCCAAAATTTTCACGAAATTCGCCTACGAGTAGATTGTTTGATTCAAGCAATTTTACCACAAAAGCCAATCAAAACACCTTAAACAATAACTATAGCTAAGCATTGCAGTGAGGATGCAATCACTGTTAGACATAACTGCCCATGGTGGATTCAATTTAGCAAATTCTCACTGGCTCAGCAGTCAGGCATGTTACAAGGAGACCATGGCGACCTGCAGTCAACTTGCAGTCTGTTACTGCTGATGTGCTACGTAGCACACTGTACTTACACCGAATAGTTCCAGTTAGCACAGACAAAAAGGAGACGTGCACATCAAAAGTAAAAAGCGAGAAATGAACAGATAAACAAAAATCCAGAATAGGATGCTAAACCGATACATTTGCAAACATGCATGCATACATCGAAGAACATTTGACATTTTTAAAATAATGAACAACAAAGATAAATCCACACATCTGCAGATGGCAAGTGACAACATGAATGCTGAAATCAGCTCAGAATACATCTAGGCCAAGTTCAGTTGTGCTGCAGTGAAAATAAAGCCGACTACCAAACATGCTTCTTACATAACTACTTGCATGACAGGTAAACATCGTGCTAAACACTGTCAGGATACAAACATGTGAACACAATACTTATCAGGATACCTACGCTGTCTTAAAGTTACCAGTCTGAAAGAATATCAAGTTACCACTATATTCTCAAGTTATCACCATACATTTTTATACCATGACATTTACTCTGATACCAGCTAGTTATAGAATAAACAGTGCAATACAAACAAGTCTGTACTGTCGAACTCTGTTACAGCTCAAAATCACACTGATAACAAAAAATGCCTTCTGTCACTGCAGTGCACACAATGTAAGTAAGTGGACAATAGTGAACCCATTGCTGTTGCCCAACTCTCATCTGCCAACCTCTACCACGTTCGAACAGACTTGCATAAATTCTCTCTCATACTGCTGCAGTAGTTTACACTTCCAACAAGTTTCCAAAATTGTAGGTTCTGATGTTGCACTTTGACAATGATGTAGACATTAAGTAATGATGGTATGTCCTGCTACATGAACAGACTTATCAAAACCCAGAAATGTAATTCTCTTCAGCAGCTGTGTTACTAATTAAATATTAACCTCATATCTTGGTATAGGTATCTGATGTTGCAGTTTTTATACAGGAACAGTCATATGGTAAGAACCACATTATATGCTAGTCTGTGCCACAGTGCAGCACCGAGATATCTGTAGATGACGATACTACTCATATTATGATACAATACAAAACATTTAAAGTGCACAAAAAGCCGATGAATCTACCTCACTAAACCAAAAATATAAAAATTACCAAAAAAACTAGAAACAAATACCAGTATCATTTTTAAGAAATGGTCCATGTGACAGCACAGAAGATCAACTCTAAAGTAAAGAAAAACAACACAAATTTAATAACTGCTCACACACGTGTGCATATCGTTGTGCTCAACCGTCAACAGACAACACTGCGTAGAGCACTTCTGATTATCTTCCCTCTTAGCAGTCAAACGTTAAAGCTCAGATGCTGGAGGACAGGGAAGGGGGTTTGATGGAAAGAAAGCCTATGGTGGTATTTAATTGTATCGTGATGTAGCACACAGGTACTGCCCATTACTAGTTAGTTGGTGTTTAACGTCCCTTTTCAGCACGAATATACGGCTATATCAGGGACATAAGGTCAGGGGTGGAGAGCTATCCCTCCCCAGTATAGGAAGGCCAGCGATATATTAACCTCAACCCTGGCCACCTTTTTATTCAGCAGCCACCCAAAAAGGGAAAGGGATCGAGAGGCTCATTTAAATTACTACACCAGCGCCGATAACAGGGAGAGACAACTTCACACCACAATACAAATAAGCAAAGACCGGTTGCACTCTTGCACAGTCAATGAATGATGTAAGAACTATAACCTGCAGACTCAGCAACATCCGCCATGCTTGATAACAACAATAACTTGACCAGCAGAAATATGACAATGAGACACATTAATGCTCAATCAGCAAGCATTAGCCAAGATACAAAAACGTTAAGTAAAATTAAGGGGACATGCAAGGAATCCAATGCAAGAAAAATGCCATTACATTATAAAAAAAAATGCCATACATGCTATACGGTTCACAACTACATAAATACAGAAACAACGCTCAGCAACAAATTAGCAATGGTAAAAACAGTTCAAACCAATATTGCCACATAAATTAAGCATCCAACAGCATTTATCATAAACCACCAATATTAGACTAGCCTTCTGCCACTTTCATTTCAAAGGTCTGGTAATGCAAAAAAAAAATTAGCTACAATTTGTAAAATATTGGTCAGGTATAAAAAAAATAGAAAACAAGTACAGAAGTCAATTTAGTGCATTTCGGGATAATGGACTGTCACATATGGCAAATAGAAATACGTGGCAAAGCCTAGCATTTAGTCTGCCCGGCCTAGCAGTGTCATCCCCTAGCACAGCATGTAGTACTGAAACTAACCAGAATACTGAATTATGCCACTGTACACATTCTAGCCTCAAATACTGGGGGTGGTAAAAACTCACCAAATTTTACCTGATGTAGAGGGTCATCATTGCTGTTTAACATATCCATTGGTGTTGCAATCTCCCATCAATTCTGGAATGCCAGTGCAAAGAACAAAGGTGCAGTAGGCCAAGTTTGGCAATTAGTCCCAAAAATTAATTGGTTACCATGGCAAAGTCCCTTCAGCGATCAAAAAACGTCATATTAGTCAGCTCCACCCATATGTCTATCAATCCTAAAAATTTAAAAAGATCAGTCCAGTACATTCTGAAATAACTAGTTAGATATGCCAATTTTTGTTGATTTGCTAAAAAATAAAACTCTATCCATGTAAAATTCAGGGTAACTAAACTGAATCACATAAAATTTCTATAAGATGTACAGGGCTCATTGGTGGTTTTAACGCATCCATCGAAGTTGCCACTCACCAATGTGTTGTGGAATGCCAGTGTGGTGCATAAAGATGGAGTACGGCAATTTTGCTGATTAGTCTATCAAAGATGGTACATGGTAATGACCCGTGATCAATCGTAAAATAATGGTCAGATCGATCATTTATAATCATATTTCTACAAAACCCAGAAATCTGGTGAAGATCAGACCGATACATTCTAAGGCTCCAAGGGGACCATTAAAGAAAAAAGGAGAAACAGTGGCAAAACACACATCCCGTCGGAAGGCATGCCGGAATGACTAAACTATTTCTTGCAGAAGAAATACATCACAGATGCAGCAGCACACAAGAAGGAAAGTGACTGTATTTATCAACTATTAATTTCTTAAAACTACAAATTCTGTTGAACTTTGTTCCATAACAACCAGAATAAAAGCACACAAACTGCTGACATAAACAGACAAATCAAGTTAACGTGACAAAAGAAATGTAACAAAATCACTTTTGGTTTCAGTCACAATGCCTGAAATATTGACAACTACCACAGAATCCAGCATAATGGCCTACTAATAAAAGAAGCAGTCAAAGAATTTTGACAAAAAGCCGCATCGTAGGGAGCATACTCACAAGCTGTACCCAAGATTGGGAACACGGACTTAAAAGTACAACTCGATGCATTTACCGACTTGCATCTAGCACAATGCTTTAGCATCATTCTATGTAACTGCCAATCACCATATAAGGTAGTATACAAATGCACGTCCAGTACTCGTATACTACTGTTCTATCTATAAATTTTTCCCAGGCTGCGGCAAAAAATTTGTACAGTGAAACAAGTCACCAGTGGGCAGAGAGTGCAATTCTAGCAATATTACCACAAAAGCCAATCAAAACAGTCTAAATAATAATTATAACTAACATGCCAAAGTTCCAATTACACGCCCACTGGCTGATAAGACTTCACTGTGCTACCAGATCACTGTCATGTTAATAATGACATCGTTGCCGCTATATTGAGATATTTTGCAGTCAAAAGTTCTTCACAATCATCTTTTAATTAACTGATTTATTGTAATGCAACTGTTACTCTTGTGACTAACCACACAAGTAGGCCTATATTGCAACTACCAAGAGCTTTCTGTCGATGCACTGTGCAAACATAAGTGTTCCACTGCTTTCGCACACTTCATGGTTACATGTTACAATACTTATCAGTGGGTCCCCAAGTTTTCGTTTCCACGGCATATCTAATATATGGTTCCCTGGGCCGGCACACATAAGTCATTATCTCAAATGGCATCTCAATCAGTTCAGCGTTTCTACATAGCTCACTGTTGTGAGTCACCAATGCTTTTCATTAGGCAGACACATCCCCCACAATTGCCCTTTCCCATGGAACGATATGAAGTGCCATCTAGTACATGGTTCCTTGGGCCGCCCACCTAAGTCACCATTCCAAACAGCATCTTGATCATTTCAGCTGGCTTACAGTTGTGTCCAACAGACTGACCGACGAAGCATCCGACCGACTGACCGACACACATAGAGACCGACCAGCTTGCTCCACACTACGTCTTAGCAAAAGCTCATATGAGGTGGCCTAATAATTGTCACAATCGAGCACTTTTACACGCAACACTTTGTTATATATAATTTGCAGGTGCCCCGACAGCGGAAACAAAAAATATCTAACATATCTGTGACAGGAAACGATCATTCATGACTGCAAATTGACACCAGTTCATAAAATTAGCAGTAAAGAAACAAAATGCATGAACAATTGGGAAAATATGTTTTGGCAAGAATTGTAGCAGCATTCAAAACTACAGACGATTAAACTAAGATGATGCCACGACTGACTGAGTTAAGGTTTGACATCCCACTTGACATTAAATGGGTCATATTGGAGACGCTCTTTCCAGCCTATCTCTTGGCTAGTATTGAGAAAATCAAAATCAAAGCTGGTAGAGAAAGCCATAAACAATACAATAAACCTAGGCTAACACAAAACTAAATCTATAACCACTAAATCAAGAAAATGCAAATCATCAAACACAAAAATACAGCAACATAAAACGACCCAAAAACAACCTAAATCCAGGTCTAGTTGCCTCTTGTGATCTTATGACATCCAGCTTGGAAAGAGAGCAAGCCTATTTAAAAAGAAAAGATAAAGAAAAAGTAAATAAAAAAATACATGTATTATCAAGACAAAAAGGAAGCAAGTTACAAAAAGCAAACGGAAGCAAGTGATAAGATAAAAATATACACAAACAATCTGTATAATACCAAAACCTACAATATTTCAAGGGCACATTAGGCCCAAGCATGCACAGGGGGTCAATGGTTCGCAGGATTAGCAGTAAGGAACAAAATGTATAAACGGTTGGGATAATATCTTTGGCAAGAATCATGGCAGCATTCAAAATTACAGATAATTAAATTAAGATGATGTCATGAAACGATGAAAAAGGTAACAGCACTACGATAGTGCATATATTAACTGTGAAAAATATGCAAGTGTCAGCATAAACACATAACAGAATCATGTCACATTTTGGTTTCACAAATACAGAAACCAGTTATTGGTAAATACATAAGATAATAACTTAGCACTGTGTGAATGAATGAAAAAATAAAAAAATGGATCGCCAGATACGACACTACAAGCATGTACAAGATACAACATGAAGCAACTTCCGCAGCATTGTCGGTTGTGGCACAACTACAGAAAGACTTTTACACTCTCACAGCTGCAGAGTTCAGTACAGCAGCTGTTAAAAGACCAAACGAGCCGCCGCACATGTACACTATGATAATACTGCTGGCAATAGTTCAAGTAGTGCTGAATGCACGATGTGGAATGGTCCGAGATTACTGAACGCACTCATGCAGTTAATGCACCAAGCATGCAAGGATGCATGCGCACACAGTTTCTTTACGTGTGACATACACTGAAAATGCACGCACAAATAACTAGCATTAAATATAAAAATGACGCTCTGTCATATTTTCACAGACTTAAAGAAAAATGATTTAATGCTCTCTGCACATATTTGTGTGTCGCCGTGAAAAAGGTAGGCTCTTGCACAAATAACGGTGAACAAACGAAATACGATAAATTATCAACAGCCAGTCGAACAGCTAGCACCAGACACTGCCAATGAACAAAGTGGGACTACACTGATAAGTTGCTGAAACTTGGCATTCCACGTCATCTTCTACCTCTCTACTGTTTACCTAAGGCTACCAGATCTACGATAGCACCGTCACTGGGTGTCCGTTTTCTGTCCTGCGGGTGAACCAGGGTTCACAAACCACCAGAGCATGATCAGCTGTAGCAGCAGCAGAGCAGCCACGATGAAAATGTCACTTCCGCTGAGCAGACCGACAGCACGAAGTCCATCGCTCGACTGGTTGCCGAGGTCGGCCTGTAGCGAGGACAGCCGAGCGTTGAGTGCAGTCAGCTGCTCGGCAATCTCATGCTGCTGCTGCTGCAGCGGATGCAGAGCTTTGTGCAGCATGCCAGTGTTGAACATCAACGTCGGCGACGACGAAGCCACATCACAATCATCAGCAACGTGGTGTTCACCTGCAGCGACATCACCAACAATCCGCCATCGTACATCACACTACCGACCTTAATCTATATGAAACAGGAAGTTCAATAACATCGTTTGACTTTAAATAAAGTCAAAATGTCTATTGTTTTATTGGTTGTATACTATTGAATATTGTGTCATGTTGCACGTCAGTGGCCACTACTGGCCTTTTGCACTTATTTTAAATAAATAAATAAATAAATAAAATACTGCAACTCATACACGGCAAACCAAGAAACATTTGTGCAGTGGCCGGACTAATCGTTGGGCGACTTATTAACAGATACTGACCACTGAGTGACAAATAACCAGCCACATCGTTCAACGGTCATCATTATCATTGAGAGCAATTCCAATCAGTGACTACTGAGTGGTTGTTGTAGCTAGTTTGTTATAGGAACACCTGTACTCCAATAGGTGTGCTCAATGACACAGGCCAAAGTTTACTGCACCTCACATATACATCTTAGGTCAGTTTAGGACGATTTAATTGACGAACTGCCGGTGGAAAAACGACATCTGAGTAAATTGATCATTATCTGCCAGATTTAATGCCGGATTAAATTAACGGGAGATTAATTTGATGTGGAAAAACTGGACCTTAGCTGCAGTTTGTAGAGCAGTCGTTAACTGTACCAGCTCCTATACCTTATTCAGACAGTGTACTTTATTCACAGCAGTTGTTTTTGGATTCATTAAATCAAAAAAGCCAACACTAAGTCGAGTCCCACTTGACACAAACTTGGTTGATTTTGGAGATTCTCTTCCGAACAAATTTCTTGCCTAGCACCGAGTTAACAAAACCCAACTCAAAAAAACAAAATGCAAAATATTTTATAAAAACTCAGGCTAACACAAATCACACAAAAAATTGAGCTAAAAACAAAAACAGAATTCCAAAACTACTGTAAGAACTGCTCACTTACGTGTGTGTATTACTGCACACAGCGTTCATACTCAACACAGCACGGAACAACACTGATAATCTTCCCTCTTAGCACCCGACAAACATCATAGCTCAGATTATGTCTATTGGCAGACCAGGTATAAAGCCAACAATGTCACTGCCTGTCTACTACTATTTTTCATGTTTTTTACATATTCTATGCTGTATCTGTACTTCATGTACAGTTTTTAATGATAAATAATAATATCAGAGAACAATGTGCTTTCAGTTTAACTTTTTTATATTTAATAACCTGCTGCATTATTAGCGCATTTGCTCTTATTTAATTTTCAATGATTAAATAGCATTCTCATTATTTACCTGCCAAAGATTTGTAGCTTAGTGAATAATTTTTCCAATATATAGGTTCCCTAGTTCCTCAGTTCAGTTCTCCAGTTGCTAGTCTCACGGCAGTTAGTCAACAGTGAACATTCACATTTATGTCAGCTGGGTGCCCCACTGTGAATAAATAACGTACCGGCCGACAACGAAGATTCACTATCACATAAAGCAGATGTGCTGGCATTCTCCTGTGCCGGATCTCGTGCATGTTTCAACGACATGCGCTTTGCACGTGCCACCGCTGACGGCGTATGATCCATCGATGAATGGCGGGAATGAGTGCGGCCTGCTGCCGTCTTCTCGTCCTTAGCGCTGCCAGCTATGACGCTCGTCGTATGGACGATCGGCGTCTGGTGGCGAGTTTTGGTCTGGATGACAAAATCTCTCTCGTACTGGACGACGTCATTCATGCAGTCCCACGGACGCAGACTGCAGCAGTCACAGCAAACGGACACGCATCACCACTCACAGAAATATGGTAACAGTAATGCCTAAACTAAGAAAATAAACTGGCAGTAAGTAAACGTCTATCTAAAAAGTTCCAAATAAGCCTACATTAAAAGCCCAATATTCCTCAGCAACTGCAACAATCAAGCGTTTATAATAATATCATATCACTAGCCTCTAACTACTGTGACTGTCAAGCTACTGTAGTTGCTTGTTTAAATAAAATGTTTATTAATCTCACATGTAACTATACAGAAATTTTTGTGATCTACTATGTACTACAACATGCCACTTAACAGCCATTTTCAGATAAACCTGGTTTAGTCAGTTCAATAAGATCCTTTGCAGATTTACACGATAGAGGCCTTCTTGTCGCCAAACCAACAGTCTCACGGCACTGAAGAAAATATTGCATACTTCAACCAATTTCAGAATTCACAAAAAAACAAAGCACAGCGACATGAAAAATGTCCACGGGAACGTACTCGGCATATTTGTAGACCCAGTCGCCGGTGATGAGGTTGCGTTCAAACAGATGAGGCCGCCAGTCTTCCATCTTCGCTTTGCGCTCACGACTCAGTCGACGCTGCTCTTCCTCCAGCAAATATTTCTCGTTTGTCGCTGTCGTCTGATCCCAACGCATAATGGAGTCGCTCACCGTTAGCCACAGTCTGAAACAAAAGCCAACAAGAGATATACTACAGCCACCCCAACCACAAGTAGGATGATTCACACAATGCATCAGTGTACACTCATATAACAAAGGGACATTTGCTATGTAGAACTAAAGGAAAGTAGCAGATGATTGACTTAACTCATGTGACTTCAACAATGACATAAGCAAAGCAACATTTCCGATGATTATCAGTGACTGTGCCGGTTAACTGGATAAAAAAACCTCTCCATGGCCAATATATTAAGAAATATAGTAAAATCACAGGAGAAACTAATAAAATGATTAAAAATCCTACATCGGCCACAATTTCTGGTGTAAAATTTAAGCTGAACGATGCTTGGTGTCATTACTGGTCACATGAGTTCAATTCACTTGCAAGTGGTAATATCTTGGTAACAGTACAACAGTCATAGACATGTAGTTAAATTGCAAATATTTACTTTAAAAGCATTCACTGATTTTGCTTTGGGCCACTGAAACTTCATCTTTCTTTTTGCTGAGATACACCAAAAAGAATCATGTTCCATATGTTCTACTTACTGACTACCATTCACTAAACTTTATACCATCTGCAGCACATCTTCTTGCAACAAAACATTTTTTCTGCTGTCCTTATTACAAAGTATCTTACTTTTAGCAAAGAATATTAACCAATAAATAAATCAATTCAGCTTTGCAGAATGTTCAACTAGACTCGACTTTATCTTCAGACAAACAATGAATGACAAAAAAGCTAAAATCAGCAACATCTGTCTTCTGACTGGACATCAAGGAAGACACTATGCACTAATTGACGCCCAGAAAAAAAACATTTACAAATAATTCAAAAAGTTTCACTCAAATGGGCTAGTTATCTAGCAGGTGTGAAAAAACCGGCATACTATTGATAAACAGAGTGCCGACTTCAAGTACTCACTTCTCAGACTCGTAGTTTTCCTGTGCATCAATGGGAACCGTGAAGCGGCTGAGACGACGAGCTTTGACCTCAGGTGTTGGGTTCCACAGAGTTTCACGCACCTGCAGTCCCAGCCAATCAACTCTCTATACACATATCTACCATATCTATCAGACACTTACAAATACATACGCAAACATTGACATCAGTGACTGGGTCATGGGCTGTAACTTCTGCACTAATTGGCTTTTGTTTTTTTTAGTTATTTTTTTGTCACATTTTTCTGTTCTGATTCTGGGTGGCACATTAAAATGGCCATCCATCAGCTTTTCACTGCATGATGTTCGGTAATATCATACTGTAAATAGAAACAGAAACGTAATAAAGAGATAGTGAATTCACACCACACATGCACTTAGTACCATCACTGATAGCAACAGCATCTGTAATGATTTGTCTCAGACAATTATAGTAAAGAACGTTTTACAATAACTTCATCTGTTCACAAGTGTGGCAGCAGGCAAATGGAGAAAATTATGACAGCATGCCATACAATAAAACAATCAGTAGCTATAAACGTAGAACAAGCCCGACAGACTCATAAATCGATAGGATACTGCTCAATGTGATACCTCAGAGCGTTTATCTTTGATGAAGACTTCTTGGTCCCAGTGACCACTTACTGTTGCTAGTGTCTCGTCACCGAGTCGAATCTTTCCCGAGATGCAATTGCTTGCTTCGCCACTACCCAAGAATGGCTGCAGTGAACAGACAAATTACAATGCATGTGTTTCATCATGTCAACACAAGTGCTGTTAGAAAATCAACACTAGCAAGGCCCAAATGCACATGACAGCCACGTCACTTTGCCAAAGTCAAAACATAAAAGGTAAAAGGTAAAGTTCTCCCATACTCGTTACCGAGCGTTTGGTACGGAGCTGATCCCAGTGTACAGGCAGTCTGCCTACAAATGACTTTAAGCCATCCACCTGGCAGTAGGCTATCATTACTTTCCGCCAGACCTGCGGTTACCTTCCCAGCCAAAGATCGTCACCGCTCAATGGCCAGTAACAAATTATACTGCTAGGTGACAGAGACACATCGGTGTGAACAACTTGCCCAAGGTTGCTACTCGACAGTGTGGTAGCCGGGGCTCCAACTCGCATAGACTATCGAGTCATGGAGTCAGTAGGTACCAAATGTGATTTCAAGCACTTCTCGTCATCATAGCAGCAGCATGCCAATAGCTTCATTTTAGAGGCAAGGTAACACTTTCTGTTGATCTTCTGTGTCACCTCAGGTCTAGGTAAAACTTTTGTTGAGTTGTAAACCGCTTGAGTCAACAGAAAGTCATAGAGCTGCTTTCGCTTGCGATGCAACTAAAAATATGTTTCATCTACAATGACTTAATGAAACAAGAGGCCTAGCAGTGGCTTGCATAGCGCGAGATGGGGGAAGCTCTAGCACAAACCGTTCTTCAGATATAATGCATTAGATTAAAAAATCCGATATATGTCAACATGTAAATAAACTGTCATTAGTGTTTCCAGTCCATCCATCCAACAGACTCTCCGTAAGTAAATTAAGTGATATCGCTACAATTACCAATTTTTCCATACCCCTCCCCTCTTACACCAGAAATCCCGGCATCATCTTATCCGACGATCCGGGTGAGGCATTGTTAGTAAGTAGCAAAGACATCCATCTATCCAAGCATGCAAAGATATCCGGCATCCACTGCACCCTGTGACCACAATGCACAAACATCACAGACAGACGTACACTGACATCGTAGCATAAGTGCTAGATGTATATATTACATCTCGCGCTAAAAACACCTCAGAGTAGCACTGACCTTGAGCTTGAATTCCAGCTCAGCCCAGTATCCAGTCTTCTCACATTTGATCGTTATGACACCACCCAATTCCATCGTCAACGTGCCGATCAAAATACCTACAGCAAGCAGCATGCAGCTGAGCTATGCAGCCTGAATGCATCCAGTACCACATCAACATACAGTATTGGCTTGGCGTAGTTTTAGTGCAAAAAATTTAACACTGACAAATAAGTAAGTAAGTAGAAAGTAAGTTTATTATAAAAACACATGACAAGAGCACATGTTTACACAAACAGCTAAAATCGTAGATGCTATAGTATACAGT
>Ga0209782_1000646_pt1 | contig 15988 bp, 17 predicted proteins | sample WorMetmaBAHAMAS1_FD_187390 | JGI IMG/M metagenome (GOLD analysis project Ga0209782, IMG submission 187390) | Marine gutless worms symbiont microbial communities from Max Planck institute for Marine Microbiology, Germany - Inanidrilus... | ecosystem: Host-associated > Annelida > Digestive system...
CGCGGCGACCCGCTTGACCTCTCGGCTGGCGCTCGCTCGGTTGGCGCTGCGAGCGCGGTGGTGGTTTCCGGAACGGTGGTCCGAGGATGGCGGCTTGCTGGAGTTGTGGCTATCCTGGGCCAGGCGTACTTCTAGTTCTTGGATGCGCTCGCGCAGTTGCTCAATCCGCGGCTTGCTCCACAACCAGCGCACGCAGCAGCCGTTCACGCTCCTGGACGGGGCTTTCCGGAGAACGGCTTGAGGCGTGCGGTTCAGGCATGGGATTAGGCTATATTGTTTTATCTTACAAGTGGTTACAAGATGGAAGAACCAGTTTCCCCGGACGCTAGTGACCTGGAATATCTGGAGGCAGCCTTCTTGATTCGCAGGGCGCACCGCATCGTGCCGGCGCCTTGTGCATGAGGCGTGCACGGACGCTCAAAGTCTGGTAGTGGTGATTTTTGAAGTGATATCTAGCCAACAATCGGCAATAATTCGGTATTATATCGGTGTATTATGAATCGTTTCCCCCGTTTCTTTACCCCCAGGGCGATGTTGCTCGGTTGGAATGACGGCTTGATACGCGCGCTAATAATCACTGAAAACGATGGTCTCTTTATAAGCAGATGGTACGCGATCCCAGAGTATTCGACAGGTGTTTTCGCTGCGATCGCCGCAGGCGGAGGCGACGATTTCTCGGCTCTCTCCATTTATGGCAATCTAGACCCAAACTTTGTCTTTGCTACGAAAGACGCACCAGGATGGAGAACCAGATTTCGATCTGGTTGAGCTAAGAAGCGTGTTTGGGTGTGAAATGGAACCCCTTCAAAGCCGATGTGCTCTGCCACCAAGCGGACCGCCGACTCGGAGTAATGGGTGTTGAGGTTGTCCATCGCCAGGTGCATTCGTGGTTGTTGCACGAGTGCCGCGAGATGGGCGGCGAAATCCTCCTCGGTGCGCGTTTCGCCGATGTCTGCACTCGCCGCGCCGGTGGCGACGTTGAAGCTAGCGATGAGGGTACAGGTGCCGTGTCGGGTGTACTCGAACTCGCGCCGTTCGACGCGCCCGGGCCTGGCGGGCAAGGTCGTGGCAACGCGTTCGAGGGCCTGGATGCCGGTCATCCGGTCATCTCGTCGATTAGGTCTGGCAAATGTCATGGCACTTCTCGGCGAACTGCGGATCGGGCTTGGCGTCGAGCCACCCACGCACACGATGGGGTTTGAGGTCGACATCTTTTTAAAATGCGCCCAACCGAGCGCTGCGAAATGGCGGGGATGATGCCGCGTTTGATCACCTCGGCGGCCAGTTCCCGCTGGGTCCAATGGGTAGTGGCCCACCCGCTGTCGCACGGATCCTCGCAGGCCAAGGCGATATAACTGTGAGCATTTTTATTTCGGATTCCACTATGACTCCTGAAAAGACTCAATCTCCTATCAGGTACCCGAGCGACTCATTGATGAAGAGTGGGAAATTCTCCAGCCTATTTTCGCTGAGCTCGAACCCTATATCACTGGACGCCTACGAACGACCGATCTTCGCGAAATCCTGAATGCGATTTTTTATCCGAGTAAAACCGGTTGTCCATGGCGCTACCTGCCAACAGACTTTCCCCCTTACCGGCTGGTTAACTATTACTACAACAAATGGACGGACAATCGAACGTTGGAGAAAGTCAATACCGAGCTACGTCAGCAGACAGTCAAAGCATCAAGGGAACCCCAGAATCCTATCTGGAATCAGGGTTCGAGGGAGGCAAGCTCGTTAAAGGAAGAAAAAGCAATATCCTTGTCGATACAATGGGTTGTCTGATTATTGTTCGGGTATTCGCAGCCGCGGTGGTGGGTACCTTCGGCGACAACTTCGAGGCGGCGGCGCGGCGGGCCGCCGGAGCCCCTGGACCTGGACGAAGCCAGGCTGGTGGTCCTGCGCGAGCTTGGGATCTGCCTGAACTACAATGCTTACGGGGCCCAGATCGAGGATCTGTATGCCGCACCGGATACATTGTTCCGGCGCCTACGACCCTTGCCCTGTGCCGCCGGTTCCCGACCGGCAGTGGGCGCGAGGCCGCCGCGCCGGCACCAACCACCTCTCCGAGGATGACTATGACAAGTTCGTCAGGCAGTTTAAGGCTGCCTTTTAAGAACATGTCAAATCCAACCGACCTCTTCCATCGAACGCGACCGCGCCATGAAACACAAGCGAGACATCCTGGTTACCAGCGCCCTGCCCTACGCCAACGGCCCCATCCACATCGGCCACTTGGTGGAATACATTCAGACGGACATCTGGGCCCGCTTCCAAAAGATGCGCGGCCACCGTTGCTATTACGTGTGCGCCGACGACGCCCACGGCACACCCATTATGCTGCGCGCCCGCCGGGACCGCCTCGACCCCGAGGAACTGATCGCACGAGTGGCCGAGGAGCACCGGGCGGACTTCGCGGATTTCCGTATCGGCTTCGACAACTACCATTCGACCCACTCGCCGGAGAACCGCCATTATGCCGGCCTGGTCTATGCGCGCAACCGGGACCGGGGCTACATCACCAATCGCACCATCACCCAGGCCTACGATCCGGTGGAGGGGATCTTTCTGCCGGACCGCTTTATCAAAGGCGAGTGCCCCAAATGCGGGGCCCCCGACCAGTATGGAGACAACTGCGAGGCCTGCGGTGCCAGCTACTCCCCGTCCGAACTCAGGAACCCCCGTTCCGCCGTCTCCGGTGCCACGCCGGAGGAGCGCGCGTCCGAGCACTACTTCTTCCGGCTCGGAGACTTCGAGGTCATGCTCAAACAGTGGACCCGCGGCGGCAGCCTGCAGAAAGAAGTTGCCAACAAGCTCGACGAGTGGTTCGAGTCGGGCCTCAGGGAATGGGACATCTCGCGCGACGTCCCTTACTTCGGGTTCGAGATCCCGGATCACCCCGGCAAATTCTTCTACGTCTGGCTGGATGCCCCCATCGGCTATATGGCCAGCTTTCAGAACCTGTGCGATCGGACCGATGACCTCGCCTTCGACGACTTCTGGGGCCCCGATGCGAACGCCGAGGTCTATCACTTTATCGGCAAGGACATCATCTACTTCCATACCCTGTTCTGGCCGGCCATGCTGCACGGTGCTGGCTTCCGCACGCCGACGGCAATCTTCGCTCACGGCTTCCTCACGGTGGACGGGCAGAAGATGTCCAAATCCCGCGGCACTTTCATCAAGGCCCGTACCTATCTGGATCACCTCGACCCGGAATACCTGCGCTACTACTTCGCCGCCAAGCTGGGTCCCGGTGTCGAGGACATCGACCTTAACCTGGAGGACTTCACTCTGCGGGTCAACACGGACCTAGTGGGCAAGGTAGTGAACATCGCCAGTCGGTGCGCCGGCTTTATCCATAAACGCTGCGGCGGGCGGCTGTCGGGACAGTCCGCAGAGCCGGAGCTATTCGCCGGGTTCGTGCGCGCCGGCGCCTCCATTGCCAAGGCCTACGAGCACCGGGAGCTCGGCCGTGCCGTCCGGGAGATCATGGCTCTGGCCGACCGCGCCAATCGGTATATCGACGAGCGGGCCCCCTGGGTGGTGGCCAAGCAGCCGGACCGTACCCAGGAGCTACAAGCCATCTGCTCCCTGGGACTGAATTTGTTCCGAGTCCTGATCGGCTACCTGCGCCCCATCCTGCCCGTCACCGCCCAGGCCGCGGAAGACTTCCTGCAGATCCCGCCTTTGACCTGGGATGCGCTCTCCGAGCCACTGACGGACCACGAGATCGCCAAGTTCAAGCCCCTGATGACCAGGGTCGAGCCCAAGCAGATCCAGGCCATGCTGGAGGCGTCCAAGGCGGACCTCGGCGCCGAAGACGGCGGCGAGACCGCTCCCCGCGAGCCCCGCGCCGCGGGCTACCTGGCCCGGGATCCGATCGCGGACACCATCGAGTTCGGCGAGTTCGCTAGGATCGACCTGCGGGTCGCCCGCATCGCCGCCGCGGACCGGGTGGAGGGCGCCGACAAGCTGCTGCGACTCGTGCTCGACCTAGGCGGCGAGACCCGGACCGTCCTCGCCGGCATCCGGGCCGCCTACGACCCTGCCGACCTGGTGGGCCAACACACGGTCATGGTCGCCAACCTGGCACCGCGCAAGATGCGCTTCGGCGTATCCGAAGGCATGGTCCTGGCCGCGGGTCCAGGCGGCAAGGACATCTTTATCCTGAGCCCGGACCAGGGCGCTGAGCCGGGGATGAAAGTCAAGTAGTACAGGAGTGCCGAAGTACCGAATGATGAGTCCGCAAATGAACGCGAATCAACGCAAATCGGTCGCAAAAGATCATGTTCTCTTTTTTGTCCGCAGATTACGCAGATTTTCACAGATTGTTTCGTTTTTAATCTGTGAAAATCCGTGTAATCTGCGGATAAATCGAAGCGACCGGATCGTTTTTCCTATACTCAATCCGAACCGCGGTGGCTTTGCCTTGTTGCCGCCGATGAATGCAACTCTGTCGAGATCGGCTCACCAACCTCTTCGGCTCTTGATCCCATTGTCTTTATTCGCGTCCATCTGCGTTCATTTGCGGCTAACTCTTCCCTGAAAATTCTGCTCGCTCGATGTTGTCAGCCGGTTCGCTGGGTTTCGTTCCTCAACCCAGCCTACGTTTGCTGCGTGATCCACGATCTCATTGTTGAATGATAGCACCCTGAATCCCTGCGACCTCGGCGGTCGGGGAGTGTTGATCACTCGTCCCGCGGCCCAGGCCGAGGGGTTGTGTCGGCTCGTCGAGGCCGCCGGGGGCAGACCCATCCGCTTTCCCGCCATCGCCATCGAGCCCGTGGCAGATCGGGAACCGGCCCGGAAGCTGCTGGCCCAGGACTGGGACCTGATTCTGTTCGTCAGTCGCAACGCTGTCGAGCAGGCCTTGCCTTTGTTCCCGAATCGTCGCCTGCCTGCAGAATCGCAATTGGGCGTGATCGGGGCGGCCACCGCACAGGCCCTGACCCTGGCCGGTCGGGCCCCGGATCTGATGCCCGATGGCCGTTTCGACAGCGAGTCTCTGCTCGCGCTCCCGGAGCTCGCTGGCCGACGGGTATTGATCGTGCGCGGAGTAGGTGGCCGCGGCCTACTGGGAGATACCCTAGTCGAGCGGGGCGCACGGCTCGCCTACGCCGAGGTATACCAGCGTACCCTGCCCGTCACCGACGCCGCTCCCCTGCTGACACACTGGCGGCGGGACGTGCAGCTCGTTACGGCTACGAGCGGAGAGGTACTGGACAATCTGCTCACTCTGATCGGGTGGAACGGACGGGATTTGCTGCTCAATACGCCCCTGGTGGTGGCAAGCGGGCGTATCGGGAAGGCGGCCACAGGGCTCGGGTTCAGCCGTGTGGAGCTGGCGAACGGTGCCTCGGACGCAGCTATGCTCGCCGCTTTGTGCCGCCTTGTCGAATCTTCCACAGGCAAACACAAGGTTCGCTCCTACAGGGAGACGTAGGGGCGAACCTTGTGTTCGCCCTCAGCCCGATGACAAACCCCGCTGTATTTCGGCGGGGTTTGTGTTTTGGGGCGGGATGAGCCGTGATCGCGGCGATCCTTGGCCGCCTCAGGCTGGTGCTGAGGCTGTCTTGGCGAGGGTCAAGGCGATTTTCTTGATGTTCTGGGCGGTGGCGGCGAGCAGGCATTGGCATGCGACGGCGATCAGTCCTCTGAAGCTGGCGTAACGGTGGCCGTGCAGTTGCTTGGCGTCGGCAAATGAGCGCTCGACGGTTTCCCTCCTGCGCGTGTAGACCCGTTTTCCCCAATCGGTCAGGCGGTTGGCGTCAGTCCCCTTGGCGATGCCCGCCGTGGCATAGCCCGCGTCCAGCCCGACGGCGCGCGCGTCAAGATCAAAACGCTCTCGCTGGCGTTCGAGCCGGTTCAGATAGGGGATACTGTCATGCACGCTGGCCGGGGTAGTGTGGGTGTCGGTGATCATGCCCAGCCGCCCATCCACCGTCCGGTGGCCCAGATAGAAGACCCCCTTGGGCTTGCTTTGGGCTTGCCGTCGCGCACCATGTATCCGGCCTCCTGGTCGGTGCGGCTGACCTTGGTCTCCTTCTCCACCGGCTGCTGGGATTTCTGCTTCAGGGGCTTCTTGCCGTGGGCCGCGCGGTCTTGCCCCACCGCCTCGCCCAGCGCCTCCCAGTAGTCCGAGCGCGACTTGGCCACCACCTTGCGGTCGACGCGGTGCTTGTCGGCATTGGCCTTCAGGTGAGTTGAGTCCGTAGAGCACCGTCCCGTCCACCAGGCCATGGGCGATGGCCTGCCCGACGATGCCGCCGAAGATGTCCTGCGCCACACTGGTGTCGTTACAGCGCCGCCGCCGGTTCTGGCTCAGGATCGAGGCATCGAACACCCCATCGGTCAGGCGCAGCCCCAAGAACCAGCGATCACCTCGATCTCGCGCACCTGCTGGCGCTCCGAGCGGATGCCGAACAGGTAGCCGATAACAGGGCCTTGAACATCACAACCGGATTGAGCGCCAGGCGGTTGTTGCCCGGGCAGTAAAGCCCCGCCACGCGCTCACGGATGAAGGTAAAATCAATCACCGCATCGATCCTGCGAAGCAGGTGATCCGCGGGAACCAGACTCTCGAGCGTCACCATCTCGAGCTCTGTCTGCCGCGCTGTCGGTGTCTTCAACATGAACACCATGAATCACAAAGGCCCCAACTTCGCGAGGCCTTTGTCAGCAATCTGGGGTCCGCTGTGCGGACCTTTCTGAGAATGTCGGTTATGGGTGCTCGTCGCCGGTGGTCGACGGAGACCGTACCTGCTGATGCAAGACACGCAGCCAAGTGGCCTCGTCGGGGAAGGACTCGCGGTCGCTCGGATAAATCGGATTGGCTTCGTTAGCGGGCATGGCTGCTCCAGTCAATAACAACAAACCTATAAGATCGGCAGATATACTTAAAACTTATGTATTAAAATTTTCGCTCAGGCGTACTAGGGGGCGTTCTCAACTAAGCCAAATCCACGTAGCGTAGGCGCCCCGCCTGCCGGAAGGCGGACGTTTCACCAGCAGGTGCAAGGGAATCATTTTTGGCTCTTTATGGATTCCAGACGGGTAGGATATCTTGCGCAAATTCACCTCCTCAGCAAGCCAATGAACGTAACTCGGATCACAAAAGATCACATGATCTTGTTTGTCCACAGATTTCCGTGTATTCGGTTTTCCTATCCGCATTCATCATTCCGCTGACCACCGCACTTCCCATGGACCCGGATAGCCGACAACTACTTGTCCCCGGTGTTTTTCAGCGCCTGGCCGCCTTGTTCTACGACCTAGTGCTCCTGTTCGGCGTGCTTATGATCGCAGTCACCTTTCTCGTTATTCCCTACGGCCTCATCCTGGGCGTGCCCTTTCCCCATGACGAGCATTTCCATCGTCTCGGATTGCGCCTTTACCTCCTCACCACCATCGGTCTGTTCTTCGGATTCTTCTGGGTCCGCGGTGGTCAGACACTTGGGATGCGCACCTGGCGGCTGCGACTCGTACGCGCAGATGGGATCCCTCTAAGGCCACGCGACGCCCTGCGGCGACTGCTGTGGGCGACCCTGTGCCTCGCCCCTGCCGGTGCCGGCCTGCTGTGGATGCTGTTCGATCGGGACCGCCTGACCTGTTACGACCGACTCTCGCATACCAGACCGATTCGGGTGAAGGATTGATCGCCTGCGATTACTCGGCATAGCCCGATCTGACGCCTTCCCGGGAGTCGCGCGCGAAGTAGCTTACCTTGCCTGCCGGGACGACCGTGATGCCGGATTCGGAGACATGGAAGCGCCGGCGGTCCGCCGCCGCATCGTACCCCAGGCGTTCTTCGCCCTCGATCCTGTTGTGGCGATCAACGATGACTCGCCGCAGGCGCGCCCCACTGCAGATGCGCACATAGTCCATGACGATGCACTCGTCGAGCTCGACATCTTCCTCGATCACGGCCTCACGGCGGATGATGGAGTCAGTGATGCGCACGCCCTCGTGGATTACCGTCGCCGCACCGAGCAGGCTGTTGCGCAACTCACCGCCCAGGATCCTGGCCACGGGACCCTGGTAGCTGCTTGAGTACACGGGCCAGTGGGGATTGAACATATCGAAAGTCGGCTCGGCGCCCAGGACATCCTTGTGGGCCTCGAAATAGGCGTCGATGGTACCCACATCCCGCCAGTAGACGGGTTGCTCATAGGGCTTGATATTCGGGATTTCGTTGGTCGAAAAATCGTAGGCGAACAGCCGGTGGGTATCAAGCAGGCGGGGCAGGACATGCCCCCCAAAATCGGTTTCTCCCCGTTTGCGGGCCTCCTCCAAAGACTCCAGCAGGACATCCACATTGAAGATGTAGTTCCCCATGGAGGCGAAGGCTTGGGTGGGGTTGTCCGGCATGGGGGCGGGATGGTCCGGCTTCTCCTGGAATTCCCGGATGCGGCCGTCCGGACTTGTGGCAATGATGCCGAAGCTTCTGGCCCCCTGCAGGGGCACGGGGAGGGCAGCGATGGTCACATGGGCGTCGCGCTCCCGGTGGAAGTCGACCATTTGACGGATGTCCATGCGGTAAATGTGATCGGCACCGAAGACGGCGACCAGGTCGGGGCGGTGTTCTTCGATGAGATCGATGTTCTGACGCACCGCGTCGGCCGTGCCCTGGAACCAGTTCTGCTCGCCCGTTCGCATCTGGGGTGGGACCACGGTGACGAATTGCTCGTGCATCAAGGGGGAGATGGTCCAGCCCTTGCGCACATGCTCGATCAGAGATTGGGACTTGTACTGCACCAACAGATAGATGGTCCGAATCTGGGAGTTCACTAGGTTGCTCAGCACGAAATCTATGATCCGGTAGCGGGCGCCAAAGGGCACTGATGGCTTTGACCGAGCCGTGGTCAACGGCTGCAGGCGGGAACCCTGGCCACCGGCCATGACGAAAGCAGTAATTCGATCGGTAGACATGTTTTCTCCTCGCACCCGGCGGAATCGAGCACGCTGGTTATTCGTTCGCTCCCGGACCCCGAGCCTTGCGGCGTTGGCTTCCACACGCCCATTTTTCATTCAAATATGGTGGGAAAAATGTAGCGGGAGGGTCTGCCTGGCTGATCGTGGCTAGCATAGAGACTCTGCGGTGTCTGCGCAAGCCCGGCCCCTCCCGGGTAAATCCTGCTGAAAAACACAGTCTTGACGGATCGGTTGGTCCGGCATCGGAGGTTGGTCCGGCATCGGAGAGAGTGGACACTCAGGCTGCGGTGGGCGCCCAGATCCCCTGCCCTGTCGCGGCTACCTCCCGTCCACGCGGTCCGCAGGGTCCACCGCAGGGCTACCCCGGACCCTCATATGCCCCCACAGCCACGCTTAACCCGGCCCCCCGCCGCGGTGCCGCGTAAGGCCAAAGAAACTGTTCTCCCGATTTGCACCAGGCGGGCCGGTAGCCGAAAATAGGGCAAAATCGACGGGCTCTTTATGGATTCCAGACGGGTAGGATATCTTGCGCAAATTCGCCTTCTCAGCAATCCAAAGGGGCATCGTAATAATTCGCTGTTGTTGTTGAGAAAAGACTGCCTGTCCTGTTGTCAGTCAGAGTGCTACGTACGGACCGTCGTCCCCTTCGATCAGTCTGGAATCCATAAAGAGCCAATCGACGAGCGGGACCAAGACCTTTTGTTCCTTAAGGAGACTACACAATGAGTGACGCCCTGAATTACCTGATCAAGGTCCGCCCCGAGGCCATGGGTAACTATTTCAAGTTTCTCAAAAATGCCGGAGACCACCTGGATCCCCGCACCCGCGACCTGATCTCCGTAATCACCAAGGTCGCCGTCAAGACCGAGTCTGGATTCCGCCAGTACCTCATGCGGGCGCTGCACAACGGCGCCAGCCCCCAAGAGGTGATCGACGCCTTGCTGATGGCCTTTCCGGTCCTGGGCCTGGCCAAGATTGTCTGGGCCATGGAGATATTGCTCGATATGGACATCCCCGAGTTCCGCCCGGAGAACCTGGGGGCCGAACCGTCCTGGCATGGGCTCGGGGCCCTGGATGAGCTGCCGGAAGGAGAAATCAGCTTTCTCGAGGCCGCGGGTCGCCACCTGTTCGTCTCCCGCAAGGGCGATCGGGTCAAGGTCTTCGATTCCCGCTGTCCCCATCAGGTCACGGACATCCCCCACCTGGCCCTGAAAGACGGCAAGCTCACCTGTCCTAAGCACAATTGGGCCTTCGACGCCGAGACCGGCGAGTGCCTGGAGGTGGGGAACCGACCCTTGCGGGCGTTCGACCACAAAATCAAGGATGGGCAGCTGCTTGCCTACTGGTAGTTGAGAAGCTGTCTGATTAAAAGTGGTATCGGCTGCAAATGTTCCGGAATGGTCCCTTTTTCCGCTCTTTCTCGTTAAACAGGCCTGCTATTCGCCTCCAAATCGAAAATGGTCATCCTCGGGTCCCGGAGTGGCGAGGGCGGTTAGTCCTCTATGCCAAGCTGGTGCGTCTGGACCGACCCATCGGCATTTTCCTGCTCCTGTGGCCTACGCTGTGGGCGCTCTGGATCGCGGGAGAGGGACATCCGCCTTGGCCGATCGTGCTCATCTTCGTGGCCGGAGTGGTCCTGATGCGCTCCGCAGGTTGCGCCATCAACGACTTCGCGGACCGGAACCTCGACGGGCAGATCACTCGGACCCGGGGGCGCCCGCTCACGGCCGGGCTCGTCAGTCCCAGAGAGGCCCTCGGGGTGTTCCTGGTGCTGAGCCTCGCCTCCCTGGGCCTGGTCCTGCTTCTCGATTGGCAGACGGCTGCGCTGTCGGTGGTGGCCTTGGGACTTGCCGTCGTCTATCCCTTTATGAAACGCTACACTCAGGTACCCCAGCTCTTCCTGGGGGTAGCGTTCGGCTGGGCCGTACCCATGGCCTTCACCGCCGTCGTCGGGTCGGTACCCTGGTCGGCCTGGCTGCTGTTCGGCGCTACCATCGTCTGGGCCCTGGTCTACGATACCCAATATGCCATGGCCGACCGGAAGGACGACCTCAAGGTCGGTATCAAGTCCACTGCCATCCTCTTCGGCCGTTACGATCGCTTGATCATCGGCCTGTTGCAAGGGTTGTTGCTGATCCTGCTGGCCTCCGTCGGATATCTGGCGGAGCGGGGTATCTGGTATGGCGTCGGGCTCGCTGTCGCCGCCGTCTTGGCCGTACGTCATCAATATCTGATACGGGACCGTGAGCCCGCGGCTTGCTTCCGCGCCTTCCTTGACAATAATTACCTGGGGATGGCCGTATTTCTCGGACTGGTCGCGGGCTATGTCCTGAGCTAGTACTGCTGAGCAGAAATAGTGATACCGCTCGTGGTCAAACCTCGTGGTCAAACGGTGAGGGGCGTGTCTTGATATGTCCAACGGAATGGTTTGGCCATGGCTTCGTTGAAGTAGTTGATGAAATTGCCGATCCTGCCGGCCAGGTTGCTCTTGGATTAGACGTTGCCGCGACGGATGAGCTTACGCACCAGGATGGAGAACCAGATTTCGATCTGGTTGAGCCAAGAAGCGTGTTTGGGTGTGAAATGGACCCCAAGGGATGTTCAGGATCGCTGAGAAACGCCTGACGAGACGCGGCGTTGCGTAGAATCCCGCAGCGTCCTTTGCGGCCGAGGTCGCCTTCAAAGCCGATGCGCTCTGCCACCAAGCGGACCGCCGACTCGGAGTAGTGGGTGTTGAGGTTGTCCATCGCCAGGTGCATTCGTGGTTGTTGCACGAGTGCCGCGAGATGGGCGGCGAAATCCCCCTCGGTGCGCGTTTCGCCGATGTCTGCGGCTGCGAAATGGCGGGGACGATGCCGCGGGGGAAGATGCCGCGTTTGATCGCCTCGGCGGCCAGTTTCCGCTGGGTCCAATGGGTGATGGCCCGCCCGCTGTCGCATGGATCCTCGCAGGCCAAGGCGATGACCGCGCAGGCATCCTCGGCGCTGTAGGTGGCCGGCGTACCGGGGCGCGGGGCATCGGAAAGCTCCGGGCCGGAATAACCACTGTCGGCCCAGATTTTGTGATGGTATGAAGGAATGAGAACAGATCCGTTATGAGCTGACGAGCCGCTTTCCCATCAAATACGTTGGCTGCGAACACCCGAACAACAATCAGACAACCCATTGTATCGACAAGGATATTGCTTTTTCTTCCTTTAACGAGCTTGCCTCCCTCGAACCCTGATTCCAGATAGGATTTTGGGGTTCCCTTGATGCTTTGACTGTCAATGATGGCTGCCGTCGGGTCTGGGTTTCGACCTTTTTTTCACGTAGATTCTGACGTAGCGCGGTATTGACTTTTTCCAACGTTCGATTGTCCGTCCATTTGTTGTAGTAATAGTTAACCAGCCGGTAAGGGGGAAAGTCTTCTGGGAGGTAGCGCCATGGACAACCGGCTTTATTCAGGTAAAAAATCGCATTCAGGATTCCGCGAAGATCGGTCGTTCGTGGGCGTCCAGTGGTATAGGGTTCGAGCTCAGCGAAAATGGGCTGGAGAATTTCCCACTCTCCATCAATGATGGTCGCTCGGGTACCTGATAGGAGATTGAGTCTTTTCAGGAGTCATAGTGGAATCCGAAATAAAAATGCTCACAGTTATTCTACCACTAGAAAATCTGATTTTTCATTAAAAATCAATAAATTGTTTCTTAGACGGCCTCCAACGCAGCAGAGTAAAAATGGTTCTTGATCCGTTTGCATTCATTAGCGTTGATTTGCGGATAAATCTTCCGTTCAAGGGTGGTGGGGTCGCCGGCCTCCGCCCAACACAGGAGAAACGAGAGCGATGAGAGTGAACACCTTGCTGGGAGTGACCCTGGGTGCGCTACTTGCGGTCCAGGTATGGGCCATCGAAGAGGACACCCTGGTCTACCTAGAGGGAATCGACTACACCGAGCTGGCCGAACCGCAACCTACCGAGAGCGGGGAGAAGATCGAAGTCCTGGAGGTCTTCATGTACAGCTGTCCGCATTGCTTCTATCTGGAGCCGATGCTCGAGAAATGGCTCATGACCAAGCCCAAAAACGTGGAGTTCAAGCGCATGCCGGCGCTTTTCAGTGCCCAGGTCATACCTCACGCCAAGGCCTACTATGCCGCGGAGTTGATCGGGAAGGGCAAACAGTTCCATTTGCCCCTGCTTCGGGCACTGCACGAGGACGGGCAGGCCATCTGGGACGAGGACGCCCTGGTAGCCTTCGCCGCGGCCCAGGGCATCGATGGCAAAGAGTTCCGCAATGCTTTTAGCTCTTTCGATGTCGACATGCGGGTGCGCCGGGCGGCGGAGATGCGTGAGCGTTTCAGCATCGACAGCGTCCCCACGATCATCGTCAACGGCAAATACCGCACCAGCCCTTCGCAGACCGGCGACAGGGAAAGGATGATCCAGGTAATCAATCATCTGATTGGAATCGAGACCGATCAACCGGCGACCGAAGAAGCACCGACTGAGACCGCACCGACCGAAAAGACATCGCCGGCCACGTCGGACGATTCTTAAGACCCTGTTGACATTCAGATCGTAGCCGCAGGATCAGGAGGGGGCTTGGCCGAACCGCATCAATAGACGGGGCAGGCAGGCAACGAACCGCATCTTTGGACGGTAGGCGTGCCCAACTGGTTGGGCACCTGCCTGCCGGCAGGCAGGGACAGTCCCTTCTCGGCCAGAGCTCACCACACCACACCACACCACACCACACCACACCACACCACACCACACCACACCACACCACACCACACCTGATGCGGTTCCCTGGGCTCACCATATCCTGCGACTTTGCCCGATCGACACTGCCGATAGCAGCTTGTTGATCGATTTCATATTGCGCATGGACTATCCTGTTTTTTGCTCGGATTGTATCACCAGCATAATACTTCATCCGTATCCCGGCCTGGTACCCCGTTTCATCTTCGACAGCATAAGTCGGAATGGCCTCCGCTACTGCCCCCTGGTCCTCGATTCCCGGTATCTGCGCAGCTTGTGATACCGATTCCATCGGAGTAGGATCCGCTGTTCGGATCCGTTGCGATTGTCCTGTTGTTCGAAAGACGAGTCTATGATCCTGCGAATTTGATAATCAGTCGACATGGATGCTGATGCCAACCAATTCTTCATAATCCCTCGTGATCCCAAAATAGCTCTTGCCCCAGCTCCTTGAATAGCCAAAACCAGGCGGATTCTCCGGAGGCCCTTCCGGGGGGGGATCTCAAACTCGTCTTCCATACCGTAGTGAAAAAAGATCTGTTCATACCAGAACTCTCTGCCTACTCCTTCCTTCAACTTCAGAAATAAGCAGCCGTTTCGTGGAGGGACGACCGGGGATCGGTGCCTGCAATTCAACGTACTTCAACCACGTCGAGTCATCACTTTGGGCCTCATAAAGCTCAAGGTCTGGTTATTACAGATCTGTCGGAGAAGTAAGCGACTTAGTGCGAAATAAACTTGAGCTTCACTCAAAGTTGGCTTGCGTTCGTAATCTTTACTTAAAAAATCACCACTACCTCAGGGTGATGCTGCTGCCGGCCTCGAGGATGAGGTCTTGGGTCTGCAGGGAAGTCGTACCGCCGACCTTCTCTTCCCGGTCGCCCTGGATGTCGGTACGTCGGTCCCCGCCGATCTGCTCGGTCTGATCCTTCCCGACCGGCAGGTGGTGCTCGTCGCCGATGGTCTCGAAGGCGTCGTGCACGACCTTGATCTCCTGGTCTCTCTCCGCCCGGATGACGAGTTACTCGCTCCCTTTCTTGTCTTCCAGCCGGATCTCGCGGTGCCGGTCGCTCCTCGATGGGGGCCAGGGCCGAAGCGGGCGGAGCAGGCGTGGATTCGGAGCCGGTGCTCGGCAGATCCCGCCCTTGTTGCTCCGCGAATGGATCTAGTCCTGGATCTGGTCCCGGAACGGTCGGAATAGGCGGGAACTCGCGGTCGGCGCCTGGCAGGTCCCGCTCCGGGGGTTGAGGACGCGATGCGTCCGCCCAGAGATGTCATAGTCCTCCGGAATTGCTCCGGGCGGACAATAGAAGGCGTTCTGGTGGGGGGTATGATCCGGCTCCGTCGCTGCGGGCGGGGCTGCGGGGGGCTCTCTGGCTCGAGCACTTGCGGCCCCTGTTCCAGGGGTGCCGACGTCAGCCAGTCGGCAGGCCCCGCAGGCACCTTCTGCCGCGCCGCCGAGGGGGAGAATGGATTCGGTTGCTGCCGGTGTCCCCGCAACCAGATCCATAATATCGGGCGCGGCATGACCGGATGGGATAGGTGCCAAGGGCTCGAGCTCGGGCTTGCCATCGCCGAAAGGATCGAGCAGCGACTCATTGATGAAGAGTGGGAAATTCTCCAGCCCATTTTCGCTGAGCTCGAACCCTATACCACTGGACGCCCACGAACGACTGATCTTCGCGAAATCCTGAATGCGATTTTTTACCTGAATAAAGCCGGTTGCCCATGGCGCTACCTGCCAACAGACTTTCCCCCTTACCGGCTGGTTAACTATTACGACAATAAATGGACGGACAATCGAACGTTGGAAAAAGTCAATACCGCGCTACGTCAGAATCTACGTGAAAAAAAGGTCGAAACCCAGACCCGACGGCAGCCATCATTGACAGTCAAAGCATCAAGGGAATCCCAGAATCCTATCTGGAATCAGGGTTCGAGGGAGGCAAGCTCGTTAAAGGAAGAAAAAGCAATATCCTTGTCGATACAATGGGTTGTCTGATTATTGTTCGGGTGTTCGCAGCCAACGTATTTGATGGGAAAGCGGCTCGTCAGCTCATAACGGATCTGTTCTCATTCCTTCATACCATCACAGAAATCTGGGCCGACAGTGGTTATTCCGGCCTGGAGCTTTCCGATTGGCTCTGGCATCCAATTCGGATGCCTGATCGAGGTCGGTAGAAAACAAACAGGGTTTCCCGGCTTCCACGTGTTACCTCGTCGATGGGCGGTTGAAAGAACCTTTGCTTGGCTAGTTCGAGCACGTCGATTAAGTAAAGATTACGAACGCAAGCCAACTTCGAGTGAAGCT